>Ga0307516_10004848_pt1 | contig 16386 bp, 28 predicted proteins | sample 19_EM_MG_FD_203310 | JGI IMG/M metagenome (GOLD analysis project Ga0307516, IMG submission 203310) | Populus trichocarpa ectomycorrhiza microbial communities from riparian zone in the Pacific Northwest, United States - 19_EM | ecosystem: Host-associated > Plants > Roots > Unclassified | place...
ACGGGGCCTTAACTCAACGACGAGCGGTACCCAGGATTTTTTCGATTTTCTAGCATTTTCAGCATTTTTCAATATTTTTGATTGCATCAGACACGCGTGGACATGATTTTCCGAAAGCACTGTAGTAAACCTGAGGGTGATATTTTTATTGGCGTCTAAAAGGAATAGAACATGAGACTCACCTCAGAGTCGTTTAGCTGTCATTGGTATATCCCCCAGCTATCTCCAACTATCTCCAACTTCAATTTGATCCATCTATTTCAATTGACGGTCTTGGATGTAACAGTTGCGAACTTGCGATCGAGTTGTGTGTGTTGTCCCGACTCCTGCTAGGGTGAGGCGCCCCAAAATGGATATATTTAAGAGAATGGCCGACATGCAGACACTCGTAGCTTGCAAGATTGAAGAAATGGCCGGACTATTGAGGGTGTTGGTGGTGGTAGACACGGTTCAAGGATGCACGGGTCACAAGGGCTGAATTCTGAGTCGGCACTGGTGAGTCAAAATGGTCACTGTCGTAAAATACTGACGCCAAAGAGCACAACATACTCAATTTTATTGCTATTCTACGTGATTTGAGGGTGCTAGGAGCCTTACAAAATTTGACGCGCGACGACGTGCAATTTTTTTGTGTTTGATCAAATCGCCAACATTTTTGAAAACAGCTAACCATTATGTATTACGCCCCTGGCTTGCGTTTTCTCCAATAATTTGCTAGCAAATGCCCAGAAAACACTCGAGACCGTGCTTCTCCCTTTCAAGATTGGAACCTGTTCACAATGGCAAGAGAGAAATTATTTTTATATATAAGGTGGTGCTCACAGACGCAGCTGGAATCCCGTCACCTTCGAGAGTACTGTTACCGAACCCAAAGCATTCGTAGGACACTGCATAAAAGAGCAGGGACGTCGTCGTAATACAAGAAGTATCTTACAAAGTATACATTGTCCTATCCTCACCTCACTACAAGACCGCCTTCTGCCAGATGGGATCCACACCATCCCTTACAGCCAAATACCCCATCAAATCACTCGTCAGAAACTCGCTCGGCCAGTCCTTCCTCACCTGCCCCTTCAAATACTCCGCCGCAATCTTCACGTCCTCCTCCTTCACCCCCGGTGCTAGCTTCCCGATCCCAGGCGCGACATCCTCCACGAGCTTATCAACATACGCGACCGTCACCGTCTGCCCCGTGTCCATGCGCGACTGGTACTTGACCCACTGCCAAAGCTGCACGCGCGTGATCTCGGCCGTCGCGGCGTCTTCCATCAGGTAATTGAGCGGGATGCACCCATTGCCCCCGATCCACGCGGCGGTGTACGCAAGCGCCGTCGCGATGTTCTCACGAACGCCTGCAACAGTGATCTTCCCGGGGATGTTGGTGTTGAGAAGGTCGGCGGCGGAGACTCGGACATCCTGGCGGAGGACATGATACTGGTTGGGCCCAAGCATGTGCTCGTCAAAGATTTGACGTGCGATCTGGTTGATGAGCGGGTGCGCAATCCACGTTCCGTCGTGCCCTGCGGTGACTTCGCGGAGCTTGTCGGCGCGGACCTTGGCCATTGCGACTTCGTTCGCTTTAGGGTCGTCCTTGATCGGGATCTGGGCAGACATGCCACCCATGGCCGCCACTTTGCGTCTTGGGGAAGAGATGGTCAGGCTCATCGCAGAGAAAGAAGTTGAAGAGAGGTTACCTGTGACATGTTTGTATGAGAAGCCTGACATAGGCATCCATGAAGCCGACAGTCATGGTGACATCCTTCCTGTCTGGGAGAACGGCTTTGCGATCGGCGCGGCGCTTTTTGATGAAGCTGAAGATATAATCCCATCTACGGATAGATGTGGGGTTCAAAGTAATTCATAGAATCTTTTAAAATGCCTACCGGCCACAGTTCAATCCTGAAGAATGGTTCCTTAGTTCAAACAAAATCTCTTCCATCTGGAATGCAGCCGGCAGGGTCTCGATGAGAACGGTAGCGCGGATGGTGTTGTGAGGGATGCCAATGTAAGACTGTGAAAAGAGAAAGATGTCGTTCCACAGTCTGGCTTCGAGGTAATGTTCCATCTTGGGAAGATAAAAGTATGGCCCTCGCCCGCTCTTGACAAGCTCTTTTGCATTGTTGTAGAAGAAGAGGGCAAAGTCGAAGATGGAGGCCGAGATGGGGGTGTTGTCGACAGTTACGCGGGGCTCGTTGAGGTGCCATCCCCGAGGTCTGGATAAGTGGTGTGTTAATTTCATGAAAGTGAACTGGTTAGGTCTGATATCTCACCTGACAATGAGGACTGCGGGTTTAACAGAGAGCTTGTACTGTTTTCCTCCAGTCTGAAAATCAATCTTTCGTCTGATAGCGTCACGGAGATTGATCTGGCCGTTGAGCATGTTGGTAAAGGTCGGAGAGCTCGAATCTGCAGCAGGATTTTGGGTCAAACTACCAAAAAACAAAAAGGTGAAACCGACCTTCAAAGTCGGCCATGAATGTCTTGGCTCCGCTGTTGAGAGCGTTGATGACCATCTTGCGGTCCGTCGGACCAGTGATCTCGACACGTCGGTCCTCCAAGCCTGGTGCAGGGGGTGCGCAGTGCCATGAAGGCTCAGCGCGGATGTGTGCGGTCTCCTGAGGAAAGTCGAGAGGAACGCCGGCGTCGTACCTGCGTTGGGCATCCTCGCGAGCGACGAGGAGAGACTGCCTGGTGGATTCGAAGGTCCTGTGGAGGGCGGCGAGGAACTGGAGTGCGCTGTCGGTAAAGAGCTCTGCCTGGGCCTGAGGGGCGACCTTTGAGTGTATTTCGATACCTTGTGCCATTTTGGAAGGAAGGAGAGAGGGGTCGAGTTATAAGTGTTCACCCGGAACTCCGTCCAAGTACCGACGTCACATCGCCGAAAATCACATGGCCCGGGTGTCCCCGACCTTGCTTTCGCGATTGGCAATGGCATTCACTGGCAGACCACTCCTTTACAGGCTGGTAAAAAAAAACAACAAGTATGTAAATCATCAAGCGTACATACAAAATCTATCAAAAAGTCGCCTCCTCAGGAGCTTTTGGCCTTCACCTTAGACCCAGACGACGAACCCACGCTACCCGCTGCCTCCGTATCGGAATGCGCGGGGGCTATGGGACGGACGTTGAAACCCAAGGTGAAAAAAAAGGGTTGGGATCAAACACGCACCTGCCAAATCTCTAACCACACGTTCAGCGACCTTGATCACTCTTTTACAAGCCATCTGCCACACGCCGACGCTCACAGAGCCTTGCAAGTGATTGCGTCAGACCTGGAGAGAGTAGAAACGCAACATCCTCACCGGCCGGAGCAAAGGGAAACGACAGCCACCACCCTAGAGGGCCAAACCATCCCGGTGGAAGGTAGAAGACTGCGGCCTTCCTGTACCACCACCCCACCACAAACTGCAGTCCCGTCGTCGATATCCATATGGCGGTATTGAACTTTATGGAAAACGTTGTCTTCTTCGTCGCGATTTCGCTGTCTAAGCGAATGCCAGGGGGAGGTGAGCATACAGCGTGCTCTGTGCGCACGAGGGGTCGTCGACGCACTCAGTTTCTCGAGTTCCGCCAATCCCTTGTCCACGCTTCTTCTCAGCTTTGCCCACTTTGCGAATTGGTCCTGGGCACTTGTCGCGAGCAGTTCCGACTTGGTGCTCATGAGCTCGGATTTGAGGTGCCGCAATCGGGCGTCGGTATCAGGGTGGAACAGTCGTAGGTAGAGCGCATATGCCTGGTAGTTATCATTAGCGGTGTATGTCGGTCTCAAAAGAAGCAGTACGTACCAACTCCAAGAGGACCGACTGGCCGATCCACGAAATGAGCTGGGTCACGAAAACTAAAGCGAAGACTGTCAAAATAAGAGACATCTGAGGATGCAGAAGTCAGGGACGACCTCTCGAGGGTCAGTGCAATCACTGGAGGCCGTAGTGATGACGAGGTGAGGTCTGCCAGCAGAATTACACGCGTAAGTGATCACGTGATATTTTATAGCTACGAATGGTTGTCTATCAACGCCTGTGCAACGACAGCATGGATATCCGTACATCGTCCCCGACACGCATCCATACACTAAAAAAATCAAGTCATTATCTATCCAGAAAAAAGGAACAGAAAATACATACCCTCAGCATTTCATCCACCTTCATTTGACCAGACTGCCAAACACTCGTCACCGTCTCCAACGCGGGCATACACGCCACCACCAGAGTCCCGTTCGACGCACGCGCTTCTTCATCTGTAGGGTCTACCCAAATCTCCTTCCCAACCATCCCCTTTTGTAGAATAAAAATGAGCTCCAAGTAAAGACTGCGTGTCACTCACCGCCGCGCACGACATGACAAGACCGAACATCTCTATCCCTGCATCGGCCAGAGCCGTGCTCGCCGCGACAGTCCCTGAGGCCACACATCCTTCGATCCCATCAGCCTCGATGATGGTCACGAATACGTCAATCGTCGATTTCGGAAAAAGTTCCAGTCGAAGAGAGGGAATGAGCGCTTGGTGGATCCCCATCGCAAGCGTCCGGTCCTCTGCATCCTGGTATTGTAAAAGTCGATATTCGAGCTCCGGCATCGAAGAGATAAATACATACCCGGTTAGGCGTTCTCCGAACCAGGCACGAGAACGGGGCGAATTTCACCTCGACGTTCAACTTCCCCTTCTCGCTGTACGCGACATTTTTCGATTGGCGTGGGCCGTACCTGTGTGTAGACAAACCATGATGTTTAAATCATCGCCAGGCAAAGAAAAAGGACGCCACAGACACAGCACAGGCGATCTTCGTTTTCTCAGTCTCGATGTAAGCCGAGCCATTGGCCTGATCTATCAATCCAGGCTTAAGGACTGTGACAACGCTTGAGATGGTTGCCAAACGCCAGAAACCATCGACACACACACATATTGGCCGAATTTCCATCGCGTCTCTCGTCTTCCGCGCCTTGCCCGCAACCCACCCAGCACCCTCTTCCACCTCACCATCATCCCCGCCCTCAAACACCGGTGCATGACTCTCTTCCGGCCCATTGATGCGCCTGCGGTCGAACCCAGCGAGAGCCATTTTGGCAGCAAGATTAGATTGATGCTTGAACGCGTCGGAACGAACAAGGAAAAACCGTCCACCGTTGAAACTCCGCCCCACGCGACTCTCAGCCAATGTAATGAAGCTCTCCTTCTCACTCAACAAACCAAAACCCTCAGCGGCAGCGCCTGCACCGTCCCTCAAGCGCCCGGCGGTGTTCGGCTCTGCGGAAGACGACGAACCCATAGATGCCGCGCCCACTTCGTCCGGTGACCTGCGCTCCCACGACGGCGTAGCAGCCAACAAAAAGCTGCTCGCACAGAACGTTGGCGCCTCAAAGACGTTGAAGAAGCGCATGGAGGCGGAAATGCAGGTGGACGCGACGGTGTTTGAGTACGATGAGGTGTGGGACCGCATGCAGGAGGTGAAGCTGAGACAGAAGGAGGCGAAGGAACATGATGCGCTTGAGCGGAAGGTGTGTGTGGCGTGCAGAGCTTGTTTTCTCAGCTGACGGTATGGATACAGCCTAAATACATTCACGGTCTGCTCGTGACAGCGGAAACACGACGGCTGGACCGGCTGCGGGCAGAGGAGAAGATGATGCAGCTGGAACGTGCAGCGGAAGGGGACGAGTTTAAGGATAAAGAAGTGTTCGTCACGCAGGCGTACAAGGACCTGATGGAGGAAGTGCGACAGGCAGAAGAAGAGGAGCGAAGAAGAGAAGGCGAGTTTCTCCCTCCACCAGATCTCTCGGTCACTAAATTCACACCTTCAGAACTGCGAAAGAAACAGGGGACCATCTCCACAGGAATGACCCACTTCTACCGCAAACTGCTCGACGAATCGGAACAAAACCACGAAGCCGCCGTCGCCGCCACGCAGAAACGCGTCCTCGGCCCACAAGGCCCTTCCCCCAACCTCACCATCACCAAACCCGTCGACCACACGCCGGTATCAGACCTAGAACTCGCCAGGATCGCACGGGAGGGGGGAAAGGAGGTTGAGCTCAACGACGACAACCAGATCGTCGACAAACGCGACTTGCTCACTGCAGGCCTCAACCTTGCCGCTCCGAACACTCGGCGGCTGGGATTGGTGCGCAACGCAAAGGCGCAGCAGCAGCAGAGGGATGCAGATGCGGCACAGGCACACAGAGCCGTAGGGACAGCGGCCAGTCGGAAGGAGATCAATGAGCGGAGGATGAGGGAGATTCAGCAGCAGATGGAGGATGAGCAGACGAGGCTTGCGCGGGAGAAACAGGAGGCAGAGCAGGACGCGGTGAGACGGATTGTGGTGAAGAGGAATACGGAGGCTGATGTGGAAAGTGCTCGGGAGCGGTACTTGGCACGGAAACGGCAACGGGTCGAGGAGATTACCGTTGAATCATAGTCGAGACATGATTTTATTTTCCTAATTTACATCGTACGCCCTTTTGTCATGGTAGTCTGTTCGACCGAACCCAGGCTCTGGGGACATGAATGCTCAATTTGCACCTTGCGCGAATACGTCCTATATGTACGGCATCAGGGAGTGGAACAGAACACGATGAGCAGACATGCCACCCATCCCGTATTCATCACATCGGGACGAAGTCGTTAGGATTCTGTGCGTCAGGTTTCAGGAACTGTGCACGAGCACGCTTGATATCCTCCTGCATGAACAGCAGCTCCTCCATTCGAGCCAGCTTCTTCGCATCAGCTGGTCTTGATAACGCCCGGCGAAGGTCTTCGATCGAAAGACGCGTTCTGCGGGATGAAGCACCAGCACTCTGACACTAAAGGCGATGTAAGTCACTATCACAAAAAAAAAGCGATAAGCAGCGCACGACATCAGTGATGTACTCCACCAGGATTTCCTCCATCACATTGACGGTGTCGTTTGCGGGATTCCTGTCGTCACCAAAGCCGTACATCAAGCTCTTCACTTGAACAAAGAGCGCTCAATGAGATGGGTTTATTAGACATGATGTTGGACCCACGTTCTTTAGCGAACAAGCCCTTGTAATTCGCCGGTTTCCTTGGAAGACGAGGAGCAGCGGTCGAGGTGGCAGGTGCAGTATCCTTAACGTATGTGGGTGTGTGAGTCGGGATAGCGACAGATCTCTGTGGCACTGTAAGGGTGGCTGTCGATGTCTGGGCAGTCACAGAAGCGGCGGTCTGGGTACCCGCTATGTGGGCGGGGTGCGGAAGGTATCCGTAGTAGGGCCAACCATATGTGGTGACGCCAGTCTGGTATGTTGGTGTCTGGTACGGATATGTGCCTGGAGTCGGAGCATAGGGATAGCCACCGTAAGGATATGTCGTCGAGGTCGGTGGTGGATGTCCTGCTGCAGGTGGCGTGTAATGAGGATAAGACATGAACTTTGCAACGTCTTAATTACGTAATCACACATTGACGAGAACATATTCATGGGTGTCTCAAAAACATGCAATGTCTGCATCTACCCGACCCGCAATCGCAAGCATACCCACTGCGGCTGGTATGCTCGTTTAGATGTTCAGCTTCGTCCTTCTCCAGTGACGGCGCTTAGCGTTGTACTATCAAAGTATGCCTATCAGTCAGGAAATGTCGCCAAGATTGAACCGTCACAAACCTGAATTTTCGTATCCGTCTTCAAGCGGAACCATTGGGGGATCGGCCTGAACAAGTGAGTCAGATAGAGATCATGGATGGAAGTGCTTTGCAGACGCACCTGTTTTGCCGTCCCGCCTTTGCCAGAATTCTCTTGGTGCGGAAAGATTTTTGGGAAGGCTGAATGTCCCCATTGTCGTTAACGACATCTCACAGGAAATAAATCATAGCATACCATGGTCGTCGGCGTGTGGTGTTGTGTGGGGATGAGGAAAAATAAAGTTCATCAGATGGTCTATAGTTGAATGTCCGCCTCGGGAACCGCCGTTCATGCTCACCAAATTTGGAAACGGTGAAAGAATCCTGGGTAGACACGCACGCTTTCCTTTGACCGTCATGCAATTCCTCAAGTGGCTCCCTTCTCTCCTTTTTGCCACGGCTGTTGTGGCCAAGGAGCCCCCTACTGAGCTCCAAATCGAGACGACGTACATGCCTGACGACTGTACCGTGAAAGCAGCGAAGGGAGACTCGATACAAGTCCATTATGTGCGTCGACCGAATGATCTGCTTGTGCCCTTCAAATATTAACGAAACTTCACTACATCGCAGACCGGTACCCTCTTCAGCGACGGCACTAAATTTGACTCGAGGTTCGTCGTCATCTTATAAGTTAAACTATTCAGCAATCCTGACGCTGTCATTTCGCAGTGTTGACCGTGGAACACCGCTTCCCCTCACACGTAGGCACCCACAATATAATGTGATATCTTCTCCTCAATGTTTTTGGCCCATGTAGTTGGCGTCGGACAGGTTATTCAAGGCTGGGACCAAGGTCTCCTCGGCATGTGTGTCAAGGAGAAGCGCACGTTGACTATCCCATCAAAACTGGCATACGGTACGCTAAATCTGGAGTTATATTTGTGAGACAGGCGCTGATGGTTCCCGAAAACAGGTTCGCGTGGTGCGGGTGGGGTTATCCCTCCGAATGCGGCCCTGGTGTTTGAAACCGAGCTTGTGTCTTTGAAGAAGAAGAGTGACAACCGGGAGGAGCTATGATTCGGCATAGTGCATGCCGAGTTTACTCGTGCTAACTGTTTCTCATACAATCATAACCATTTTTGGATACTAGGGAAGCGAACCATTCGTGGTATTGAACTTCGGAACACCAAGGAGAATTACCGGCGGTCTGTCCCAGGGCTCCAAGGTAATCGAAATGCGAACTGACCACAAGGATGGACTACTCTTGGTCATGATGTGCAACTGGCTCACGATGGGCAAGTCCGACAGACTCTGCGATTTCTTTCCTCAGCAACATATCATGTCTTCTTAGCATTCGAGGTCGAGACTCAAGAATTGTCCGACGCGCTACATAAATAGACCGGCAATTGCCCTCGTCGATGGAACTCGAAGTTCACTGGAGCCGGCAGTGGGCCAGTAGGTTGGAATATAGGCTTCCAATCCGACCGCTGATATCTCCCATTCAAACGCCTTTCCTTTACACAGATGAAAAAAATACATAAACCATTCCAATATAACCAAAAATTGGTTTTCCTGAGAAAGTTGAAGATCGGCTCTGTCCACCAGTTCCAAATAGGTGCAGTCCATTGGCTCGTGTCCCTATGCCCTTCGCATTGTTGTTTGGTCACTACGGCCTATGGATTCAGGACATCGTGTATGGGCATGAAGATGCGTTCCTCGCCATTCGGTAGGGAGGGGAAGGCGAGTGTTGAGGGGTCAGGCATGTACGCTTTGCTCTTCTCCCTAAACATGCAGCTGAGTCCTGACAATATTTTCAACGTAGCGGAACCGGTACATCAGGTGTGTGCCTATATACCCTCTCCCTGCTTGTGCACCTAATTCACAATGAACTTTAATTACTACTGGTTCGCAACCTTTCCTTTTTTTTGTTCTCTTTTTGTTCTTCACGGGACCCCACAACAACTCGTATCACCACGCCCTCATCAACATTGCCAACTCTCCTCACATCCAGCTGTTAAAAGTCGATGAAACCCCCAACCCTCCACCACCAACTTCGACCTGTCTTTCATATCCCAGACCTCTTGAATATGAAGAGGAAGTAACCAATGACGACTACCAAACGTGATGCCTTGTCATCCAGTTGACAATGTCCAACCTGCCATTCTACAGGAACACTCACAAAATGGTGTTCAGCGCTGCCGGGAAAGACGACAGTTCGTTCGGCGTGAAGCATTGTCCATCCTTCCTCACCTGACTGCATCCAACGTTCAAAGATCGCCCCCCTCGTTGTCTTCTCTTCCCTTTGCAACTTCAAAATACCTCTCTTTGTTGGGGAAATCGACAACGAGCGAGCGAGAACGGGGGAAGCGTTCGCTAAGGGGGCGAACGGTAACGGTTACAATACAAACGAGCTACCTAAGTACTACGTAGATAATCACATGGGTACATGGTAACAATGGTAATGAGCGCGAGCACATGCTCGTAAAATCATATGCCTCAACACTCTTCTCCTCTGCACTAATAACCTGGATTTCTTTTCTTATCTGCACGGCATTCATCCTGCGATGCCGACTTCCACTCATGACATACCCCACATCTTCGAATTGCGCAATCTCCTCCTAAGTCAAGCCGATCTCTCCACGACGCCGAATACGCGCCTCTGTCCCTTCCTGCAAGAACGCTGCCATCGCGCTGCCTTCACCGCGGAGCAACGCACCTCCATAGCTGCGTTCGTCGACCTTTCGCTGAGTGATTTTAACCAGCGGCTGGGGTCCAACTTCATCGTCTGAATCTATCTCAGCTTCATCCCGCGTAAACGTGAAAGCGACCTCGAATTCATCTCGCCCGCATGCACAGGAATTGGCAGGGGAGGCATGGAGGACTTGACAACCCATTCCCCGTCGTCCGCGTCCTCAGAAGTACGTGGCAAGGGACTCCTGCTTCTCGAACGAGTATCAGGCTTGGTCCGTTCACGGTGGCGTCTGCGGCGTCTCCTATCCTCTTCGCTGTGCAGTTCGCGAGCAGGTGCTTCTGGAGAGGGTGGCCATACAGACGCTGTTTGATGCTCCCGTTGTATCCTTCGACGGTGAAACAAATATTTAGTTGTCTGCCATGACGGGATCAGAGCATAAGTTATTTTACTTGTCCAAAAAGTCGCTGCCGCCGACGGGATAGGGTCGAAAAGTCCGATGGCGGCTTGGGCTCTGGCGACGCCTGGGAGGAGAAGGTGAACGTTTTTGCCGATAGAGTGAAAGACTTCGACCTTCGATGAGAGCCATAGCCATGGTCAATGAGCCGAAAGTCCGCAGTGAGGACGATGTGATTCGAGTTTAACCTGTCATTATTTCTACTTACATAATATATCTATAATGGCCTTGTAGTCTAGAGGTACGATACTTGCTTTGGGTTGCACGAGTGCAAGTGGCCTGGGTTCGATTCCCAGCAAGGCCCTATTGAAGGTTGTTTTTCAATGAATTATTTTTTTTTGGTTTCTGCATGCCATATGTACCAACTGCAAGCCTGCAAGGGTAGCGCATACACTGGGAGTGGAGCACTCAATCAAACAGAAGGGGGCATTGGTGGATATATGAACAATGTCGTGCTGATGGTTTGTCAGTGGGGCGATTGTAGCATGGAGCGATGAAGTCACTAGTCACGATACACTCAGAATCACTCGAAGAGAACTGGGGTAAGCTCTGTATTCAAATGACTGGGCTATCTACAACATGGATAGCCTCCTTAGATATGTTTTCTGAGGTTATCACATGGAGATATGAGAGATGAAACAAGGAAGAAGTGATGCGGACCATGCAGTCATGCTATCGCTATATTTGCCCTCCAGGCGTCATGAGCTGGTGAGGGGCGCCTCAAATAAGTAGGATAGAGGATAGAGTAAAATAGATTGGAATAGAATTTTGAAATAGATGAAGAGTGAGTAAGTTGAACTCATCATCACTATATGATTTTTCAGAGCCCATCCTTTGCATTCTCACACATGACAACTGATTCATAGAAAAGGTCGGCCACGCTGCCAGTGCCCTGCAACTCGGAGGTGCAGATGGAGCCGTCAAAGTCAATGAATTCCTCCATAAAGTCCGAGTCATTCTCAGCAATGAGATGGTTCGCAACAGGGTTGGCATTCACATCAGTAAGGATGATACCGGTGAAGGCTTGGGTGGCAACAGTGATGGTGTCATTGGCATTAGGCACGGGGGTAATGGGTGTGGTCTGTGGGGTATAATCCATGAGGGTAGTGCTCGGAGCTACAGTTTTGGCGACGAAGACGGGCTGGGCTGGCTGAATGACCGGCTGAGTGAACTGGGTGGTCTGAGAAATCATGATGGGAGCAGGAGCCGGTGCACGTGCAGGAGCAGTGATTGTAACGGCTTTACTATTCCCTAGTCACGTCTTCTGTTCTGTCTTCATAGGCGTGCGAACTGGTTGCCTAAATCACAAGAGCCCCGCTATACGGTCAGTCACTTGTTCTGCTTGAGCCCCGCTATATGGTAGGTCACAAGTATCTTCAGAGCTCTGCTATATGGCAGTCACTGATATCGGTTCAGCTGAGCTAAGTCTCTCGCAAGAGCACTTAGTTGGAGAGTAGATCAATGGGCAAAGAATAGGTTATTAGCCTAGGTCAAAGCTAAAGAATACAGTTTGTACAAGGAGTTTATATACTAATGGGTCTGGCACACAGATCAAGTCAATCTGAGATAAGATGTTATACGAAATGAGTCAGGATGAGTAATTGTGAGAGAAATAGTCTATAAGGAGAAAGTCCGCAGTTGAGCTGACTGAGAGTGCAGTAAGTATGTCATATAAGATGAGTCGGGAGCAATCGGGTCAGAGCAATGAGTAAAAGGGATGTCATAATAGTTCAGAGTAAAGGAAAAGTTGTAACATTACCCCCCTTCTACATTTGAAGCCACTGGGTTCAAACTTCAGGTATTCATGTTGTGTTCGGCTTCAGGGCACCAGTTGTCACAATAAGTGTCATTTTCGACATAGTCATCGTCGAAGTGACTGTCATCATATGCGTTATGAGGGATATCACTGGAGACGATCTGGTTAAGGTATCGGGTGCGGTTACCAGAATAGGAAGGGGGAGGAGTTGGTCTGGGCAGTTGAGTGGAGGTTGAGGGGATGGGAATGACAGGGGCAGCTAGAAAGACTGGACATTTGATTGGTAGATGTCCTGCTCCGATAAGGTTACAATATTTGCAATGGTACCAGTCACAATGGACTTCGTCATGTCCAGTCTTTTGACAGATAGTGCAATCGTGTGTCTTCGACTTCTTTTTAGAGAGTCGGGAGATGACAGGAGAAGGTCATTCAATGGGATGATCTGGGTCATCACTGAGATCGATGATAGTTTTTCTTTTCAGATTGAATGTTGCAATAGGCACATGTTTTGCAGTGAGAGTGGGCTTTGCGATGGGGGTCGGGGGTCTGTTCATAGAGGAGAATCTCGCTGATGGGGTTTGGGAGAAGGTGGGGTTCTGTTTTTGTTGCATCTGTTTTGGATGGGGGGCATCAGGGAATAGGATGTGGTAAAGGGGGGCATCGCCCTTTCTTTTGATTAGGAAGTTGGTATCTTCGTTCAGTTGTCTTTCGATTTGTTGACCCATGAGTCGGTGTTGTTGTAGGAGAGTGAGGGAGAAGAAGATATTGTTGACAATGTACTTGTCGACAGGGTTGGTTAGACGGCTAATGATGATCGGTTGGAGGTCTTTGCATTCAAGAATCTGTTTGAGACAGGTTCATCGCTGTTCGGGGTCTACAGCAGATCTGGCGGAGAGAGAGGAGGCGATTCTGTAGTTGGAGGATGAGAAGGACATGGTAGAGGATGAGGGTCGATCAGAGGAGGTGGTGAGTAAGTTGATATTCAGTCAGGATTTCTTGAGCATTTTTAAAGCTGTTTGCAGATTCCCATGTGTTGTCGCTAATGGGGTATTCTTTCCATTTGATGAGATACTGGTATTCTCAACCCCATTTCTTGTAGTTCATGATCACTTCTATCTTGTATTCTTCTTTGCCTTCGATAAGATCAGGAGGTGGTTTCGTGAAATTGGGGCCATGGGTCTCGGTTTCACGATAAGGTGATAGGAGTGATGCATGAAAGACGTCGTGGATTCACTATTGGTTTGAGAGTTTTAAACGGTATGTGATTGGTCCCAAGACTTCTGTTATAATGAAGGGTCCTTCTCGTTTTGGTGCCAATTTCCGAGATTGATAACCTATCTTCAAGTTCCGGCCGTCCAGCCATACTTGTTCTCCTTTCTTGAATGGGGTAAAGCCTCATGTCGACCTTTCTGCCATCTTTTGTCTCGCCAGTTCATGTGCCACAGCAGCTTTGTTTCTTGCCTCATGGAGGGTTTTCACTCGTTGTTCCGCAGTTGGAGCATTTGTCCTATCAAATGCCAAGGGGATATCTTTGGGTTCATACCCCATCATGAGGTAGAATGAGGTCTGTTTTGTGGTGGAGTGGACCTTTTGATTGTGGCTGAACTCTATGAGGGAGTTGAGTGGTTTCCACGTTTTGGGGTTGTTGGAGCAGAAGATTCGAAAATAGATTTCGAGTTCTTAATTGACCCTTTCTGTTTCTCCCTCGGTCTGTGGATGATACTTTTTCTTTTTTTTTTTTCATAATCAACAACTTATATAGCAGTGTACTCTAAACAGTCCGCTCGGTACAGTAAACTACACCTATTGGTCCCTGATGGCCATGAAGAAGACTCCAAACTTGCTAGAATTACCCCTCGAGCGCGGGTTGGTGGGTCTGTGAATCACAGACACGTTAACATGTGCGGTCATTAACGCAGCCACGCGATGAGAGAAGCGTCCACGCAATCCTCTTTCGAAGAGTTCGTGGCCTATGGGGACAGATCTGGGAGGCAGCGCCCTATCTCCCAACAGGCTCTTTCAAGCTCGTGACTTAGCCTTTCAGGTATGCGTGCTGGTGGGGGCACCTTTAGTCCAGCGCGTGACCGTCCTGGTTCTGTGGTCCACAGTTTGACTGTAGGCTGGACTATCCACAAATGCATACGCAGTGGGATTGTCCATGATGAATTTACCAAAGTGCTCCCAGTACGGGGTGGCTTCGGTAAAGTTGGGCATGTCTGGAGGCCGTGTAGAGTGTTTCAGACATTTGAATAAAACATGTCGGAAGGTCTCAGAGGGCCCTCCTTCACAGTGTGGACACGATTCGTCCTGGTTTCCCACTTTGAATCGTTTTCTGTAGTGCCCAATTGGGGCATGGCTGGTGAGGCCATGGACCATCTGAGCTGTAAGCAACGAGGAATGACCTACGTCTTTTAGCCATGTCCCACCCTTTAAATGTGATGGAGCCATGCGTTTGGCCTTAGCATGGTCTTGTCTGTTGACTGACCACCTAGGGTACATAAAGTGTTGGCCGACATATTGTGAGAGCCAGAACTGATTAGCCCAGTCGCTCATTACGAAGTCCGTGATCTGCTTTGTTGAAAAAGCAATGGTCTGCGACGGCGCCCCTCCAGCCTCAATTTTAGTAGAGATGGCAAGGCGGTGAACCGCGTGGTGAGGTTCGAACACATAGTCTTCGCAGTCTGGGACATGGTGTAGGAAAATTCTGTGGTTGGCGTTCTCCTTTATCCAAGGGAAGAGTACGTCAAGTGATTCTAGCACATATAACTGCGCGGAATGGATGGACGGATCCAACATGTGGTGTAACGCATATGTTGAGTCTGAGTAGATGTGAATCTCTTCGATGCCATTAATGGAGCCGAATATATCTGAGAGGGCACTAAAGGCCCCTCCAATAGCATTCGTCTCTGCATCATTGGAAATTGCAAGTCCACCGGACCTGAAGTTCTCAAAGTAGTGGTCTGTGTGCCAGGTATGCCATGCCGCAACGGCTTGGTACCCGGTACTTAGAAGGGGGACAGATGCATCAGTAATGATCACGATACATGAGTCGGAGGTAGAGGAGTGCGCAAATGACTGGTTGAGGGTCATGAGGTGGGCTTCCCTTGCTTTGGCTCTGTCCTTGGCCGTCTTGCCTTGGATTAGAACAATGTCTTGGATAATGCAGTCAGGGCATGTGTCTGTAAGATGGTACCCAGGCGCATTGTATTTATTATAGGGTAGTACAAACACATCGACCAAGTTTTCGTTGGCCCACATGTCTACTAGGGCAGATCTGCATTTATTGCGCAGTTGGGAGGGGTGATACACACTGATGAATTCAGCTTCGTTTCTGGTAGCCACCATCAAGCGTGTAATGTGTGAGTCTGCAAGGATATGCATGCGGACATGATTGTGGTAGACCAATTTCCGAATCTGGAGGTGAATTGGGATAAGGCCAGCCAAGGATTCCACCGCTCCCGTAGGGGTGGATTTGAAGGCTCCCAGAATCCAGATGCCCGCCTGCCTCTGGATCTTGGTGAGTTCTTTCATGGTGCCCTTGATACGAGCGCCATCATAGTACCATAAGCGGATACCATATAATGCGATTGGCATTACGCATGACCTGTACAATAACCGCTTATGTTTTGGTTTCAGCCCACGGGCAGAGTTTCCTAGGGAGAGCATAGCCCTCGTTGCGGGGAGGGCTTTGCGTGCGTATCATTTCGAATGTTCCTTAAAAAGGAGCTTTCGATCGAAGAAGATGGCCAAGTATCTCCAGACTTTACTTGGGATGAGGGGGGTATTTCCAGTGTATGGAGCATACCCAAGGTCAACCGGAGGGTTTAAGTCCTCATGCTTCCTGGAAAAGTGGAAGGCCTCCGATTTCTCATGTTCCAGTACCAGGCCGAGAGCGGCCGTGAGTTGGAACACAG
>Ga0307516_10004849_pt1 | contig 16386 bp, 13 predicted proteins | sample 19_EM_MG_FD_203310 | JGI IMG/M metagenome (GOLD analysis project Ga0307516, IMG submission 203310) | Populus trichocarpa ectomycorrhiza microbial communities from riparian zone in the Pacific Northwest, United States - 19_EM | ecosystem: Host-associated > Plants > Roots > Unclassified | place...
ATCGTGTCGATGCCCACGGATTGAAGATCGCCCCCGAATTATTCGATTTCATCGCCAAGGAGGCGACCCCCAAAACCGGGATTTCACCCGATGCATTCTGGGCCGGGCTCGCCGCCATCATCGCGAAATTAGGACCGAAGAACCGCGAATTGCTCGCCGTCCGCGACACGCTGCAAGCCAAGATCGACGGCTGGCACCGCGCCAACAAGGGCAAGCCGTTCGACATGAACGCCTACACGGCGTTCCTCAAGGAGATCGGCTATCTCCTTGAGGAGCCAGCAACGCACAAGGTCGAGACCTCTGACGTCGACGAAGAGATCGGCAAGATCTGCGGACCGCAGCTCGTCGTTCCCCTGACCAACGCGCGCTATGCGCTGAACGCGGCGAATGCCCGCTGGGGCAGCCTGTATGATGCTTTTTACGGCACGGATGCGATCCCGCATGATTCGGGCGAAGGCGGCAAGGGCTACAACAAGGCGCGCGGCGACAAGGTGATCGCCAAGGCCAAGGCGTTTCTCGACGCCGCCGTTCCGCTTGCCACCGGCAGCCATACCGATGTGACCTCCTACAGCGTGATCGCCGGTCAGCTCGCGGTGAAGCTGAAGAGCGGCAACGCCACCGCGTTGAAGTCGGCCGAACAGTTCGCCGGCTATCTCGGCGATGCCGCTCAGCCTTCCGCGATCCTTCTGGTCAACAACGGCATGCATGTCGAAGTCAAAATCGATCGCAGCAGCATCATCGGCAAGGACGACCCGGCCGGCGTCGCCGACATGATCCTGGAATCGGCGGTGTCGACCATCCTCGACATGGAAGACAGCGTCGCCGCCGTCGATGCCGAGGACAAGGTGCTGGTCTATCGCAACACGCTCGGCCTGATGGACGGCACGCTTTCGGCCGATTTCGACAAGGGCGGCAAGACGCTCAAGCGTTCGTTGAATCCCGACCGCGTCTACAGGACGCCCGACGGCAAGCAGTTGACGCTGCACGGACGTAGTCTGTTGCTGATGCGCAATGTCGGCCATCACATGTTCACCGACGCCGTACTCGACGCCAGGGGCGAAGAGATCCCGGAAGGCCTGCTGGATGCCGCGGTCGCCGGCCTGCTCGCGATCCACGATCTCAAGGGCTCTTCGAAAACCAAGAACAGCCGCACCGGCTCGGTCTACATCGTCAAGCCGAAGATGCACGGGCCTGACGAGGTGGCCCTGACCTGCGAACTGTTTGGCGAAATCGAAAAGATGCTGGCGCTGCCGGAAAACACCATGAAGGTCGGCATTATGGATGAGGAGCGCCGCACCACGGTCAACCTCAAGGCCTGCATCCAGAACGCCTCGAAGCGCATCTGCTTCATCAACACCGGCTTCCTCGACCGCACCGGCGACGAGATCCACACCTCGATGGAAGCGGGCCCGATGATCCGCAAGAACGACATGAAGGCGCAGCCCTGGATCAAGGCCTATGAAGACTGGAACGTCGACATGGGATTGATCGACGGCCTGCCCGGACATGCCCAGATCGGCAAGGGCATGTGGGCCGCACCGGACAAGATGGCGGATATGCTCACCCAGAAGCTCGGCCATCCGCAGGCTGGCGCCACCACCGCCTGGGTGCCGTCGCCGACCGCAGCCACCCTGCACGCACTGCATTATCACCAAGTCAATGTGCAGGCGCGCCAGCAGGAACTCGCCAACGGCGGCCCGCGCGCAAAACTCTCTGACATCCTGACAATTCCGGTATCGCAGTCGAACTGGGCGCCCGATGACGTGAAGCAGGAGATCGACAACAACTGTCAGGGCATCCTCGGCTATGTCGTGCGCTGGATCGACCAGGGTGTCGGCTGCTCCAAGGTGCCTGACATCCACGACGTCGGCCTGATGGAAGACCGCGCCACGCTGCGCATCTCGAGCCAGCATCTGGCGAACTGGCTGCATCAGGGCGTCATCACCAAGGATCAGGTGATGGAATCGCTCAAGCGCATGGCGGTGGTGGTCGATGGCCAGAACAAGGGCGATTCCCAGTACCGGCCGATGTCGCCGGGCTTCGACGGCATCGCCTTCCAGGCGGCCTGCGATCTGGTCTTCAAGGGCCGCGAGCAGCCGAACGGCTATACCGAATACATCCTCACGGCGCGGCGCCGTGAGGCGAAGGCAGCAGGCTGATCGTCGAGCCCAAAGCGCATACGGAGATCAGGCCGCCCGCACCATTTGCAGGAACTTACCTACTTCGAGCTTGAGGGCACTGCCTTCCTGCGAGAGCGATCGGGCAAAACCATGAACCTGTTCGGCCGCCACCTGGGTGTCGGCCGAACCGCGGTTGACATTTGCCAGGCATCCGCCAACCTCGATAGCGCCCTGTGCCGACTGCTGGACGCTGCGGGTAATTTCCTGCGTAGCGGCGGTCTGCTCCTCGACTGCGGCTGCGATAGCGGTTGAAATCTCGGAGATTTGGCCAATCGTCGTGCCTATGGCCTTGATGGCCGACACCGACTGCTGCGTTGCCGATTGCATCTGCGTGATCTGGGCCCCGATTTCCTCGGTCGCCTTGCCGGTCTGGGCGGCAAGTGCCTTGACCTCGGAAGCGACCACCGCAAAGCCGCGGCCTGCTTCACCGGCGCGCGCGGCTTCGATGGTCGCATTCAGCGCCAAAAGGTTGGTTTGCTCGGCCACCGCTGCGATCAGCTTGACGACTTCCCCGATGCGGCCGGCGGATTGCGAGAGTTCGGCTATCCGCTTATTGGTCTGCTCGGCCTGACGCACGGCGGCGTGGGTCATGCTTTCCGATTGCTGAACCTGTCGGCCGATTTCGGTCACCGACGAGGCCATCTGCTCCGATGCGGTGGCTGCCGATTGGGCATTCGCTGATGAGCGGTCGGAAGCCAACGCGGCCTCCGTCGTGAGTTTATGGCTCGTTTTGGCGGTCGCGGTCAGGCAGTCGGCGGCGCGCTCGATTTCCGTGGATGCCGACGAGACAGCCTCAACGATCTGCCCAATCGCTTGCTCGAAGCCGTCGGCGAATCGGCCCATCGCTACCTTGCGGTCTTCCTCGGCCTTCAGCTTCAGGCCGGCCTGCTCGGATTCCATCGCCTGAACCCGCAGCGCACTTTCCCTGAAAACCTGGACGGCGCGGGCAATGGCGCCGACTTCATCGGCGCGGTTCAAGGAAGGTATCTCAATGTCCAATCCGCCGCCGGCAAGCCGCGCCATCACGCCGGTCATTTGGGTCATCGGCCTGATAACGCCGAGCCCGACGCTGAGCAGGCCACCGCCAATGATCAGGAAAACCAGGCCCGAGGTACTCCACAGAATGACGGTGAATGTACCTACGCGCTGGGTCGCAGCGCTCTCAATGGCGGCGTTGTCATCGTTGGTTTTCTTGACGATGTCGTCGATCACCGCGCGATGGGCGAGATAGGCTGCGGTGATTTCCGCATACGACTTTGCCGCGGCGTCCGTGTCCCCCTTGGCCAATGCCGGCAGAAACACCTGCTCGATGGCGATCCAGAAGCGCTGCACCTCGCGGTTCGAGTCCTGAACCAGCTTCGCCTTCAGTACCGGATCGAGGTCCGATTTCACCCAGAACTCGCGGCGCTCGTCATATTCCTTCTTCAGCTGATTGAGACGATCGCGACGCGTGGCGAGTTCGGCCGGATTGTTCAGGGCAAGAGTGGCTTCGAGATATGACTCGATCACATATTCCGGCGGCGGCAACACGTCGGCCACGAGATCATTGCCGAGCTTGATCTTGTTGTAGAGGGCCCCGCCCACCTTGACCTCGCTGAGCGCGTAGATTCCAGTGAAGACAACGGCCGCCAGTCCTGTCGCCGTGATAAGCCCGAACAGCGCCATCGCGCGTGCGATCGTCAAGCGAAGTTTCATAGCCGGCATTCCCAAAATCAATTGTGGTCTCGCCCCTTGAGGCTAAAGACTCTCGATGCGCGGGAACTATTTACCATTCGCGTTAACGTTCGGTATGTCGATGCGTGCAACCTCGGTTCCGGATCTGCAAGAATACGGATCACTGGTTCGAGAATCCGGTGGATGCCGGTTTCTTCGTTGGAGGAAACCGCTAGATCACCGCGATGTATTTCAACAGCGAGATCACGCCGATGACGATCACGACGACACGGGCGATCTGCTTGGCGCGGCCGTCGAGCGGCAGCATGTTGATGAGATAGAGGACGAGAATAACGACCAGAAACGTGACGAGTACGCTGACAAGCATGCGGGATCCCCTCGGCGTGAAATGCGCAGTTAGCGTTTTGTTAACGTGGGCGGGCCCGCCGGGTTCCGCACGCGGAACCTGCGCTCCAACACAAAACCCTCAGTCATTTCAATGACCCTCGTAATTTTACGGCAACAATGCTGTCTAAGTATTTACCATTTTTAGGCCAACTGGCTGGCAGCTTTGAGGGAGCATCATGCTGAATCGTCTGACCGTATCCACGCTGTTGAAGGCCGTCATCCTGACCACCGCCTTCTACGTCGTGGTTGGATTTTCGCTCAACGCCTGGGAATCCTGGGGACGATTGCAGGTCATCGGCCGCATTGCGGTTATCGCGGATGCTTCGGCGAACATGTTCAAGGCGATGCACAATCTGCGCACCGACCGCTCCACCACCGGCCGCCTCTTGAATGCCGATGCGCCGATGGACAGCGACATCGAGAAATATCTGCGCAACATCCGTGACACCGAAATGCCGGCGATGGGCAACGCGCTCGGCCTGCTCGGTGGCATCGCAGTCAGCGGGCAACAGGCGCTGGTGCTCGAGTTCGACCGCCTGTTCAAGAAGCTGACCGCACAGCAAAAGGAATTCTGGGACGCCGTGGCCAAGCCGAAGGCCTCGCGCCCGGCCACGCTGGCCAAGGAATATACCGACACCACCAACGCGCTCTTGGATACCATGGAGAGGCTGTCTGGGGCGCTTGCGGCCGACGTCAACCACAAGGACGCCACCATCGACCAGTTGCTGGCGATCAAGCAGATCGCCTGGCTGTTGCGTAACACCGCCGGTGAAGCGTCGCTTATCGTCTCGACCGCGATCAACGCCGGCAAGGTCTCCCCGGAAAACCGGCTTGCCCATACGAAATTCACCGGCGGCACCGATGCCGCATGGAGCGCGCTCGAACTGACGACCGCCGGAATGCAGTTGCCGCCGGCGATTGCGGCGGCGATGAACGCGACCAAGACCGCCTATTTCGAACCGCAATATCTCAGCCTGCGCGACCGATTGCTGACTGCGGTTGCAGCCGGCGAAAAGCCGGAGCTGACCGCGAACCAATGGACCCCGGTCACCGTCGGCCGGCTCTCCGCCGCCGTCAACGTCGCCGAAGCCGCACTCGACGCCGCCAAGGAACACGCCGCCGGGCAATATTCCACGGCCATGCGCTCGCTGGTAACGCAGCTCGTGCTGCTCATGGCCGCGTTTGCGCTGACGTTCGGCGCGTTGCTGCTCGTCACCCGCCGCGTGATCAAGCCGCTGCACAATATGCGCGACGCCATGCTCAAGGTCGCCGCCGGCGACCTCACCATCGACACCGGCTACGCCCAGCGCAGGGATGAAATCGGCGCGCTGGCCGGCGCACTGGAGACCTTCAAGCAGCATGCCGAAGACAAGGTCCGGATCGAGGCGCAGGAGCGCGAGCGCAATGCCGGCGCCACGGCCCGGCAGAAGGCGATCGATAGCTATGTCGGCGAGTTCGAGACCATGGTACGGGAATCGCTGCATCAACTGGGCGATGCTTCCGGCAAAATGCGCACCACCTCGGACGGCCTGTCGACGGTTTCGCGGCAGACCAATGCGCGGGTTCAGGTCGCCGAAAAGGCATCCAGCGAAGCCTCGATGAGCGTCGAGACGGTGGCTGCCGCCTCGGAACAGCTCTCCGCCTCCATCAACGACATCAGCCAGCAGGCGGCGCATGCCGCCGGCATCGCCAGCCGCGCCGTCGGCCAGGCGCGCGAGACCGACGGCACCGTGCAGGGCCTCGCCAAATCGGCCGGCCGGATCGGCGAAGTCGTCGGCCTGATCAATTCGATCGCGGCACAAACCAATCTGCTGGCGCTGAACGCGACCATCGAGGCGGCGCGCGCCGGTGAAGCCGGCCGCGGCTTTGCAGTGGTCGCCTCCGAAGTCAAATCGCTGGCGAGCCAGACCGCGAAGGCGACCGAGGAGATTTCCGAGCAGATCTCCGACATCCAGAAAGTCGCGAATGAGGCCATCGACGCCATCAAGGGCATCGGCAGCATCATCGGCGAAGTCAACGAAGTCGCGACCGCGATTGCCGCCGCCGTCCAGCAACAGGGTGCCGCGACCCAGGAGATCACGCGCAGCACGCAGTTTGCCGCCCAAGGCACCAAAAACGTCTCCGAGAACATCACTGGCGTGAAAGCCGACGCCGATGCGGCCGCGGTCGCCGCCAACGACGTCAAGCACGCCTCCGAGACGCTGGAGACGCAGAGCCAGCAACTGGGCGGCCAGGTGACCCAGTTCCTCGGCAAGATCCGCGCGGCGTAAGCGGCGGATACTCGAACGATCGGTCATCCTGACGGACGATAGAACCCGTCTACCTCCATCACTCCTGCGCCACAACCGGCACGCGCTCGTACTTGGCGCGGACCTTGCCCGATGCCGGCGAGAAATTCAGCGCGGCGCCGCGTCGATCGCTGCGACCGACCACCTGCAAACCGTTTTCGCCGGCGACGATATCGCCCTTGCGCAAGGTCGGGTCGTCCTCGATTTTGATCGGCGCCAGGCCGATCTGGTCCTTGCCGTTGCACGTACATCCCGCCACGATCTCGTTGCGATAGCGGAATGCGTTCGGCAGCTCCGAATAGGGCTTTCCGGTCTCGGTCGCGGCGTTGTCGATGTTGCTACCATAGACGATTTTAGTTTCGCTCGCCGGGCAGAAACTGTTGCAAGACACCGCTTTGCTTGCATTGTCGGATGCTGTGATCGGGAAAAAGCGTCCATCGCAGGTGCGCACGCAAAACGCCTGGCCGCCGCCATAACGCGGGCGCATTTCGCCGCGCGGCGCCGACACCGAGCCGTCTTCATTGGCGAACGGCATTGAAACATAGGGCGTGCGCCCCCGCATCAGGCCGCCGAACAGCGCCGAGAAGAAATCCTGGGCCTGCGCGGCCGGAGCCAGCGCGGACGCGCACGTCAATGCTGCCGCCCCCAACACGACCATCCCTCTCACGCCCATGTTCGTCTCCTTTAGTCCGCCGCCGCGGCTCAGTTGAGCGCAGCGGCCGTCAGGTTCATGGCTTGTCGACGTGGCCGCAGCGCTGCCGCCGACCGAACGCTGATGGTCGTCCGCGTCTCGAAGTGCGGGGCGCTCTTGGGCAGCACCACCACTCTGGTCCCGATATCGACGCGGCTGAACAGATCGCTGACGTTTTCATTGGTCAGACGGATGCAGCCCGACGAGACGAACTTGCCGATCGTCGAGGGATCGTTGGTGCCGTGGATGCGGTACTGGCTGGAGCCGAGATACATCGCGCGGGCGCCGAGCGGATTGCCGGGGCCACCGGCCATGAAGCGCGGCAGATAGGGCTGGCGCGCGATCATCTCGGCCGGCGGATGCCAATCCGGCCATTCCGCCTTGCGGCTGATGGTCTGCACGCCGGACCAGGTGAACCCTTCGCGGCCGACGCCGACGCCGTAACGGATCGCGCGGCCCTGGCCGAGCACGTAATAGAGCGCGGTGTTGCCGGTATCGATCACGATAGTGCCGGGCGCCTCGTTCGTATTGAAAGCGACCACCGAGCGGCGCAGCCGCTCCGGCACCACGCCTTCATCGGGCACCGCCGGTTCGACCATCACCTCATCAGACGGAAACGCGTTCGGCTGGGTCGAGGCATAGCCGAGCGCCTGCGCTCGCGCCGCGCTCGAGGACACCGAGGGTGCCAGCAGCAGGGCGCTGATGAAGACGAACGCGTGGGACACGCGCGACGAAGGCCGGCGATGGGAGGACTGTGTCATGGGACTGCCCGGTTGGATGCGCATCAGGTGATGCTCTGCACGAACAACGAGATCGGGCCTTTGCGGTTCCCTGCGACTGATTTCGGTGGGCCCGCTGTCAAGGTGGCCATCGCTCACACTTCCGCGATGGAACTTATCGCTCCCCACCCCGTTATGTGCGCAGAGTTCGGTTCGCGGACGACATCTCGGCTGCCATGTCATCACCGCCTCGCGCGGGGGAGAATCGTTGTGCGAGTCCTGCCCGGAGAGCGTTCGTCCACCAGGCCGCCGTCCGAGGAGCGCCAACCGGCGGATGAGCGCAAAACAGCTGAACGCAAGGCAACTCCCAGCGAACGTCAAAAATCCCGCGCGCCCGAAGGCACGCCGGTACCCGACAGCAAGGGCGAGCTGCCGCCGGTCATTCGCCGCGCCGAAGTCGTTGCCTTCGCGCTGGTCTCGCTGCTGGTGATCTGCGTCGTTGCCGTGCTTTACGCGGCGAAGGCGTTCTTTCTTCCCATCGTGATGGCGTTCATCGTCGGTACCATGCTGTCGCCGGCGGCAAGCTTTCTCGAACGCCGGCGCATTCCCCGCGCCGTAGCGGCCGTGTTGATCGTGACCGCCGTCGGCGCCGGCACGGCTTTCATGGTCGGCTTGATCTCTTCGCCCTTGATGGAATGGAGCAACAAACTCCCCGAACTGGGCGCGCGGTTCAGGGAAAAACTGCATGTGTTCGATCGGCCGGTGGCGCTGTGGCAAGAGTTGCAGAGCATGCTCGGCGGCTCCGACACGCTGGTGGGCTTCCAGATGCCGAAATTCGAGTGGGTGCAGCCGACGCTGGAATTCCTGTCGCCGACTTTTGCCGAGTTCCTGCTGTTCGTTGCCACGCTGATATTGTTCATTGCAAGCTGGAAAGATCTGCGCCGCGCGCTGATCATGAATTTCGGCGACCGGCCGACGCGGCTGCGGACGATGCGAATGATCAATGCGATCGAGGAGCATCTCGGCAACTATCTGCTGATGGTGACGATGATCAATGTCGGCGTCGGGATCGTGACCGGCATCATCTGCGCGGTGACCGGGATGCCCAACCCGGCGGGCCTCGGCGCACTTGCGGCCGCCTTGAACTTCATTCCGATCATCGGCCCTGTCGCGATGTTCGTGGTGCTGATGGTGGTCGGCATCGTCGCCTTCCCGTCGATCACCGCCGGCCTGCTGGCGCCGATTGCGTTTGCTGCGATGACGTTCCTGGAAGGGCACTTCATTACGCCGACGATCGTCGGCCGCCGGCTGGAGCTGAACGCGCTCGCCGTGTTCATTGCGCTGGCGTTCTGGACCTGGCTGTGGGGCCCGATGGGCGCGTTCCTGTCGTCGCCGCTTTTGATCGTGGCGCTAATCGTCCGGGAACATCTGATGCCGGTCGATTCGCCGCAGCTTCCCGAAGACTGATCGGGGTGCACTGTCGGAACTTCCGCTTCCGCGAAACGTTTCAATTTCGACAATAAATCAGTACCCGGGAGCTTTTGATGCCGATCACCGATGGCGAAGCCGCAGTGAAAAACCTGATGGACAAAGCGACCTATGAACGACTGGAAAAGGATGTAACCGCCGTGAAAAGCGATATCGCTGCCCTCACCGACCAGATCACCGACGCGCTCAACAGCTTTGCCGGCACCGCCACCAAACAGGCGAAGCGCGGCTACAAGCAGGCCCGCGCCAACGCCGAACAGGCGGTCGGCGACATGTCGGAGCGCGGCGGCGCCATGATGGATGCGGCTCACGATGCAGCCTCCTCGATTGGGGAAACGCTGGAGGACGCCATCACGCAGCGGCCGTTGGCCACCGTTGGCCTTGCGATCGGCCTCGGCTTCCTGATCGGTGTGACTTGGCGCAGATAGGACTTGGCGCAGACAGGACTTGGCGCAGACAGGATTTGGCGGAGATGAGATGACGCGCGCCGGCAAACCGGATTTCATCACGCGATGGCGGCGCTGGCGCGCGACTGTGAATTTCATCGATATGCTTTTCAAATCGAGGCGAGCCCATGTTCCAGCGACTGATCGATGACTTCAAGAATTCGACCGGCACCGCGCTGCGGCTGACCTCGCTGGCCGCCGCCGCGGCGGTCGCGCTGTTGGTCACGACGTCGTTCTTGTGCGCCGCCGCCTTCGTGTTCGTGCTGGAGCAATACGGCCCGGTGCAGGCCTGTCTGACCGGAGCTGCGATCTTCTTCGTGGTCACGATGATCGCCGCCATCTGCTACATGGTGCGCAAGCAGCAGATCAGGGTGCGCGCCGAACAGACCGCAAAATCCGCCGCACACACCATGCTCGCCGATCCGATGCTGGTCGCGGCCGGGATCCAGATCGTGCGCGCGATCGGCGCCAAGAAACTGATTCCGATCCTCGCCGTCGGCGGCCTGGCGCTGGGGTTTTTGGCCAGCCGCGGCCAAAGCCATGTCGGCGAAGCGCCGGCGGAGTAAGCCACTGCTCCCTCCCAAGCGTCGTCCCGGCTCAAGACCGGGACGACGAAGATGATTTTCCGTTGGCCTAACCCACGTCGTAATTGCGAGCGAAGCGAAGCAATTCATTCTTTCTTCGTGCGGAGGCATGGATTGCTTCGCTTCGCTCGCAATGACGGATGACACACCTTCGCGATCCCGCGACGCACTGCGCCCGAGGTTTGCAAGTATCTCCGCCCTCTAAAATCAGAGGGCGCAGGGAATGCCGGATGCGCGCTGCACCCGCGGTCTCGCGCGCAATGTGCACAGAAAGTGCGCGCACGAGCATACAGGGCAGCGGAGAACATCCGACATTCCCTGCGCAATGGCTTTACGGCTTACTTCGAGCTCTCCCTGGTGACCGGCTTTCTTGCCACCATCATCGGCGGGCCTTACCACCGACTTGACGCCAGCATCGGGGCGTCGGGACCACACGACTTCGCCGTACGCTCTCGCGCCGTTCGTTTTCGGCACTACCAGCGTCCACCGCCACCCGTCCCACGTTCGTGAACGATCATGACACGCCCCTCTTGTCGGGACGGGATGGGCGTGGATATAGCCCAATTCGCAATTCTGGAAAAGCGAAATATTTTTGATTCTGGGGCTTGACACAAATTCTGTAAATCGGAAGAGATTTGCCCGTCGGGCAGTTTTGTTGATTGTGTATGATTTTTTGCCTCCGTCATTCCTGGATGCGCCGCTTGGCGCAGGCCTCAGATGCGCAATCGCGCATCGGGGAATGACGAGAAGGGAAGAATGGCGGGAGTGAATGACGGCTATATCGCCGTCACGTCACGCAGCGGCCGGGCTCGAGCAGCTTTGCCACTTCGGTCAGCACGCTGACCACGGGCTCGCAGGCGACCGTGGTTTTGCGCGTACCGGACCTGTCGATCAACGACGGAACCTGGCGGTTCCGCGCCTCCTTGGCAACGGGCACGCGGACCAGCACCGAGGTGTCGTCGAGGCCATCGGGCTGTAGCGCAATGGTGTGGGTCGCGATCTGCGACACCGGAGCCGGCGCACGATCGGCCTTCGCAGCGCGGTTGATGTCGGTTCCGGGCGCGGCAGGCGCGCCGGGCTTGCCCGCCATGAGGTCATGGCCGAAGGCGAACTGGGCCGCGCCAAACATCAAGGCGATGGCGAGCGCGCCGAAAATTCCCTTATGAATCTGTGACATGTTGGATTGTCCCTCGCCCCATGGCGATCAGGGAGACAACCCGGGCCGAGCCCTCCCGGTTCGGGACAGGTGCGATCACTTAACCGTGTACAAAATAATTTTGCAGCCCCGGGAACCACTCCGGGGCTTCGGAGTCATCCAAACAGCCGGTTATTCCCCCTGCCCCATTGACCGGCGATGTAGGGCGCGACCGTGGTGATGCCGGTCGCGCCCTGCTTTTTGTCTTACGCCGCCTGAAACAACCCCCACGCCGCCTGCCGGGATCTCGCCCTCAGCACGACGACGGTCACAACGACCAGTGCTGCGTCCGCGATCGGCAGGGCCAGCCAGATGCCGTCTTCGCCAAGGCCGAGTGGCAAGACGAAGATCAGGGGAATGGCGAACAGATAGGTGCGTGCCAGCGACAGCAAAGCCGAACGCCTGACGTCGCCGATGCTTTGGAAGTAGTTGGCAATCATCATCATCGGGCCGAACGAGAAATAGCCGGCCACGAAAATCGGGAGGATCCGGGCGACTTCCGCGGTCGCGACGGGATCTGTCACGAACAGTCCGCCGAGGTGCTTGCGGAACAGGATGAGGCCGGTCTCGGTGATCGCAGCATAGGCAAAGCTCCAGACCAGTGCCAGCTTCAGCGTGGCGTTCGATCGCAACCAGAGCCCGGCGCCGACATTGTTGCCGACGATTGCTTGCAGTGCGAGGCTCATGCCGAGCAGCGGAAAGTACGCAAAGGTCATCATCCGGCTGATGACGCCATAGGCGGCGATCGAGGCGTCGGTGCCTTCAACTCCAAACAGGCGGAGCGAGGCGATGGTGGCCGCCGCACCCGCCGCGATGCCGATGAAGCTGAGGCTGCGCGGGATGCCGAGCGCCAGCATCTCGCGCCAGCTGGTCCGCCAGCTCGCGGCATCCGCCAGCGTCAATGTCAGCCGCGCCTTGCCGCTGAAGCGGTAGAGCATGACGATAACGAGCGCGATGGCCTGCGCCAACGCGGTGCCCCAGGCCGAGCCGGCGACGCCGAGTTCAAGACCCACGATTAGCAGATAGTTGAATCCGATATTGGCCAGCGTCACCAACAGGCCGGCGATCGCCATGAAGCCGACGCGCCCCTCGGTGCGCAGCGCATCGGAGTGAACGGACAGCAAAAACAGCAGCGGCGACGAATAGATCGTAATACGCAGGAAGCTGTGGCCCATCGCCGCCAGTTCGGTCGAACCGTGGGCGGCCTGCACGGCGAGCGGCCAACCGAATACGGCGAATACCGCCATGGCAATGGCGCTGACGCCGAGCGACAGGCCGTGGGCGCCGGCAAACATCCACCGCGCCTCGTCGAGCTTGTTGGCGCCGAGCAGCCGGCCCAGCACGCTCGCCATGCCGGTCGAGATCATCGTCGCCAGCGCGACCAGCAGCATCGAGACCGGGAAAACCATGGTAACGGCCGTCAGCGCGTCGGGGCCGACAAAGGCGCCGAGAAACATCGCGTCCACCACCGTCAGCAGCCCGTTGACGCTGGTGAGCAGGATGATCGGCAGCGCGGTCCGCGCGAAGGTCGTCGGTATAGAGGCGTGCGTGTAGGCGTTTTGGTGATCGGCCATGGGGGTTCTCGAAGTGAGGGACCGCCAGGATCGGCGGTTTCATCACCTATTATACCCGGGTAATATGCATGTCAATATCATCCGGGTAATAATATTTGGCCGTGGTTCGCCACTGCAAAGGTTCTACAAAAATGGATGCTATTGACGGGCCCTTCGTGCTTCCAGCAAAGGCGACGTTTCCGATGACCCCCGATCCCCAGCAGTTCGCGAGCGACAATTATGCCGGCATTTGCCCCGAGGCGTGGGCGGCGATGGCGGAGGCCAATCAGGGGCACGCGCGGGCCTATGGCGACGATGCCTGGACGCAAGCCGCCTCCGACGCGTTCCGGCAACTATTCGAGAAGGCGGACGCCGAGGTGTTCTTCGCCTTCAACGGCACCGCCGCCAATTCGCTGGCGCTGGCGTCCCTGTGCCAGTCCTATCACAGCGTAATCTGTTCCTCCTCGGCGCATGTCGAAACCGACGAATGCGGCGCGCCGGAATTTTTTTCCAACGGCTCGAAACTCCTGATCGCCGCCAGCGAGAACGGCAAGCTGACGCCCGAGCTGGTGCGCGGGCTCGCCAACAGCCGGTCCGACATTCATTTCCCGAAACCGCGCGTGGTGACGATCACGCAACCGACCGAAACCGGACAGGTGTATTCGCTCGATGAGATCCGCGCGCTGTCGGCGACCTGCCGCGAACTCGGCCTGCGCCTGCATATGGACGGCGCGCGCTTTGCCAACGCCTGTGCGTCGCTGAATTGTTCGCCGGCAGAGATGACCTGGAAGGCCGGCGTCGATCTCTTATGTTTTGGCGGCACCAAGAACGGCATGGCGGTGGGCGAGGCGATTTTGTTTTTCGATCCCAAGCTTGCCGAGGACTTCGACTATCGCTGCAAACAGGCGGGGCAATTGGCGTCAAAGATGCGCTTCCTCGCAGCACCCTGGGTCGGGCTGCTACAGGACGGCGCGTGGCTGCGCAATGCGCGGCATGCCAATTCCTGCGCGGCGCGGCTCGCGGCCGCGGTCGCCGACCTCGCGGATTTCAAGCTGATGTTTCCGGTGGAAGCCAACGCGGTTTTCCTGCGCGCCTCGGCCGACCGGCTGGAAGCGTTGCGCCAGCGCGGCTGGCAGTTTTACACCTTCATCGGCGGCGGCGCGCGCTTCATGTTCGCCTGGGATTCGGAAGAGGCGCGGGTCGATGCGCTGGCGCGGGATATCAGGGAAGTGAGTGCGGCGAAGCGCTGAGGGCGACGACTCACATAGATCATCGCCCCGGCGAAGGCCGGGGCCCATAACCACCGTCGGTAGTAGTGTTGGCACGCTCGGCGTTGTCTTTTCCTTTTTCAACAACAAGGGCCGCGGCGTATGGTCCCGGCCTTCGCCGGGACGACGAGAGAGATCCACAGAACGACAAATAAAAACGGCGCGCCGTGGGGGGCGCGCCGTTTTCGATTCAACGCAACGATAGTAACCTAACCCGTCGCCGCCCGTGGCGCGCGGTTGCGGGAGTTGCGCTGGAAGAACAGCGCCTGGCTTGCCACCGCCGAAACCATCGCGGGCTGGAACGGCTTTGAGATCAGGAACGCCGGCTCCGGCCGCTCGCCGGTGAGGAAGCGCTCGGGGTAAGCGGTGATGAATACCACCGGCACCTCGAACACCTTCAACAGCTCGTTGACCGCGTCCAGGCCGGAAGAGCCGTCGGCCAACTGGATGTCGGCGAGGATCAGGCCCGGCTTCTTGTTCTTGGCCAGCGCCACCGCATCGGCATGGGTGCGGGCGACGCCGATGACGTTGTGACCGAGATTCTTCACCAGACTCTCGAGGTCCATCGCGATGAAGGTCTCGTCCTCGATGATCAGGACGTCGGTGGCGATTTCCGCGGCCATCTCGCGGCCGGCAGCGTCGGCGAGCTTGCGGGTCTCGGCGATGTCGATGCTGAGGATGTAGGCGACTTCCTCCTCGGAAAAACCTTCCAGCGACAGCAGCAGGAACGCCTGCCGCGGCAACGGGGTGATGTTCGACAGCCGCCGCTCCGACGGCAGCGCCAGCGTCGCGACCTCAGGGTTGTCATTGATCGCGACTGAATTCCAGATCTGCGTAAACAGCCGGAACAGTCCGGCGCGCGGACCGTGCCGCTCATCGAGCAGCGCGGTATCCTGCAACAGGGCCTCCAGCATGGCCCCGACATAGGCGTCGCCCGACGCCTGGTTTCCGGTCAGCGCACGGGCATAGCGCCGCAACAACGGCAAATGTTCAGCAACGACCTGTGATCGGGACATCCCCACTCCATCCTTCTGGCCCCAAACTGGGCCGCATCTTGGGTCGAAACCTGAAACGCCTCGCGCGGTAGCGTATCCTGAAACGGGGCGACCCGGTTCCCCTGTCATCCCCTTACGCCTGAGAGGCGGAAAAGTTCCTTCAAAAAGTTCCCCAATTTCGGAACCTTCCGCCGCCCTTTGCATTAGCATCCGACCAATAACGCGGGCGACCAAGGCCTAGTTTCGAGAAAACATCTAGAAACACAAGGACTTAACACTCGGGGAAATGTGGATGACATCATGAAGGAAGTAAAGAAAGCGGGCGGTCTCAACGCCGAGATCCAGTCCAGAATAGGCCACCAGCTCCGCGCCATGTACGACGACGTGGTGCGCCAGGGGGTGCCAGACCGCTTCGCGGAACTGATCCGGAAGCTCGACGGGCCAGAGGCAGCGGCGCAAGCCGCAGGCGACACTGACAAAAACAATGGGGGGAGCTAATGCCTCTCACAAACGAACTCCGCGACGACATCCTGGCATCGGTACCGTCCTTGCGCGCGTTCGCGATCTCGCTCAGCGGTAATGGCGACCGCGCCGACGATCTGGTGCAAGAAACCTTGCTGCGCGCGATCGCCAATATCGACTCGTTCCAGGTCGGCTCGAACCTGCCGGCTTGGCTGTTCACGATCCTGCGCAACCTGTTCCGCTCCGACTATCGCAAGCGGCGGCGCGAGGTCGAGGACGCCGAGGGCAATTACGCCAAAACGCTGAAGACCCAGCCGGCGCAGAACGCGCATCTGGAGTTCGAGGAGTTTCGGGTGGCGCTCGAAAAGCTGCCGCAGGACCAGCGCGAGGCGTTGATCCTGGTCGGCGCCTCCGGCTTCTCCTACGAGGATGCCGCGGCGATCTGCGGCTGCGCGG
>Ga0307516_10004850_pt1 | contig 16383 bp, 12 predicted proteins | sample 19_EM_MG_FD_203310 | JGI IMG/M metagenome (GOLD analysis project Ga0307516, IMG submission 203310) | Populus trichocarpa ectomycorrhiza microbial communities from riparian zone in the Pacific Northwest, United States - 19_EM | ecosystem: Host-associated > Plants > Roots > Unclassified | place...
AGAGCATGTTTCACACCGTACGCGACGCCTCCAAGGTGGCGCTGGTGCATCTGGTGGCGCGGCTGATCGCAGGCGGCTTCGAGTTGCTCGACACCCAATATGTGACCGAGCATTTGAAGAGTTTTGGCGCGGTGGAGATTTCGCGGCGCCGCTATCGCACGATGCTCGACAAGGCGGTCGCGGGCGCGCCCGCGAACTTTCTGAAATTGCCGACCGATCGCCCCGTCAGCGGCGCGGACGCGCTCGCGATCATCGCGGCGCGCGCTTAGTTGCCGAACAATCCGCCGAACAGTCCACCCGGCCGTTGTTGGGGCGGCGGTGGCGGTTGTTGTTGCGGCTGCTGCTGGAACTGCGGCTGGGGCGGCTGCCCGGGCGGACGAGGTGCCGCCTGCTTCGGCGCCGGCGGACGTTTCGCGACAGGCGGCGGCGGGGGCGGTTTTGGTGGATCGGGCTGCGCAGAGACGATGGTCTGGTCCGGCACTTTGCAGTCGGTGAGCCAGATGTCGTAGACTGGATGCTCGACGCCATGCAGGCCGGGGCTCGCGGCATACATCCAGCCCGAGAAGATGCGCTTGACCTCGCCCTGTAGCGTGATCTCGTCGACCTCGACAAAGGCGTCGGTGTTGGCGGCTTCCGTGGACGGACGCGTATAGCAGGCGTCGGTCTTCACCCGCAGCGCACCGAACTGCACCGTCTCGCCGATATCCTCGTCGAAATTGATGATACGGCCGGTGATCTTGTCGAGCCCGGAGAAGCTCGCCTTCTTGTTGGTGATCTTGGTCGCCGGCGGCTCGCTGACCACCTCATCGCCCGGCTGGAGGCTGGCGGAGGCCGGCGGCACGGCGCCCTTGGGCTGCTGGCGCTGGCCCGGCGGCAATCCCGGAGTGGCCGGCGGCGGCGCATTGGCGACGCCCGGCGCGGGCGGTCCCCCCGGCTGCGGCGGCGCGACCGCGATCCCCGGCTGGGTATTTTGCGGAACGACGCTGGTACCGGGCGGCGGCGCCAAAGGTTGGGTTTGCACGCTGCCGGGTGCCGGCACGCCCTGCCCTGGCGGCGGACGGTTCGGGGTCGGCAACAGCCGGCCGCGCGGCAACTCCGGCACTTCCTCGTCGTCGTCGGGCTGCTGCTGTTGCTGCTGATTACCGCGCGGAATCGCACCGGGCGGCCGCAGCGGTGGGTCGGAAAAAATATTGCCGATCTGCGCGCGCGCGGGCGGCGCAAGCGAGATTGTCGAGGCGGCCACTAGCGCCGCAAAACCAGTCAGGGCAATGGTTCGAAACATCTCGCGCAGCTTTGAAAGGCGAATCGGGCTCGCGACATGGTACAAACATATCCGCCGCTTGCGTGGCATCCGGTTAACACGTCGAATACGGCGGGGAAAGGGCGGCTTTCCCACCCTTCCCGGCCACTAGGCAGCCCCCGCCGCAAATGAAATAGTGGCGCCAATGCGCGTCAGCGCGGGCTCGCATCCGTGCAAAACCGCCAAAATCCGGGACAACCGGAGCAAGCCAGAGGAAAGCCCTGCTATGCCCGATCGAATTCGCCTCGACGGCCGGGTCGCCGTCGTCACCGGTGCGGCCGGAATCATTGGAACCGCGACCCTCAAACTGCTCGCCGAGCGGGGTGCGCGGATTGTCGCAGTCGACCGCAGGGAAGCCGACATCAAAACCGCAATCGAGGACCTGCCGGCCTCCGCCGAGGCGCTCGCGGTCGATGTCACCAGCGAGGACGAAGTCGCGGAATATGTCCGCGCGACGGTCGACCGGTTCGGCAGCATCGACGCCTTGTACAACAAGGCCGGCATCGAGGGCGACATCAAGCCGATCCACGAATATTCGCTTGCGGGCTTTCGCCGGGTGCTCGACGTCAACGTGGTCGGCGTCTTCCTCGGCATGAAGCATGTGCTGCCGGTGATGCTGAAACAGAACAAGGGCAGCATCATCAACACCGCTTCGATCGCAGGGCTGAGCCTGCGATGAAGCGAGCTACGTCTCTGGCTCCGCCTACACCGTCGACGGCGGCCGCACTGCCGCCTGATCTTTCAAACCGAGGTCCTCGCCGCCATGCCCGTCGTTCTCGATCCCGATGCCGCCGCCGTCTACAAGGCGTTCCAGGAAGCCGGCCGCCCGCCCTATGAGATGGTGACGCCCGTGCAGGCCCGCGAGATGTATCTGGCCGGCCGGCCAGTTTCCAATCCCGAACCGCCGGAACTGGAATCCGCAAAACCGCTATCGATCCCCGCCCCCCATGGCGCGATCCCGGCGCGGATCTACACGCCCAAGACATTGCGCAAGACGGATGGCCTCACGCCCTGCCTGGTGTTTTACCATGGCGGCGGCTGGGTGATCGGCGATCTCGATTCCCATGACGTGGTCTGCCGCAAGCTCGCGCATGAGGGCGAACTGATCGTGATCGCGATCGACTACCGCCTCGCGCCCGAACACAGATTTCCCGACGCCGTCGACGACGCCGTCGCGGCGGTGAAATGGGTCGCGTCGAACGCGAAGCAACTCGGCATCGATGCGGCACGCCTGATGGTCGGCGGCGACAGCGCCGGCGGCAATCTCGCCGCCGTCGTGGCACTCGCCGCACGCGACGGCGATGGGCCAGAGCTCGCAGGGCAGGTGCTGATCTATCCCGCAACCGATTTTGCGTGGACGCATCCCTCGCACAGCGAGCCCGAGACCAGCATTCTCCTGACGCATTCCGTCATCAGGTGGTTCGGCAACCATTATCTCGGCGGTGCCGACATCAATGACTGGCGCGTCTCGCCCGCGCGGGCCAAATCGTTCGCGGGCTTGCCGCCGGCCTATGTGCTGACCGCAGGCGCCGATCCCCTGCGCGACGAAGGCGACGAATACGCCAAACGGCTGAAGGACGCCGGCGTGCCCGTCAGCTACAAGCATTTTCCCGGCCAGTTCCACGGCTTCTTCACCATGGGCAAGCTGCTGCCGCAGGCCAACGTTGCGGCGAGCGAGATCGCTACCTGGCTGAAGGCGCTGAACTGATCCATCCTGCAATCCGGCCCTTGATTTAAGGAGACAAGTTGGAAGCGTCCGCCTCCATCGAGGTCGCCAAACACACGCTGCTGTCGTGCGGGCTGATCCTTGCGATCGGCACGCTGGCGAGCCTGCTGGCGCAGAAAATCCGGATCCCCGACGTCGCGGTGTTCCTGGTCACCGGCATCGCGATCGGCCCGCAGGCGCTGGGCCTCATCGACATAAGAGCGGATTCGGCGCTGAACCAGATCATTCTGCTGTTCGGAGCGAGTTACATCCTGTTCGATGGCGGCGCTTCGCTGCGGCTCAGCGTGTTGAAGCAGGTCTGGATCACCATCGTGGTGATTGCGACCGTCGGCGTCGTCATCACCGCTGTGATCACCGGGATTGCCGCGCATTACATCCTCGGCGTCCCCATGATCGTGGCGCTCTTGCTCGGCGCCACACTGGCCTCGACCGATCCGGCAACGCTGGTGCCGATCTTCCGCCAGGTCCACATCCGGGCTCGCGTGGCGCAGACCGTGATGAGCGAATCCGCCTTCAACGACGCGATCGGGGCGATCATCACTTTCGGCGTCCTGGCGGTCGCTACCGGCAGCAGCGAATTCTCGCTCCTAGCCTCGCTGCTCGATCTCGCAAAACAATTCGCGATCGGCATCGTCGCCGGCATCATGCTCGGCTATCTCGCAGCCCTGCTGATCGCGCATGAGCGAATCGCGTTTCTTGCCGAATACGCCCCCGTGGTGACGCTTGTCGCGGTGATCGGCGCCTATTTCGCCGCCGACGGACTGCATTCCAGCGGCTTCATGGCGGTGTTCGTGTTCGGCATCATGCTCGGCAACAAGGAGGCCTTCGGCTTCAGAATGGAAGACGGCGAAGCGCAAAAGCTCGACGAGTTCGTGCTGACCACCGCCTTCATCCTGCGGCTGTTCATTTTCACCCTGCTCGGCGCGCAGGTCGATTTCACGCTGATGAGCCAATACTGGTTCGGCGGCACCGCCGTCGTCACCATATTGATGCTGGTGGCGCGGCCGGCCACGGTTTTCCTGTGCGCAGCTCCCGATCGCCGCGCGCGCTGGAGCTTTGCCGAAATGCTGTTCATGTGCTGGACCCGCGAGACCGGCGTGATCCCGGCGGCCTTGGCAGGCCTCTTGCTCGGCATGAAGGCGCCCGGCGCACAGATGATCGCCTCCGTCACCTTCATCGCGATCCTGATGACGATTCTGATCCAGGCCTCGACCACCGAATGGTTGGGGCGCAAGCTTGGACTGCTTGAGACAAAGTAGGCCTACCCTGCCCTTGCGGCGCGGCGCAGCGATTGCGGCGGCTGGCCGAAGGCGCGGATGAAGGCGCGGCGCATTCGCTCCGGATCGCGAAAGCCGGTGGATTCGGCGACACGTTCGATCGCCTCGCTGGACGATTGCACGCGCTGCCGCGCCACTTCGATCCGCAATCGCTCCACCGCTTTCGACGGCGTGGTGCCGATCTCGGCCACGAAAGCGCGGGTGAAATGCCGCGAACTCATGCCGGCCTGCTCGGCCATATCCTCCACCGTCAGCGGCGCATCGAGATGTTCTCGCGCCCAGGAAAGCAACGGTCCGAAGCGGCCGGTCGGCGTCTTCAACTCCAGCAGCGAGGAGAATTGCGACTGGCCGCCGCTGCGGCGATGGTAGAGCACGAGCTGTTTTGCGGTTTGTTGGGCGATCTCGTCGCCATAGTCCTCGGCGACCATCGCCAGCGACAGGTCGATGCCTGCGGTGATCCCGGCGGACGTCCAGATATTGCCGTCGCGGGTGTAGATCCGGTCGGCCTCGAGCTTCACTTTGGGATAGGCCGCCACGAACTGCCGGGTGCGTTGCCAATGCGTGGTGGCGCGGCGGCCGTCGAGCAGGCCGGCCTCGGCGAGGATGAAGGCGCCGGAACAGACGCTGGCAATGCGAATGCCGCGCTTCGCCATCGCGCGCACGAAGGCCAGCGTCGTCGGGCAAATGGCCGCGGTGCGGACGCCCTCGCCGCCCGCCACGATCAGGGTCGTGATCGCGCTGGAAGGTTTTAATCCGCGCGCCAGCATCTCCACGCCCGACGAGCTGCGCACCGGCCCTGATGTCGCCGCCAACGTCTTGATCGCGGGGGCAGCGCTGGCAAAACGCGCGGCGGTCTCGAATGTCGAGATCGGCCCTGCGGCGTCCAGCAACTGAAAGTCCGGAAAGATCAATACACCGATCATGTCGGCTCATGTCCCGAAATGAAGGAAATACGGCATTTCTGACAAGAGGCCATCATGCCAGGGTGACGGCGTCAAGGCTCCGATCGTCATGCCCGGACTTGATCCGGGCATCCATCGACCCTTCGCAAGAGTTGTTGCGAAGTGGATGGATTGCCGGGTCAAGCCCCGGCAATGACGACCTCAAATTCCAAAAACCATTGGAGGTCCTCATGTCCGCTCCGCTTCAGATCGGTCTCGTGCTGTTTCCACGGGTGACCCAGCTCGATTTCACCGGGCCCTTGCAGGTGTTTTCGAGCATTCCCGATGCGCAGGTGCATCTGATCTGGAAGCGGATCGAGCAGGTCACGACCGACTCGGTGATGATGCTGACACCCACCATCACCTTTGCCGATTGCCCGCAGCTCGATGTCGTCTGCGTCCCCGGCGGTTTCGGCACCGATGCGATGGTCAACGACGAAGAGATGCTGGCCTTCCTGCGCAAGCAGGCCGAAGGCGCCAAATACGTCACCTCGGTCTGCACCGGATCGCTGGTGCTCGGCGCGGCCGGCCTCCTGAAAGGCTACCGGGCGACCACGCATTGGTCGGCGATGGACAATCTGGCGCCATTGGGCGCGATACCGACCAAGACCCGCGTCTGCGTCGACCGCAACCGCATCACCGGCGGCGGCGTCACCGCAGGCATCGATTTCGCGCTGACGCTGGTAGCCCAGCTCGTCGACCGCCGCACCGCGGAGGCGATCCAGCTCCGGCTCGAATATAATCCGGCGCCGCCCTTCAACGCCGGTTCGCCGGACACGGCGCCGGCGGAAGTACTGGCACTAATGAACGAACGGATGACACCGTTTCAGCAGCGCCGCGGTGAGGCTATCGCCCGCGCCGCCGCACGGCTCGGTTAAAGACAATTCCGTCATGGCCGGGCATAGCCGTCCGCAGGACGGCGCCGCTTCCGCTCGCCCAGGCCCAGCCCAAAATAGGACCAGACGATAATCGGACCGGTCGAGAGTCGACCGGTCCGAAAATATCATTCCGCAGCTTCCATGATCCCACGTGACCTGGACACCGGATCGGCGACCGTGCCAATTGCTTCCATCGACTTCTCGAACTTGACGAAGTCGTCGTCCATGATCGCGCGCGGATTGAAGTTCTCGTCTGCGATGATGCCGTGGACGCGGCGGCGCTGCATTCCCATATTGCCGCCGTCATAGATCGGCAAAATGGCAGCCTCACGAAGATACTTGCCGAACTTGTACTCGGTGCTGAGACTGTTCACGCCGACGACTTGCATGCACTTGTAAACGCAATCGATCATGGCTTCGGTCACGTTGATCTTGCACATCGCTCCAACGAGTTCGGCATGCTGCGAATGCTTGTCGAGGTAATCGGCGGCCCGCCAGGCGAAATAGCGAGCGGATTCAATCTTCGCTGCCACATCGCCCATGATATAGCCGGCGTTCTGGAAACGGATGATCGGGGTGAGCGATCCCGCCGTGTTGGTTTTGAGGAACTTCAAGGCGTCTTCGTAAGCCGCTCGCGCCACGCCGACCGCGGCGATGGCCGCCACCGGACCGGACCAGGCGAAGTTACGGTTGATCACGAGGTCGCCGTTCCCGATCGCGCCGGGAAGCAGATTGTCGACCGGAACCTTGGCATCCTTGAACACGACGAACGCATTCGAGGTGGTGCGATGACCTTCCTTGTTCAAAAAAGTCCAGGTGACGCCCGGCGTGCCACGTTCGATCACGATCGCGGACAACCCTTCGGTTCCACCCACGCTGCTGTCGGTTCGGATGATCGCGGTCTGGGTGTTGGTGCCCAATCCGTCCCAACCGGCAGACGACGACCATTTCTTCTTGCCGTTGATGACGAAGTGGTCGCCGTTCCGGACCGCCGTCATGCCAATACCAGCCTTTGGCAGCGGGCTGTCGAAATTCGCCGTACCGCCTGTGCCGCCCGGAGGTTCGCCTGCCGTCCAAGCGCTAAGATAGGTCCCCGTCGGATCCGAAGTCGCCGCTCCCAGGAAACGCTTTTTCTGCTCTTCGGAGCCGTACCACAGAACCGGCATCAGCCCGAGACCATTGCAAAGACAGGTACAGGCAAATCCGGGATCGACTGAGGTGATTTCCTCGCAGGCGATTACGTAGTCCAGGCACGAGAGCTCGGCTCCTCCGTATTCCTTGGGCAACATGGCCATGGCAATCCCTGCCTTGTAGGCCTCGATATAGGCGCCCTTGGTCTTCTGATACGCCAGCATGGGATCCGGCTCTTTGTCCGAGCCCGGTATGACAGGAGCAAGAATATTTTCCGAAAACTCCCGCGCCATCTTCTGTATTTTCCGCTGCTCTGCGGACATCGTGAAATCGATTGCCATTCGCGTTCTCCGTTGAATGCTCATTACAGATCGTTGGAGGTGGGGCCGGCCGGCTTGCTTCAACGCAGACATCATCGGCCCCAGACGGTAAACGGCAAGAAGATACTTTAGGCAGTAATAACTGTTTAAAGTAGCGAAAACGCTATTAGTACGTGCAATCTGTCGAGGTTTTGGGCATAGTGTGGTGGAAATTGACGCAGCGTCGCCCCTTGCTCTTCGGCTAAATAGGGCGCTGGAGGGTCAGTATCGGAGGTTTCTCGTGATTGTCGGCGATACCCAGCAAAAGCTGCTGGCAAAACTTCTGGAAACGAAGGCTGGCCTGACGGTCGATGAACTCGCGGGCGCGGTCGATATCACGCGCAGCGCGGTGAAGCAGCATCTATCGGGCATGGAACGGTCGGGATACGTGCAGCACACCTCCTCGAAGAGCGGCGGCCGGCCACGCTTTCTGTATACGCTCACCGAGAGTGGTATCGATCTGTTCCCGAAGCGCTACTCGTGGTTTTCGCGCGTCATGTTCGAAAACTTGCGAAAGAAAATCGGCGCCGCCAAGTTCGGCGGCTACATGTACGAGTTGGGTGTCGACATGTCCGCCGTAGCGATCCCGCGACTAGTCGGCAAGACGCGTGTCGAGCGTGTCATCGAGATCGTCAAGATCATGAACGAGACGGGATTCGCTGCGCGCGTGACATCACCGGGCAAGGGTGAGAAGATTCCCCGGATCGAGTGCAAGAACTGTGTCTTTCACGATCTTTCGAAGGACTACACCGAGGTTTGCCAGTTCGATCTCGGTTTTCTCTCCGGATTAATGGGCGCACCGATCGAGCATCAGGAATGTATGCAGCGTGGCGGTCAGGCTTGCCGCTTCAGGTTCTTGCCCACGGCCTGAAATTCCTGGGACGGCGCCAGTTTGCCAAACGGTGTCGTCGCCGATACCGCAATAGCCCGCGGATCGAACGTCGGTTCAGCCATCACCGCGCAGATTTTTCTCATCTGCATTCCAACGTTACCCGCATCGTAAAGCGGAAATACCGCCGCTTCCCTGAGATAGCGCTCGAGCGGATGGGCTTTATCCAACGCGTTCACACCGACGACCTTCATCGCCTGGAACACGGCATTGAAGAGCATCTCGCTGCAGAAGACCTTTGCCATCGGACCAATTGCGTGACCATCGGCATTGTGCAGATCGTGGTAGTGGGCTGACTTCCATGCGAAAGCACGTCCAGCTTCGACCTTCATCGCAATTTCCGCGAGCGTGTAGGCGACAATCTGGTGATTGATGATCGGCCTGTCGCCGCCACCAGTGTATTTTTTGGCCCAGGCTAGCGCGTATTCGTAGGCTGATCGCGCTACTCCGACGGAAGCGATCGCTGCGACCGGCGCCGACCAGGTGAAGGCTTTGTTGACGACCAGGTCGCCGTTTCCGACAGCGAATGCATTCTCCTCAGGCACACGGCAATCGGAGAATACTACGGTGTTGTTCTGGCATATCCGATGTCCGAGTTTGTCGATCGGGCGTTCATAAGAGATTCCGGGGGTGCCACGCGGAACGATAATGGCACTCAGGCCGCGCGAGCCTTCCGCTTCGGGGGCGGTGCGTACGATACAGACATTCGTGTCCGCTCCTCGAAGATCCCACCCACCGGCATTGACCGGCCAGTGCTTTCGGCCGTTGAGAATGAACTCACCGTTTTTTTTGTCGTGGGTCGCGGTGAGAGCGATGCCGGCGGGAAAGGGAGCAGGAGCATCAAAATTTGCCGTGCCGCCGGGGCTTCCAGCCGCTTCGCTCACCGTCCATGCGGCCAGGTACTCGCCCCTCGGATCGCTGGTCGCGGGAATCAGCCACTTCCGCTTCTGTTCTTCAGAACCAAACCAGACGATCGGCATGAGGGCCAGCCCGTTGACCAACAGAATCGTGGCGAAACCCGGATCGATAGCGGTTATTTCTTCGACGACAATCTGGAGATCAACGTTGCTGATGCCGCCGCCGCCGTATCGCTTGGGTATGAAGCCGGTCGCGAAGCCCAGCTTATAGCTTTCGACATAGGCGCCTTTGACTGCCTCAAATGCCTTTTGAGGGTCAGGGTCTTCGTCCGAGATGCGCACCAGCGGCGCAAGGATATCGTTGGAGAATTCGCGCGCGACTTTCTGTAGGCGTCGTTGATACGATGTCAGCGTGAAATCAATCGTCATCCTCGCCTCCATCCAGCCTAAAGACAGTTTTACATATCTAAAGCGTTTGCGCGCGTCCGTAATGTGGGCAGCGCCACCCAATTGATAGGCAGAGCCGTGTCTTGAAACGCAAACCCGAACGGATAGCCGTGTGCGAGGGCAACGCCGGAACGGAAATGGGCAATTTATCCCTGAGTCGCGTCGGAAGCGGCGAGACGGGTTCCAGTTGGGTGGGGCGTGATCGATGCAGCGGCGAAGCAGCCGCCGATAGCACTCGGCCCGGCCGGCGCGTGCCGATCGAACTTCATCGACGCACGACTGAGCGAGATTCCGAAACTCGCGCGTCAGAGCGGCCGATCCTCGCGCCAAATAGAAAAAGGCCGCCTGGTTGCCCAGACGGCCTTTCCTGTCCTACGGCGGCGCCACATTTAACGGGCGATCTCAGAACCTCTGCACCGGGGGCCTATCTCCCAGCCGTATCCTGATCGGGGGCCGCTGCTCATCGGGACAGTCGCGAACTGGAGCCCGAACCGTACGCGATGGTTTCCCATCTCCGTAAGATGGGTTGATTGAACGGCGAACGGGCGAAGCGCGCAAGCACCCCGTCACCGCACTCCCCGCTGTTCCCGATATTCACAGGGCCGCTTGCGACGCAGCAAATCCGTTCGGACGGCGTTCGCCCCGCAGCAACCAAGCGAAGATGATGGCTGCGATGCGTACGCGAGCCGAACATCGCATAGCCGTTTCATGCAGGGAACAAACATTCCTACCAGCTCAGTTCTAACCGCGTCTGAGCGCAGCCAGACCAGGGCGATCGGCCACTTTGCCCTGACGGGTATTGCGGGCGGCACTTCCGGCACGAACGCGATTGGGTTTCAGGGGCGTTTTCGCCACGCTGCGATCGTCCCGCACGGCCACCCGCTTGCGCTTCGTCATGTCCGATGCCGCGGCTTGAGGTTTCGCTCCGCGTCGGGAGACATATTCGTTGCCGTCGACCGGCGCCACATGCGGCGGGTCTCTGTTCAGATATGGTCGCCCGATGCCAAACTCCCTGCCGTTTGCATCGACCCATTTCCACAGGATTTCGGAGGCAGCCCACCGCTCGTCCCGTGTCGTTCCTTTGACACTCACGATATCGGCCGCAAGCCCGTGGCCATAGCCGCCGCGCAAGCTCCCGCCGTGGAATGACCTGTTACTCGCCGCTTTCAGGCCGCTTGCGATCGATTGACGGTAGTCATCGCGGAATGCGCTGGTGATGCCGGGCGACAGTCCGGCCTGTTCCGCTGCGCGAAGCGCATGAAACAGCTTCAGCTTGAAGCTCCGATCCATGCCTCCGATCACGTAGTCGATCATCGGCGTGCCGGCTCTTTCAGCCGCCTTCGGATCTTTCCACGTGAAGTCGGCATCGACCAGCCGGGTAAAGCTTCTGATAACCGTGACCATCCTGCCCTTCCGCTTGACGGTCACTTTCCTCTGCTCCTGCACCTTGTTGGTGTCTTCCTTCGGGGTCCGTTCGTAGAGCGCCCAGAGGTATCGGTCGATGCAGATCTCCACGACCAGGCATGCGTCCTGGACTTCGATCGGGCTCACAGCTTCCTTGACCTCGTTCGGGACCGGATCGGGTGTGCTCGCTGTCGCCACCTCCACTGGCGGGGTTTCGGGTAGCAGCGTCTGCGACGGATCAGGCAATGCAGCTACGACGATCGGTGCCGGTTCATGCGCGGCTACCTTTGTGTCGCTGGTTGTCACCGCCGGCAGTTCGACGACCATGGCCACGTCAACATCAACGACAGCCGCGTTGCCCATTGCGATTGTCTGCGGAACTTTCGCGACGACGCTGAGAATTGGTGCGTGGTGGTCCGCGATTGGTGGCGCGCCGGTGTTCTCGATGGCGGCCGAACTGAGGTCAGCAGTCCGGGCGACGACCCAACCTGCGAGAACGATCGTTCCACACAACGCAATCGACACTGTCGCAATTCGCTGCCGGGTCATGATCCGTCGCCTCCACAGGCAGCCGAGCGACGCTGCACAGCCAAGAACGCGATGGGGACGATCTTCGGATCAAGATGTGGACGCACAAGGGCGCAAATGGCCGGTTATCAACTTTCCAAATAAGTGTTGCCTGAATACAACGCGTCGCCGGCAAGCAAAGTCATCGCCGAAGCTGATGAAGGCGTTGCGACCGCCAACACAAAACAGGCTGATGACACGCTTCTCGTCGTGGTCGGTGAATTGGCCTCACGAACACGCGCAAGCTTTCGCTTCGCGTGTTTCGATCAGCTTCCCGGCTTCCAGGCCTGGTAGTCGCCGGTGGCCTTGGGCCGGCGGCCACTCGCCAGCGTCGAACCGGACGGGCGATAGGCCGACGGCGTGCCGGTCATGTTCGGGACATGCGGCTTTTCCCATTCGCGCGGCGTGTACGTCTCTTCGGTCGGCGCGACGTCGACGGTGTGATGTAGCCAGCCATGCCATGACGGCGGCACCTTGGTCGCTTCGGCATAACCGTTATAGACTACCCAGCGCCGCTGGAAGCCAAGCGTCGGATCGATCTTGCCGCCCTTGGTGCGATAGTAAGTGTTGCCCTGCTCGTCCTGGCCGACCCGTTCGCCAAACCGCCACGTCCACAATTGCGTGCCGAAGGTCTGGCCGTTCCACCAGGTGAATATTTTCAGCAGAAACTGCTTCATCAGGGCTTGCCGGTTCGAGAAGACGTATGACGCCGTGATGCCATCGGCGCGACGAATTGTCCAGCCGGGTTCGGTAATTGCGGCGATACCTGGTCAGTACCTGGCCGGATCGCGATACGGCCGCTTTTGGCGGCCGATTGCCGCGGAATCAGCGCGATCTGTTCATGCCGCATACAGTTCCTATCTGACAGGTTGAACACTGTGCACGCTTGGTGCGCGGGCTCGGGAACGTCCACGCTCTGAAATGGTTGGATCGTATCCCGCAGATGGAGCCGAAAATGATCAGTCTAAAAGTTTTAAGTACCGCGGCCGCCATAGCGCTTGTTGCGTCGATGGCGCTACCGAGTGAAAGCATCGCCCAGGGACTGCCTGGCCTCAAGGAGACCACGCGACCCGGTGGTGGCGGCGGCGGTGCGCCGGCCCCGCGCTTTAGTGGCGGCGGCGGTGGCGGCGTGCATATCGGTGGCGGCGGTGGTGCGCCTGGCCCCCGATACAGCGGTGGCGGCGCGCCCGGTCCGCGATATGGCGGCGGCGGTGGCGGTGTCTACCGCGGCGGCGGATATGGCGGCGGTGGCGGCTATTACCGTCACGGTGGCGGCGGAGGCTTCATCCCCGGTGCCGTAGCCGGTGCGATTGTCGGCGGCGCAATCGCCTCGCAAGGCTATTATGGTGGTCCGGGCTACTACGCGCCGGGGCCGGCCTACTACGATGACAGCTATGCCGAGGATGGCGCGGTGGCCGTGGCGCCCGCTCCTGGCGGCGATGATTCCGTCGCCTATTGCATGCAGACCTACCGCTCCTACAATCCGCGGACAGGAACCTATCTCGGCAATGACGGTTTTCGGCACCCCTGCCCTTAACCGCATGCACGACAGCTGAGTTTGAAGGGCGGCGCATTTCCGGTGCGCCGCCCTATTCATGACCGCAGCGCGACCGCGACGCCGCCGAGCGCAATCACCAAGGCTGCGATTTGGCGCACGCCCAGCGGCTCATGCAGCATCGCTGCCGCCGCGAGCACGCCGACGCCATGCGGCTGCACATAGACGAATCAAACACCCGTCAATCTGGTGCGGTCTCGCCTTCGGCCAATCGACGGGCCTTCAACGCCATGGCGCGGGCGGCCCGATCATCCGGATCAAGCTTGGCAACTTCGCGAAACGTTTGAGCCGCTTCCTCATAGGCGCCGAATTCGAAGCTTTGGAAGCCTGACGTATAGAGGTCACGCGTGGCAAGTTTCGCCTCCAGCCGATCCTGGGGAAGTCCGTCGAGCACTTCCATAATGGTAACGTGATTGCGGCGTCCCTTGACGGTGACGAGATCAATGGGACGAACATTGTATTTGCCGCGGTCGGGCAACTCTTCCAACGTCATGTCCGTTGTCACAATCTGTGCGCCGTAGACCTTGGTCAGGCCCTCTAGACGGAAACAGAGATTGACGGCGTCGGCGAGCACCGCGCCTTCGAGGCGCTCGGCCTCACCGATCATGCCGAGCATGAGATCGCCGCTATTGACCGCAACCCCGATCTGGACGGAAAATTTCCGTTGCTGCCGGCGGCGCTCGTTCAAGACGTTAATTTGCCGGATCATTGCGATGGCCGCGTCAATGCCATCGCCACTTTCCTCAAACAACGCCATCACGGCGTCCCCGATATATTTGTTAACGAATCCGCGGTGATCGCGCACCACTGGTCCGACCTCGGCAAGAAACTCGTTGACGAAACTAAAGACTTCGTCGGGTGTCATGCGTTCGGAAAGCGTGGAGAACGAGCGGATATCGGTGACCAGAACCGCCATGTGGCGGGCCACCTGATCGCCCAGCGCGATATTTTTGAAATCGGTACGGTTCACAATTTTCAGAAAGGCCTCCGGCACAAAGCGCCGGAAGGACGCCGCCATCGCCTCGGTTTCCCCGTACAGTTGAATGTTGTCAGCGACGGATGACAGGAAATTGGCAATGGCCTGAAAATTAGCCACGTCGCCCTCGTCGAAGGGCGGATAAAAGGGTTTCATTTCCCGATGACGTCCAACAACCAGAGCTGCTTTGTGCTGCTGAGTGTGAATCGGGGCTGCCAGGAAAAAGGGAAGCCGCAGACTGTTGCGCAGCGTTTCCAGAACAGCCGCTTTGTCGCGTTTGTTGCCGATCAGAAAGCCTGCTTGCCCGAGTTCCTCCGGAATGGCGATCCGGCTACCCTTCAACCGCGCAACTTCCTCTTCGTTGTAACCTGCCGCCGCAACGACATTTGCATTGCCGTCAGTATCCTCCTCCAACACAACCGCGGCATCGATCCCCGTATTGGCGAGAACCATGCCGAGGGCGTCCTGATAAATCTCATGCCGGCTGCGTTTGATGTTGATGGTGCGCTTGAGATTAGCCAGAACCTTGAAGCCTTCCTCCTTCTGGCGCATCCGCTGGCTCATGGCTGACGTATGTGCGTCGAAGCGCACTTGCTCGCCAGCGGCGCTGTCGAGCTTGCGTTGATAATAGTCCAGCGCGGCCTGAAGCTCTGCGATTTGCGGCTCCGCGGATCGAGATTCGGCCGGGCCTCGGTGCCGAAGCTCGGCACTTTCGGGGCTTAGCTTTAGCGCTGCCGGTTCGCGGGCGCCCTCAGGCTCATGAAAGAAGCAAAGCACGCCAGTCCAGTCGAGAGCCTGTGGATGTCCCTCGATCCGCGCCACCTCGACGCTGGAATAGAAACCAAGCAGCGGGCACACGTCCTTCAACGCCGCCTGAACAAAAGTGGCCTCTTCTTTGTCGAGGTGAGAATAGGCGGATGCCCGGCCCGCGCAATCGATGTAAAGCGCGAAAATTGGGCGGCGCGGCGCGCTGTGTTCGAGATGGGCGCGAATCTTGTCGCCAATATAGGAGTAATCGACGTCGCGCAGCATGAGCTGAACTAGGTCGCCTTCGCGAAGATCAGGCTCGAACATTACCAGTCCGCCGCGCTCATGATCGACGCTGGAGCACATTCGGTTGGCGTAAGAGTCTGGATTGAACGCTCCGTATTTGTCTCCCTTGTTGACACCCAGCGTTACGAAGAACGCGTAGTCCCGCCAGGTGCGGCCCGATCGCGGCCCCAGCAATTCACCGATGACTTCGAGCGCCGGCCGATGGTCGATTTCAAGCACCACATTGTCGTCGGTCTTGGTGATCTCGTGATAGGCGCTGGCTGGCCGGCAGCCATGCAGCACGATTTGCTCGATTTCAATACCTCCGGAGAACGCAAAAAGCAGTGCGGTCTGGGTTTCGACCTTATCGCCCGTCCATTGATGTGTTGAGCGGCATTGCATGTCGCCGACAAAGCCTGCCCCGACCAAAGGCACGGTTTCCGGTAGTCGGCTCAGGCTGCCCTCGATGATCGAGGTCGCCATGTTGAACTTGAAGCTGTTGCCGGATCGATTGATCGAGTCATAGAGCAGGAGCAGCGACGGATTTCCGAGAAAATTTTTCGCGGTTAACTGCTGGACGAATTCAGCTCCGACCGCCGCTGCATCCAAATTGAGGCCGCGTCCAACCATGATATCGACGCTCGCATGATTGAGCCAGAACAGGGCAACTCCGACCTGAAATCCGTCGTAGCCGAGCGCGTCGTTGGTGATGATACCGACCGCATATCCCCCATAGACAGGGACGTTTTCCGGAAGCGCCGAACGCACGGCCCTCAGAAGTTCGTTCGGATCATGCCGGGATGTCGCGAACAGTAGCGCAAAATCTGGGGCGCGCTCCATTGCGCCTGCCATCGCTTCTTGCACCGCGAGGCGTCCCGCTTCAGCGGTCTCGCGGCGGTTTGCGGCCCCAACCGTGATTTTGCTCTTGCGCTCGACTTTCGACCCCGTGCAATCCGCCACTTGGAGCGACAGGCCCGTGCCGCTTTGATGTTCGGCGGCGCGCATGCCTATCTTCGATTCCGAAGCAGGCGGCGCATATAGCCC
>Ga0307516_10004851_pt1 | contig 16377 bp, 20 predicted proteins | sample 19_EM_MG_FD_203310 | JGI IMG/M metagenome (GOLD analysis project Ga0307516, IMG submission 203310) | Populus trichocarpa ectomycorrhiza microbial communities from riparian zone in the Pacific Northwest, United States - 19_EM | ecosystem: Host-associated > Plants > Roots > Unclassified | place...
TCCCTTCATCATTATCGGTTTGTATACGTAACGAAGATTCGTTCACGGACATTTGGTTTCGTCTCGCATCCTGTATACTTTTCTTTTCTTTTTCCCGTTCAGTGTATTATTACATGCATTACATGCATTACATGCAACCACCATTTCTCTATTTATACTATGCCCCACGATACTGCAACTCTCGTTTATATGCCTTTTATGAATTTATAAAAGTTCACCGTCGTCGGCAAAGATGGAAGAGAGATCATCCCTGTATCTCAGCAATAAACTCAATGACGTTGATAGGCCCGCTTGAGGAATTGGCAGTGTCGTCATTCAGCCTTCATATAATAAACTTGTACATGCCGAGCAACCATCTCGAACTTGCAGCATCACTATTAATATTGGTAATGCTTCGATCGAGCCCTCGCGAAATGGTATTATAGTCTCGAGCGACAATTATAGGATCCTTGGCGTTTGTCCTACTTTTCTAGAAAATAACTGACTCGGAGGGCGTCGGAGGAGTGAAAAGAATGAGGTCAATTTACAATCCGATCTCCCCTACAGTTCCAATTCCTACTCTATTCCAGCAGCTCTCGTGTCTGGGCAATAACCGTCCTGACCTCGGAGAAACGGGGGGTGATCACACAATCGAATGGCAAAGGGCGTCTAGATGGAAGGGAAGTACTCATAATCGGCTAGGAGGGGGATAATGGATGATACTGACATGGCCAGTCCCGGGATAGCATCGAGTGCATCAGGGAGGATCGGGTTCCCTCCTTCGTCCTTCCGGGCCGAGATATTTGCAGCCCACAGGACAGTCGCAATATTGAGGAAGAGTGAATTATTCGCCATAAACCGTCCGACACAGATTCTATAACCACATATGGATCAATTCTACTGCTGCAAATGCACCGGGATCGTACATACCTCTGTCCGAAGCCCTGAAAAATCAGAGGTATCACGATCAGGACAATCGATCGACAGGATTTGTTTGTGCCTTACAAATGATACATGTCCTATGCGTAGATAATGGTCGCCAAGTGAGTACGGATATGATTCGGACTCAGTATGGAACGGAGGAATTACCTTCTGAGAAAGGCAAGACGCAAGTGAATCGATGTCCGATGGTTATGCTGTCAGACAACACACGCACCATCTTTTGTGTCTCCTATGGGAGGAGTGACTTGTCCGTCTGGGGCAATGAAACGGTCCGGATTGAAATCGTCCGCGTCTGCTCCCTAGGAAAAAGTAAAAATCAGAGGATTTCCTGCAGACATCATACTATTACCCACATATATTTCTGGGTCACGGTTCTTACTCCTAGACAAATAATCAAGTTTGTTGATGCACGAAACTAGGAATTTGGACTCGTACCATATGTTGGCTAGACACATCGTTCCTTTTGGAATGAAGAATCCTTCGTACCAGTCGTCCTGGGACAGGAGATAAGTATAATGGTTATCTGCCAGGACTCGACGAGATAAGAAAGAGTTACCTCCATGGTATAATGCTGTATTCCTACGTCATCAAACGTGGGTGAGGATCCACTAGTATAAGTGGCAATGACTTACCGAGAGGAGTGCCGGGCCGCCAGCGTAATGCTTCACGGACAGTAGCACATATGTAGGGAAGACTATCTCTATCCCCCAGCGTGGGCATGCGAGAGCGACCGATCACCCTGTCCAGCTCCTCTTGGCACTTCTTTTGCACATCTGGGTACGCGGTCATCCCCAGCATGAACCAGGACATTACGGTAGCACTCTGTACAGCATAAACAAAATAGACGATGGTCGACACAAGACCACTTCTCACCGTCTCAGTCCCGGCAAAACTGATGGAGGTTAGCATTGACCATACTCTCAAGAGTCTCAAATAGAGAATGATACGTACTATATTGAAGCAGCTGTCCACGCGACCTCTGGCTCGCTCAGGCGATGACGCCCCTGTTCCCGAATTAATGTCCCAGCAAAGCTCGGGCGTTCGTCCCCATGTTTCTACATGACTAGTGAGTGAGACGGAAGAAAGAAAGGAATAAAGGTCATCACAATCCGATCTTCGACTTCACGGAACAAGCCCACAAACACTTCAGAGTATTCTTTGTGCCGTTTTTCCGCAAGTCTTTTCCAGCTGGCCACCGACGACGGGATATATTTCATCCATGTGAAGAACTCCACGAGATATTTTCCCAGCTGGCCATACTCAATAGCTATCTCGATAAACCTGCTTATTTTGATGACGGTCGGATCGTCGGTAGATGATACCATAGGGCGGTCATATAAAACAGATAGTATTGTGGACGCTGACGCCCTGCATCACGGATCAACGAAGGCATTGTGTGGGTCCGTTACATGCTCACCGAAAAAACTCCACATTCCATCTGTTCGGGTTTTCCAATATGCCATCAATTAGCCTGACAGCTTCCTTTGCATGAAGGGGATAAAATTCGGTTATGCGTGTTTTGTTGAGTGCCTCGTGACTGGCACGACGCATTCTCCGATAACTGTACTGGTCATCAGTAGTACATTCAACATGGAGGGACTCAACGCACGTATCATTGAAATTCTACCACAGAGGATCTCGCCGAGCACTGACGGTGACGGTCAGAGGTAGGTAACGCTTGAGGGCACCATAGGCACTTACTAATCATGCGAGGACGATGGCTATAAATGTGGCCCCGACGATCCAACAGGTCAGCTGCAACCCGATGCGTGTTGAGGACGAGGATCCCTTAGCCGCCCACCGTAAGGTACATCAAAGGTCCTGGATTGAAACAAAAGTCAGCTTCGCAAAACTGTGAAGTGTCAGGAGGTGAACATTCCATATTGCTTCTTCCAAACCTCGAACTCCTTCCACGGCGTCTTCGATAGCTGGAAGATGTTACCGAGGAACGGGATGCCCCTTGGCCCCGGTGGCAGCTTGCCCTTGGCATAGCTCTTGACGGTTAAAATTGCGGAGACCGATATGAGAACGATAGACACGCCAAGTGCCACAGGGTGGGTTTGAAAGTTTATAGCCATGGACGGGCTTGGCAGTGGGTACATGGTTCAGGACCAAGTCGTTGTACGTGGGGAAGGGTGAACGCTCACCGTTATCTGCCCCGCCTTCACGTTTCCTGTCACGCACATCGATCATATGATCATACTGACAGACTGAACCCTACAACCCCAGGTTGGACCTGCGGCCACCTGACAGCCCCCAGGGTTGGTGGAAGCTGAGCGCTCAGCGCTCAGCATTAAACGTCTGCATTGTTTTCTTCTTCACCTTGCATGAGCGTGAACGATCCGAGGGGTTTTGGTGGGATTCTCTTGAAGTCCAAAAGTAGCATCGATGCCTCCATTGCCCGGTCTGAATTGTCTCTCTCTCGCTCAGTTGACATGACTCCGCGTTGACCGCATACTTAGCAGGAACCTTTCCGATGAGCCCAATGTGATGAATGCCTGTCGAATCGGAACAATGGGGGGAGGCGCGTGTTGCTGAAGTTCCATGATGCTCATCCGGAAGAACAGGATGAGGCCCCGGCCCCAAGGTGCTCCAATGGACGATGAAATAGATCGATCGTTGAAAGTACCCCATTTGTCGCGAGTTGGGGATTGAAGGATGATATAGTCCAGATACTGTCATTCTCGAAAAAGCGCCTGGTTGAGCAGAAGCGGTTCTTCAAGCGCTGACCTCCCAAAACCTACGGGAAGCAGGTGATCAGGTGTGGTGGTTGGATTGTTGAAAAAGGAAAGATAAAAGAAAATGCGAACTCAATTCGGCCGAATGCATGAATAACATTTTCGCCTGCTGTGCGCAAAGTCGTAGCATTTTCGCATGGAGGACGCGGTATATGTCGGTTCTTCAGCGCGTCGATCATGACCATGACATCGACCGACTCGAGAACGACGACCAGAGGGCTGAGATCAAGGTACTCGGTGAACAAGAACAAATTCACTGTGAGGTCGCATGCTCAACTGACGTCCACTTGAAGTGTTCTAGGTATGAAAGGATATCATCTTTGTCCATTTTGCTCTCGGCACAACTGACCATTGGATGCTTCTAAGAGTTACGGCATTCGGATCAACAAAGGAAAGATGAATAAGTGGAGGTCACTTGTACACACAGCCGTTGAGCTTGTCGATTCATCCTCGCCAACCTGGTCCTCTTGCATTTGTCGCCTGTACCCGCCCATTTCGAGTCGCGCCAAAAAGGGTTCAAGTGTACGCCGCAAAGCGAATGAATTATATCCAAGAAATAAATTATATGTACTCTTGGAAGATATATTGTCGCCCGGATGAAATGGTTCTATGCAGTCTTGCATGAGCAATTCGAACAGCCCCACGTCGCCACAGAACTAACACTCACTTGAACGCTCGCAAGTGATGATCCCACCGACCATGATATCAACAGACAACGAACAACGGGTCGACGGAACCACCGTGCAGGCAGCTTCTCTATAATTGTGCAATTGCGAAGCAGACCCACTACTTTCTCGTCTTTCGACTTTCGACAAATAGAACCCGGCGTTGCACTGAGGAACAAATGAAATTCATTGCGACATTGAGCCTGTGCGTTCATGTGGAGTGAGCTAGCTAGACGTGACGCGCCTGCAGGATCGTACTTGACAGCAGATAGTCGAGGACCCTGGCGCAGCCGCTGTCTCGTGTAGACGAAGCCTGTTTGTGCTGTTGAGATCATGCGAATGATGATTGTTCTGTGTAGTATTGGGATGGTTGTGAGAGAGATGCAGGCCGTCAGCAGGTTTCGGAGACCGACTCACCTTGCTTTTGCTTTGACTGCCATGCTACGGGAGGGGATTGGGATGAACGTTTCCTATTTACGAAATTCGGCACGCACCTGCCAGGTTCGACAGCCACGCGGTCACGCGCGTCGGGACTCCGAGTCGGTAGTGACTCTTACTTGCAAGTCATGGCAATGCGTTGGTAGACCATGCATATGAAACAGCACAGATATTGTACAAATCGAAATCCCTACAATACGAGTACCCCAGACATCAGATCTTCAGACGGAATCCATGTTGTCATAGTCGTTACACAAGTCCAAAGAAAGAGAAAACCTGAACTGATGCGATGAACAACATCTATGTAGTACATTCCCGGACATCAACGACAACATACGCGGTGTGGATGCGACACGGAGCAAGTCATGAACCTCAGTACTCAGTGCCGACCACCTCGTCGACCAGCCCACCGACCTTGCCGACCTCCTCCGCGCCCTGGCCAGTCCTCACCACCATGTCCACCACCTGAGCCAGCACCACGACTCCAATCGTCAACAGGAGGATACATATCCTCCTGAGAAGGCAACGGCCCATTCTGCCTCCCTGCCGCAGCCGCACTCTCCGAGGATCCCAGCCCAGGGAATTCGTCTCCGCCCGAGGAGTCCGTGTATCTCCGTCCAGTCTGATCATACCCCGCACCGTCCGCGCTCTCCTCGTCCTTGGCGCCCCACCACCCTCCACCCGCACCTCCGCCAGCGCCGGCGTAGCTGAACCCAGGCACCATCGCCTCGTCGTCGTCGTCCTGCCCGCCGGCGTCCGTGACTTCGGGCGGCTTCTCGCCGCCGCCGGAGAAGACGGAAGAAGCGTCGCCTGGGCGTTCGCGAGACCAGAAGCGGGTGGTGTGGTCGTTGGAGGCGCTGACGAGGAGATGGCCGAGGGGGTGGAAGGCGAGGGACCAGACGTTGGAGTCGTGGGCTTGGGAGAGGGTGGCGCGGGGTGGGGAGAGGGTTTGGGAAAAGGTTGGGTCGGGGATGGTGAGGTCCCAGTGGAGGATGGCGCCTTCGGAGCCGCCGGAGACGATGAGGGGGTGGACGGGGTGCCAGGTTACGGCTGAAGGGGGAAGGTGGGTGTGGGTGAGAAGTGGGGAGGGACGAGGGAGGAGCGACGTACAGCAGACTTCCTTTTTGTGGCCTTTGAGGATGCAGTATTCTTTCATTGCGCGGATGTCGAAGACACGGACTGTTTGATCTCTGGAGGCGCTGGCGACCATGTTACCGTTTGGAGACCAGGAGAGGGCTTGGATCGTGTTCTTGTGGTGATGTCTGTTGGATAGGTTGATTTAGGTGGTTTGCATGGAATGTGTAACAGTGGTCTCACAGTGTTGATAGGCAGGTACCCGTTCGGGGGTCCCAAAACTTCATCATGTTGTCTTTACTGCCCGATACTAGGAGGCCCTTGGTAGGATGCCATTGAACGCATTTGACGTCCCAGCCGTGACCTAAATTGTATTAGTCGACAGGGAGGTGTGGGAGAAAAGTTGATGTACCTGTTAGAGTACTCTCTATTCTGCTTTCCTGGAACGACCATATTCGAACAGAGGAATCATCGCTCGCGGTGGCAAATCGTTGATCATCCGGGCTGAAGCTTATGCCTCGGATTGCTTCTCTGGAATTGGAACCTTGCCAGGCTGTCAGGTTGTTCATGTTGGGCTCGAAGTACTTGATGATGCCGCTTTTATCGGCTGAGGCGAGGTAGGCGCCAGAATGGGTGAAGGTCATTGCACAGACGGCGCTGTCATGTGCTTGGAGAATGGTTTCGAAGTTGAAGGTGAGGCCGTTCCAGAGTGTAAACTCTCCACTGGTGGAACCTGTAAGCACCCGGCGACCCTCGGGCGTCCACTGCAATGGGTGTTAGTTTTTGTCCATTATGCTAAGGGTAGTGACTTACCACGACAATGTTGACTGGACATCTTATTTTGTTCGTTGAAGTGTGCACGAACTTGGTACAAAGGGAAGTGGAGGAATTGTCGGGGTATGCTTTTGGCGGAAGCAGCTGGATTTCGTTAATCAGTCGATGTCCAATTAATGAGTAAACGTTGGCGTTGCGCACATCAATGATATATGGCGCACTGGGGCGTAGACGCGGTACGTGCAGTGGATTAGGACGTAGTTTCCGGAGCTGCAGCGCATCAAGTTTGAATCAAGACGAATATTCCGCAAAAGAGTATACCAGTGTCCAGCGACCCATTTCACCATTGTAATCCACCGTCCGTCGCGGTCTCGTCTTCTTGATGACCTTTCCGTCAAGCATTTGTCTGGCGTTGGCCAGTTCGATTTCCTGATTTCTCGCATCGTCCTGAGGTGGAGGCTGTGGTGCGCTGCGGTATTTTTTCGGCCACCATTCGAGATGGGAAGTGCTTCCAAGTTGGGGAATGGCTGTTGCGGGCAGGAGAACGGGGAGTGAAGTTGTTGCCATGTTATATTTTTTTTCCAACGAGTCCGTGTGCACCTTCCTCAAGCTCTCACAGAGTAAGAAACTTCTTTCAAAATGGTACGAGTGGGGCGTTTGGCGCGTCGTACTCAGGTCTTCTTGGTAGTTTCTGTACAACAGCCGAGTTGTTTGGATCGCAAGTCGATAGGGGATAGAGTCAAAGTATGTACTCGATCCTACTAGACTGTGTAACACCTCCAATCTCTTCCAATGGATTTGCACCAAGCCATATAGAATAATTGAAGGGTGAGGATATGGACCTTGACGAGGGTCGCCTCGTCGAGTCCTCGACCCTCCTCGACGTGCAGTATGATGAGCTGAATCTCCGACCCATTACATAATTCGGCTTCAGCCAACTGACAGTGACACCACGAACGACACACAGTCTGAACAACATCCGCTCTCCCTAATGACGGACGAATACCCCAGCCTGCTTCGTGAGTCGAAATTCCCCTGTAAATTGAGACCTTCTGACCATAAATGTCAGGCTCGGAGCAGATGAGCTTGGTACAGCTTTTCGTACCTGCCGAAGTTGCCCATGATACAGTCGCAGAGCTGGGCGAACTGGGCAACGTCCAATTCAAAGATGTATTTATCTTCCGCTCCTGTGATTCCGATAGCCTGTCGTTAACAGTCCCTAGCTAAACTCTACCGTCAATCCTTTCCAACGTTCATTTGTGGGAGAGATTCGCCGTATAGATGAGATGGCCCGCCGCGTGCGCTTCTTTGCCGACCAGATTGAAAAGGATAAGGATGTCATTCACATTCGACCCCTGTACGATTCAGTTTCTCTCATCACTGTGGGTCCTTATGCTGCGCAAACCATCGACGACCTGGACAAGACATTGGAAGTCCATGAGAAGAAACTTCAGGAATTGAATCAGAGCTATCACTCGCTGAGCGTACAAGAGAGAGAGATTATCGAGACCAAGCACGTTTTGCGAGAGACCGCAGCGTTTTTCGACAAGGTGAGAGCGTTTATTATTGAAAACTATTCATTCTGCCTTACGATTATGTTTTCAGGCTCTAGGACAACGAAACGACATTAGAGCTTCATTTGATGATAGTTCCGCCCCCCTCCTTTCTTATGACGACCGGGAAGGTCAATATACGAGTAGCAACGTTCCATTTGACCTCGAGTAAGCGCCAGTTTCATTCTTGGATCGATATCAACTCAAATGATTATGCCAAGATTCGTTGCAGGCACCATTGAGCGCTCCCGTGTGTCTACATTCGAGCGTGTTCTCTGGCGCGTCCTCCGTGGAAATCTCTATATGAATCACACCGACATTGATGAGCCCTTTGTGGATCCCGTTACGGGGGAAGAGACCCGCAAGAATGTCTTCATCATCTTCACACATGGCGAATCACTCCTCGCAAAGATTCGCAAAGTTGCTGAATCCATGGGAGCGACTGTATCCCCAATTGACTCCAATCCTGAAGAACGTTCCAAGTCCCTTGGTGACGTGTTGTCACACCTCGAAGACGTTCAAACTGTTCTTTATCAAACAAGAGAGACCCGTCGTGGAGAGCTTGTTACATTGGGGGAGAACCTGCGGACGTGGCAGGATGTTACGAGGAAGGAAAAGATCATCTATGAGACCCTTAACCTCTTCAACTACGATGTTAGGAGGAAGACGCTTATCGCAGAAGGTTGGGTTCCAACTAGGGACATCAGCGATATCCAACAGGCGTTGAAGCATGCAACTGTGAGTTCCGTGCTATACACTCGTAATCTGTCCTTGACATATATGGTGTCTGCCCCAGGAGGAATCGGGTACCAGCGTGCCTCCCATCCTGCATGAGCTCCGTACCAACAAGACACCTCCCACATTCATTCGAACAAACAAGTTTACGGAGGCGTTCCAGACCATTATGGACAGCTACGGTACTGCTGCTTATCAGGAGGTCAATCCTGGTCTCTTCGCCGTGTCGACCTTCCCGTTCTTGTTCGCCGTTATGTTCGGTGACATTGGTCATGGCTTTATCATCTTCGCTGCTGCATTGTACATGATTTGGGCGGAGCGGAAGCTGGCAAAACAGGACCTTGGCGAGGTCTGTGTTACATCCCAGATCAATTCCTTTGCGTACTGACACTGCATATTACAGATCATTGGCCAGTTTTTCTAGTAAGACTACACCAGCGCTATTATCGAGATTCCTTGGTCGCTAACTATGGTGACAGCGGGCGATACATCATACTACTGATGGGCTTGTTTTCCATGTACACCGGCCTCTTATACAACGACATATTCTCAAAGTCCCTTCACTTTTGGCATTCCGGCTGGACGTTCCCTGATTCTGGTTCCGCTGTGGTTGTCGGTGTGCAAACCAATCACACATATCCCTTCGGTTTGGACCCTGCGTGGCATGGTGCCGAGAACGGCCTGGTGTTTACGAACTCGTACAAGATGAAGATGTCGATAGTGATTGGCGTGATTCATGTGAGTTCATTTGACATTTGGTGCCGAAACGGAACAGCATGCCAACTTTATCTAGATGACGTTCGCGCTCTGCCTGCAACTCCCTAATCATATCAGGTTCAAACGCCCGGTGGATATCTATGCCAATCTCATTCCGCAAATGATCTTTCTTCAGTCGATCTTTGGCTATCTTGTGGTTTGCATTTTGTACAAGTGGTCTGTCGATTGGTCAAAGTCTCCGACGCCGCCACCTTCGCTTCTCAACATGCTCATCAACATGTTTCTGGAGCCCGGCGTTGTGTTGCCGGAAAAGCAATTGTACCCTGGGCAGGGTTTCGTACAGAAGATTCTGCTGCTGATGGCGGCAGTCTGCGTTCCTTGGTTGTTGATAACGAAGCCTTATCTCATCTGGAAAGATACGAAGCGCATTCATTCAGGGTACACCGGTTTGGTGGACACCGCTGATCCTGACGATGTCCTTGAGGCGGAAGAAGAGGGTAATGGTAGGGCTGTTATAGAAGACGCCAACGATGAAGAGGTGAGGATCTCTTCCCTTGATCCTCGTGTTTTTGGTTTACGCGATAGTTTATGTGTTAGGAACATCACGACTTTGGAGATGTTGTTATCCATCAAGTCATTCACACTATCGAATTCTGTTTGGGGTGCATATCGCACACGGCGTCTTACTTGCGTTTATGGGCGCTGTCGCTTGCACATGCGCAGTTGTCCGAGGTGCTTTGGGACATGACGATTGCGCGTAATCTGAGTCCTGCGTCCATTTTTGACTGGTTGAAGTTGGGTATTATGGGGACTTCCTGGTTTGGTTTCACTGTGGGGATCCTGTGTATCATGGAGGTATGGTTTACCTCGTTGTTACTCTGATTCACCCTGGGTTCACCCGATCATCGGGTTCCTTTCTTCCAGGGATTATCGGCCTTTTTGCACGCCCTCCGTCTGCACTGGGTTGAAGCCAACAGCAAGCACTTTGAGGGTGGAGGTTATGTGTGTAATCTTTTCAACTTCTTTGATATCTTGCCCTGACACACGTTGCAGCGCTTTACTCCAGTTACGTTTGTCGATGCCGAGTCTAAGGAGTAGAATCACACAGTATCACTGTCATCAGATTGACTATCATCATACATGCACGAACGGGGTGTTTCGCATTGCGGCTGTGACGGGCCCGCTGTGTTGAATGAATATGACTCCTCCTGCATCGCATCGAGGCGTTGATGGTATCACAAGCGAGAAACACGGGGAATCCGTGGTGCATCCAAATCAGGATCCAATACCAGTGCACCGTTTAGTATTTACCTTGTCAACCTGTCACACGTCACACACACGGTCGATCACGAAAATTTCCACCGATTGATTAAAACCGCAAAGTTGACAATTACCGACCTTATATCTTTCTTTCTTTCCTCCCCCCACCTAGAGGTGCGTCTCCCCCCGCCATTTCCCCTTCAACTCTTAATAACCTTTATCCAGGCGACCCGCCACTTAGATCTTTAGAGCATACAGTCTTCATCGTCTGCTTTTCACGACCTAGAGACATCTACTATACTCTCTCCTACGGTTCGCTCATCTTTCTCGCAAACCGCCCAAGGCCAACTGACCCTATCCTCTAGATACCACAAAGAATGCCCGCTGTTATTGCTTTAGCCGTTGCCACTCCCGTTCCTGTCGCCGTCAAAGCCGTCATGCCTGCCGACGGTCAATTCGATATTACCGGACTCTTCATCGCCGATAAGGCCGCCCGCCAAGCTTCCGCCAGCACACTCGCTGCCGTCGCTCAAAAAAATGGCCCATCTGCCATCCAATATGCAGGGTTCTCGGCTGCTGTCCTCAAGGCCCTCGCTGACAAAAAATCACCCGCAGCTCGTGAAGGCGCTGCCGATGCCATCTCCACCATCACCAAGTCCGGTGCTGTCAAGGCGCTCGAACCCACCTTCATCGACTCTGGGATCTACGCTGCACTTCTCGAGGCCTTTGCCGATAAAATGCCGGCTGTCAGGACAGCTGCCATTGAGGCTGTGCGGGGATATGTAGCTGCGATGAACCCATGGGCGACCTCGCTCATCCTTCCGGCCCTCCTTCGCGAAATCAAAACTGCAGGAAAATGGCAAGTCAAGACGGGTGCTCTCGAGATTCTTAACCAGCTCGTCAAGAGCGCCCCCGTCCAGACCGCGAAGCTCATGCCTGAGATTGTCCCCGTCCTTTCTGAAGCCATTTGGGATACCAAGGCGGATGTGAAGAAGGCTGCCCGCGACTCGCTTACAAAGGCCACTGCGCTCATTTCGAACAAGGACATTGAACGATTTATTCCGGCTCTTATCAAGGCTCTTATTAATCCGGTTGAGGAGGTCCCGGGCACTATCGCCCTCCTTTCAGCCACTACCTTCGTTTCAGAAGTAGATTCCCCTACGCTGTCTCTAATGGTTCCTCTTCTCTCCCGTGGTCTTTCGGAAAAATTGACCGCCACCAAGCGTAAGGTCGCTGTGTACGTCGAATATTGGATTGTTATCTGGGATGCTACTAATCACATCACTTTCAGTATCGTCGACAACATGTCGAAGCTCGTCGACTCTGCCGTCACTGTCCGACCTTTCATTCCCAAACTTCTTCCTGGTCTCATCAAGGTAGAATCCAGCATCGGTGACCCCGAAGCTCGCACTGTTGTTGCCAGGGCCATCGCCACCCTTCGTCAAGTTGGTGAGGTCCCCACTGGTGACGGTTCGGACCTTCCTTCACTCAAAGTCTTTGATGGCGCGGGTCTCAGCCAATCCCTGTCCGCGATCTACAAGAAGCTTGGCGGCGTGGCCCCTGCTGCCGACGTGTCTGCTGCTTATGCTGCCAAGCTAGCCGCCAACCTCGTCAACAACAAAAACTTTGACGTTCCTGAATGGGACGCTCTCGCGCCATTCCTTGGCTTCGTTGCCTCGACACCTGATCCTATCTCTGTTGCCCGCGAGTGGGTTGTCCGCTCTGCTACTGAAGGCGAGGAAGAGGAAGTCGCTGACGATGAGGAGGAGGGTGAGGACCTTTGCAACTGCCAGTTCTCCTTGGCATATGGTGCCAAGATCCTTCTCAACACTGCTACTCTCCGTCTCAAGCGTGGCCACCGTTACGGTCTGTGCGGTAAGAATGGTACGGGAAAGTCGACCCTCATGAGGGCTATCACCAATGGGTGGGTATATCGGTCGTCATCTGTCATTGTTTCCTGACAAGGATTTTGCAGACAAGTCGAGGGTTTCCCATCGCCCGACGAGGTTCGCACCTTCTACGTCGAGCACGATATTGACGGCAGCGAGGAAGACACCTCTGTTCTTGAATTCATCCTTACTGACAAGCGCATTCTTGCCGATGAAGCCGAGATTATTACAACCCTCGCTTCCGTCGGCTTCTCTGATGAGCGCCAGCAACAAGCTATTGGCAGCTTATCTGGAGGTTGGAAGATGAAGCTTGCTCTTGCCCGCGCCATGTTGTTCAAGGCCGATATCCTTCTCCTTGACGAGCCCACTAACCATCTTGATGTCGTCAACGTTGCCTGGTTGGAGAACTACCTCACCAACCTCAAGACATGCACTTCAAGTATGTTGTTTGGCATTGTCTTCTTTAGCTGTTCTGATGTCTCTTTTCAGTCATCGTCTCGCACGATTCTGGTTTCCTCAACAACACCATCACGGATGTCCTGCACCTGAACCGCTTCAAGCTCCGCAGATATCGTGGCAACCTTGAGAAGTTTGTTGCTCAGGTTCCGGAGGCCAAGTCCTACTACACTCTTGAGGCCGCCGAGGACTACAGGTTCAAGCTCCCTGATCCTCCCCTCCTTGAGGGTGTCAAGACGAAGGAGAAGAGTTTACTGAAGATGTATGCGTCTTTTCTTCTTGAGATTTTGAAAGCGAATTGACAACAATGCAGGCGTAAAGTTGGCTTCCAATACCCGACGCAGCTCGTGCAGCAACTCTATGACATTACCCTCCAAGTTTCTCTCTCCTCTCGTGTCGCCGTCCTCGGCCCCAACGGTTCCGGCAAGTCTACTCTTGTCAAGCTTCTGATTGGAGACATGGAGCCGAACAAGGGCGGTGAGATTTGGAAGCATCCCAACTTGGTCATTGGTTACGTCGCCCAGCACGCTTTCCATCACATCGATCACCACCTGGACAAGACACCGCTCGAGTACATGTTGTGGCGTTACCAGACTGGTGAAGATTTGGAGGAGCTCTCAAAGGCCAATCGCCAGATATCTGAGGAAGAGGCGCAGAAGATGAAGGATGGTTCGTTGGTCGTCGTCGAGGGCCAGAAGAGGATCATCGATGAGATCTTGGCCAGGAAGAAGCTGAAGCAGTCTTATGAGTATGAAGTCTCGTTTAAGGCTCTCAGCTCTTCCGAGAACATTTGGTTGTCCCGAGATGACCTCATCAAGCGTGGTTTCGAGAAGGTTCGCATCGTGGCTTTTTCTGACCATTGTCCATTGCTGATATATTATCTGTCTGCAGAAAGTCCTGGAAGTTGACACACGTGAGGCTCAGCGCCTTGGTCTCCTCCGACCCCTCGTTCGTCGCGAGATTGAGAAGCACTTTGCTGACTTTGGTCTTGAACCGGAGTTCGTTTCGCACAACACCATGAGGGGTCTTTCTGGTGGTCAAAAAGTCAAGATTGTCTTGGGTGCTGCTACATGGCGTCGTCCTCACGTTATCTGCTTGGATGAGCCGACGAGTACGTCTTGTTTATGTCTTTATTTCGATGAAGGCTGACGTACGGAATAGACTACCTCGATCGTGAGTCGCTCGCTGCGCTTATCGAGGCCCTCAAGGTGTTTGAGGGTGGTGTCCTCATCATTACCCACAACCGGGACTTCTCTGAGTCGATTTGCAAGGAGTACGTTTTATTCGCGACTTCTCAAGCCTGACGCTTATATCTGTCTTTCTCTTCAGAGTCTGGGCCATGCGCGACGGTCGTCTTGAGGCCTCTGGCCACAACTGGGTTGAGGGTCAAGGGTCTGGGCCCCGTATCGACAAGCAGGACGGGGAGGAAGAGGCCACTTACGATGCGATGGGCAACAAGATTGACAATAAGAAGAACAAGAAGCTCACGTCGTCGGAGCAGCGGAAGGTACGTTTTGCACACGTCATTGCCAAGGCATTTGTTGAAGGCTTGTTCTCTTGCAGCTCAAGAAGGAACGTATTGCACGGAAAAAGCGTGGCGAAGAGGTGACGGACGACGAGCTATAGAGTCGTTGGGCCTCTCTTTCTCTTATTTCTTTTTTCATTGACGATCACCCTACCTCTCTTGTTGTATCTACATACTATAGTGAAAATTCTTGTATTCGTCATATAATTCACGTCCCTTATGATTCTGTGTAACGATGAGGGTGATTACGTGGAGAATGTCGTTGATCTTGATGGAACCATCTGGCCATGGTGCCGGGGTCCGGTGAACGGCTCCTAAGAAACCCTCGCCTCTTGTTTTTTTCCCAACACGAACGCGACTTGTCGCGTCCAAACTTCACCGACACCTCTCTCAGCGTACTCTTGGGTACTCCTAGTTCTTCCAGTATGTGGTCCTCTAGTCCTAACACGCAGTCTGTACGTCATTCCCTGTGTTCTTCTCTGACCCCTTGACTGATTCTTTCATCCCAGAAATTCAATAGAGATATGTTTGTCGGAAGATCCTTGTTCAACATACCACCAGGACCTTCTAGCACCGGTGGCCTCGCGAGCCGCTATTTCACGCGCCGCTACAGCTCCTGCAACGAGCATGCAATCAAAGAGTCGTGTATCACCCACTCTGGCGAGGAAGATGAACAAGAAACATCCGATTCAGAGTCATCTCCATCTCAGGGGAGTACTGCCAACACCAGCGTTGCGAGTCTCCGTGAGCTTTCTCTATGCGTGTCAACGGTCTCTTGATCATGTGCCTGACGCGTCGCGACAGATACACAAAAACGCGAACGTCCTCCTCCGCGCGTCATTCTTCTCGAGCTGCCCGTAGAGATACTAGAGCACATCGCCGCGTCAACGCGCGATCCCGTACCTTTGCTGGAAGCCGCGAGTCGGTACATCGACGAGCGATACTCGGAATTCTCCCAAGCCCGGTTCACCCTTAGCGCCTTTTCGAAAGTGTGCTCGACGCTGCGGAAGACGGTGGAGCGGATACTGTACCGCGATGTCCAAGTGGATTTCACGGGGTGGAAGGGTCGGAAACATACCAAGTGGCCTGCGGGGAACTTGAAGCTGCTGCTGCGAACGCTGGAGGAGAGGCCGGAGCTGGGGCGGTATGTGCATGCTGCCGCTTTGGACTATCCGCTTTCGAGCAAGTCTGGCGAGGTGGAGAAGGGGTTGGAGACGTTTCTTGGGTTGACTCCGAACCTCAAGACGCTGTTCTTGGGCCAATGTCCCCTGGCGCTGTGGGACTTTCCGTTGCTCAAGATCTCGACGTTCGCGACGACGTATGCGCAGGGGATACTGCCGTCGATACTGGAGCATATCCCCAAGTTGGAGAACTTGCATCTGCGCGATTGTCATGTCATGAACTTTTCTTCCAGCGCTATCCCGCCGCATCGATTGAGAAAGGTTCGGCTGGACAGCAGCCATGAACACGCTGTGGCACATTTTTTGCGTGCGCTGAGCCTGTGTGCGGATAGCGTCCATCATCTCGATCTGCGGTTCCTTGGAGGGCTGCTTCAGCCATCTCCGGTGTTCACGCCGAAAGCTCCGGCTCTCAAGGTCCCCTCGGCTGCATCGAATCTCCGCAGCTTGCGTT
>Ga0307516_10004852_pt1 | contig 16377 bp, 17 predicted proteins | sample 19_EM_MG_FD_203310 | JGI IMG/M metagenome (GOLD analysis project Ga0307516, IMG submission 203310) | Populus trichocarpa ectomycorrhiza microbial communities from riparian zone in the Pacific Northwest, United States - 19_EM | ecosystem: Host-associated > Plants > Roots > Unclassified | place...
AGTCGGGGGCGTTAGGAGAGGAAGAATGGGTTTTCTTGGAATCATCAAAAGAAAGTGTAGGGAGGCGCGGTTGTGATCTCGGATTTGTGCTAGAATTATTTGTTGCTAGTCGAGGACGGGGGGTCTTATCAGCATTGAGCAGCGACTTTTCGCGTTTGGTCGGAGTCTGGAGGATCTGCAGTTCATCATTATCAGAATCAGACGAGATCTCTGTTGAGGGATGGAGGGCCTGATCCATGTAGTATTTCACATAAATCCGGAAGGCATTGGCGGTTAAATCTCGATGATGAAGACGTGAGGGGTGGCGAAGTTTCTGCGGAGACTGGGATGGCGTGGATGGAAAAAGAAGAAGAGAAGACGAAAGACGAAAAGTTTACCTGAGCTTCGACGGACTTGGCGGGGCTGGACGACGCAACGGATGAGGACATCGGGCTTGAGAATACCGAATAGGCAGGGGTAAGGGGTTGCTGAGGAGACACCTGTTGAGGAGCAGGGGTTTCTGGAGGAAGCTTGATTGGAGTCGACGGTCCTGACTCCTTTGTGGGCGGTCCGGGAATCACGAAAGGGGTCGAGATATCATAGTGGGATTCGTGTAAAGCGCGTACTTCTCGCCAGTGTTTGGGCTCGTCGTTGAAGGATGCACACCGGGCTTGGTGGAGAGGTCGGTCAAGTAAGAAGGACACCTTGCCACATATGCCTTACTTATATTGTCAACGACAATTTCACGGGTCTCGTACTTTTGGACGACCCTCCCCACGACGCAGGCTGGTGAGCCGACGTACACCACGGGTTTGAGTGGCAACGGGAGGGTCGACGTCCCAGATTTGACTTGCGTTTTCTTTGTGGGAGTCCTGGGAGAAGCAGGCGGGCGATGCAGACAGTCTATGACGGATGTGCCGTCATCCACTGAAAGAAGAAAATCCTATCTGCTTCTCTTCAGCTTCTCGGTGATAGCGCTTCGGCGTACCTGTGTAGCGGATCCGTTTCTCGTATATCTGGACGCCGACGACAAGTCCCAGAATACGAACGGTACGGCATGGAACCCTCCCCAGCCAGAAGAAATCAAACTCTGTCGTGGGTGAGGTAGGTTTACGTGGAAAAGTCTAAATCAACTTGCGCTTGTCTCCGCTATGTCTCATGTTGAAGACATCGATGATATAACACGTCGCGATCGCTTCATGTTGGAATGTCCATTTCCAAAGATCAGACGTCGCCGCTGAAGCATGCTCTGACAGGGAATCGTGTGTGGTTCGTTTCTCATTCATGTACTTGGTCACAGCATCTGTGACGAACGCATCGCCGACTCGAGAAGGCTGGAATAGAGGTATGTATTCTACAGAGAGTTACAGCAAAGTAACAAATGTTTTTCCTAGAGACATGTCAGCGGTGGATCCCTGTTATCTGCCATCGCTCAGGATCGCCACAGAGGTACCGTCTATTAAATCTTCCACCTCGAAGGACTTCTCGCTAGGCGTTGCATATTCATGGCCATAATTTACCATTGCAACCACTCCCCGTACATGTTCGGTCGTTCCCCTCGTATGTAGGACTCAAAAGTCCTTTTAAGAACCGTTGACCAGTCCAAGTCTCGTTTGTCATGTTCCAAGGGATTAGTGCCTTCTGGCTGACTTGCTACCTTTTTAGTCGAATTGGTAGCCTCTTCTAGAGCCGCCCGTGCGGCATCCTCGCCTAACTTAAATGTCGGTCCAAGATCAGGCCAGTTGCGCGTGGGGTCGAATGGTTTCCACCTATAACGATAAACAGTCACATTCCATGATAGCCCCGCCGGACTCACCAGAAATTATGGAAGTGGTAGGAGTAGGCACCTTGGAAGAACCCGTCAAATCCTAGGGCTTGCGGTGCTGCGCTGTTCTGCGCGGGGGTATCAAAGAAGTCGGCAAATCTGGGAAATTGAAGCCATGCTTAATCTTGGCGTCATGAGAGAATGAAAATACGTACTCTGTGAAATATGGTTGTGGGGGTCGATCGCGTTGGTAATTTTCAGTATTCAGCCAAGCAGAATCAAAAAGTGCATCTGGAAGCCGAAGAAGCAGTGACTCAAGATAGGCGTCCGCGGTATAGACCGATACAGACATCGGGTGGAAATCAAAGCCGTTCTTGAGCGCCGTCCGGAATAAAAACGTGCCAAGCGGTGATCCTTTGTGCATACGCAACACGGCCGTGTTGTACTTTTCTAGTCTGGACCATCGATACGCGAATGCACCCTTCCATCCCCATAACTCTTCCCAATCCCGCAGAAAGATAGTGTCGGCATCCAGATATATTCCGCCAAAGCGGTGGCACAAGATAAACCGCGCCATATCCGAAAGGATGACAGAAAGCCTGTCATACGATGAGGATGACTTGGAACCTGCTCTGTTGACCAAGTCTTCCTCTTCCACTTTCTGCGCAGAAGTCTCATTCGCGCTCGTAGAGGCTGATGTCTCCTTTGGCCGTGCAGCAGGGACATTAATGACGTGACCACCTGAATTGAAAAGTGTCTTGAAGCTTCTCCATTCGTCCTTGATTTCAGGCACGCCATCAAGCTGCTCGGTGGTGTTCCATAATTTGAACTTGATAACATCGTTGAACCGTCGGTGTAAGAACGGTGATGCCCAAGGGCTCGATTTAAGCTGCGTGAACATGTCGCTAAGGGCATTGGGGTTGGGGATAGATGCGGCAGGTCCAGGGTTAATCCACATCCAAAACTGTGGTCGGCAAACAGGAGAGTCGTGAGGGAATTCTTCCATGTGCAGACCCGTGTTTTGCGTAAATAAAAATGAAAGCAATGCAAGATAGGGTTTGTCGGTGAACGGACCAGTCCAGAACATGTGATATATTCGAGGGTTATCAGGATCGCAGGGCGTTTCCAACGAGACGGAGGGGGTGTGCTTCAGTAGCGGTGGGAGGGTGATATGGGGTTCCCATTCGGCGTCCTGTTTCTTGACCAGACCTGCGTCAGGATCTAATTTGGTATCAACACCTGCTGCCTTTATGTGGTGCAATTGAGGCTCAGGGTTGACGTCGTGAGTGTGCGCCACTGAATCAAGCGGTCGTTCTTCGTAGATATAATTCCAGTCCTCTGTGTTTCCTCGCCGAATCTTTCGACCATTATCGAGCCCTCCACCCACGCGGAGAACCTCTAGGCAGTCACGAACATACTGTGCATTATAAATGTCAGAACACTGCTTAATTTATGAGAGACGAGATGGACCCACATTGTTTGCTGTGAAGTTACAATGCTTCATGATAATATCCATGTCGGCCACACTGCCCGGCTTCGGTCGAGGAGGGTATGCAATGTTTGGATGAACAGCTCGGATTTCCAGGTAAACACGCTTGGGACCAACACCGTATGTCACCATATCCCGTTCCTCTGTCGGAGAGAGATATCTTGAGAGTGACGGAACTGTACCCTCCGGAATGGTCGGATTCAGAGGCGCTTTTTTCAAGCCAATTTGTTTGGGTACTGCGGATTGGAAGATAGTGCTTCAAGAAGTGTTTGACCAATCAAACTGTCGGCACGTACCAGGGTGATGACTGGGAAAATGACCACTGGCAATCTCCCACTTCCATATCCGCTGCAAATCCTCTCTTCTAAACACCAACGTCGATGATTCATCATTGGAGGGGGTCGGCCAGTCTTCATTCCATTGGGGCGACTCATGACGCCTCGATACGAGAATGACGGTAATGAAAAGCGCCATGCAAGCAAAGAATACCAGCAAAGGTCCTCTCGACCTCCGAACGCCGCGCACCTGCGGGAACAGGCCGACGTTGGGCACGAAAATGCGAATGCGGCGGGTGCGGACTCCTGGGATAGGGAGCATGACTGTCGTAGTCCAGGAGTTGGAGACGGTCCCACGATGAAGTTTCTTCTCGTCGGCTAGGGAATGATTTGGGAGAATGCCGTTGTTCATGGCGCCCAGCCCCGTCTGCTGGTGACTTCAACACGGCGAAGGGTCAAAGAGACAGTGGTAAGTTAGGTGTCAACGCCGGCACAGCCACTTTGATGCAAATCCTACACATCCATAGTCTACGGAGTCTAGTAACAGCCTATGCTTGCTTCCTCTGCAGGCCCTTCGGGAGCTCTTTCTGCCAAGCCAAAAAATCTCGTCCTTGCATGTATGGTCGAAGCACTTCCGGGATTACCAGACCCTGCATACATGGATGAGTAAAATGCTTTAAAACAGGAAATTTAGGAGACCATACCTCGGGAGTCTGGTAATTCTCAACGAGGCAGCAAAGAGCGCGTTCTGTGGCACACAATGTCCCGTTCAGCATATGCACGTATACTTTCCGCGTCTGGTCCTTGGCTTTCAATCCACATCGAACTTCGAGCCTTCGGCTTTCTGTGTCATTCTTTTTGCTCAGATATCTCAGACGGAGCGTTGGAGGACTTACGGTAATCAGTACAATTCGAAACCGAGACAAGCTCTTTATATGCTTTTTGAAATGGAAACCAGGCTTCCAGGTCGTATTTCTGTGCCGCAGCCAGGTTTAGTGCACCCGCGACGATGTTGACGACCCGATAGCTCAGTCCAAGGCTCTGGTAGAACCCTTCACTGTTCGAGAGCATCGTTTCCATCATCTCCCAGCTCTTGCCCGGTTCAGTGATCACGAATTGTTCTACTTTTTCGAACTGATGGACACGGAAAATGCCCCACATGTCGCGCCCTGCCGAACCAGCTTCTTTTCGAAAGCATGTAGAGTAGCCTGCATATTTTATGGGAAGCTGTGTCTGGGGATTCTCGAACCATTCATCGGAATGGAAGGCAGAGATGGGCTGTTCCGAGGTCGCAATAAGGTACTTCTCGTCATCGGATCCAATAACCTACCGTCATAGATGTCAGAAATTGATAAAACTGGAAGACTTGGGTAAGTTGGGACCTTGTACAACTCCTCGTCAAATTGATCAAGTTGAGCTGTTTTGGCCATCTGGTCCTTGTTCATGAAAAAAGGCGGTTGGATCTTCTTGTATCCCTTCTTTCTTAGATAGTCCAGCCCATAAGAAATGAGGGCTTGGTTGAGATCGATCCCGTCATTGGTGAGGAAATACCCTCTGTGTCCAGCAATCTTGGCGCCTTGGGGATGTCACGGCATCGATGAGCTTTCTGGAGGGTCAAAGATAACTCCAGTAAAGACATACCACGATCCAGGTCGATTGCATCCAATCGTAATAGAACTTCATGGTGAGGCATTATATCAGGTTCCCCCACTGGCTCGCCTACTTTTCCGTCAGATTGCCACGTTCGTACAATGACATTTTTATCCTTGGTGACCATGAATCCGTTGAATATTTGGGCAGTACAATAATCGCTTACTTCCGTAAGAGCATTGGGTGCATTCGGTCCAACGATATTTCCAATGGTAGAAACCTTCTGGCGCATCTTCACCTCGAACTCTTTCGCCTCCTTCTTCCTGACCTCAACCTGCTCATCTAATTCTTTTTTCGAAAGCACAAGATCGTCTGCGGATTCTTTGGCCTAGATCACAGAAAATTGAAGGGTATTTTCGCGACGTTATCGGGGAACTTGCCTTTTTCTTCGCAGCAATCTGTTTCTGTATCTCATTCACTTGTTTCCGCAGCGCATTGGTATCGAACTCCACTGAAGATACCATCGTCTCACTTCTTGTTGAACGGATGTAGATCGGACGTACTCTTCACCCATTGGGCATACATTTCGATGATATCGTCCACAAGCTCCCTGGAATGGCCCCGCTTTCCCTGGGAGTCACGGATTTCCTGTGCATTCCCGCCCTTGCTGTCTATGAAGCTGGTGACGTCTAGAGTCATGGTAGTCGGGTAAATATGGCTGAGGGGGGAGTGTTGTTTTTTTTATAGAACGCTAACGACGAGCATTCCTTCCGAGTCATCAACGCTTGTCATTACATAAGCGAGATAAGATCGTATACAACGCACGTGATGACCTTGTAAATGCAAACAAACGTCAACTTGTATTGTCCGGATCACTGTCCTGTCCTGCGTTGACTCCTCCACTGTCCTCGTCAAAGAGCGAGGGATTCTAGACGTGTTCGGAGATGTTCAGTCTCATTCGCCGCATTTCATATTCCGTTATACCGCGTGCAGACAGGCCATGGGCTGATGATGGTACCGTCCCCCTGTTTTCTGTTTCACCAGGCGTCTCACCGACTTGACATCCACACCTGCCATCACCTAGCAACATCTAACGCGCCTCAGACTGGAAGAAAACGTCGACTGAGCTCCACAGAGCGAGAACGGGATCCTGACTTTGAAGAGTCGAGTAAAAAGAAAGTCAGGGGTGACAGTGTCGCGTCCTCCGTCCCAGATTCTGGCGAGCCACTGCTTCCGCAGGTAGAGACTGCGGAGCTCAAAGACGTTACCCAGGGAGTAAAGCTGGTGGAACTGACGGACACAGAAACGGTCGTGCTTCCTGAGACCATACCCCTCCCGGAGGAAGAAGCTGGCGAGTTGGACGAACCGTCATCTACCCCCGCTTCCCCTGCACAAGAAGCCCAAGAGGAACTGATAGAGGACCACGCCGCGGATGACTTTGCATCGTCCGTGAATGGAGATTTAGACGATTCAGCAACGTTGGTGGCAGAGGAATCCAAAGTCGTGGACGAGGGGCACGAGGTTGCTGGCTTGGGGTCCAATGAAGAGGCTGCTGTCTTAAGCGTAGCGGAACCGAAGGAACGTTCTGATGCGGGGAACGATGCAGGGAACGAAGACACCCCACACAACGATGACTGACGACGACGACATCTTTCCTACGGATACCCTTGCTTTCCTATCTATAATTTCCCGATATAGTGACCTTGTATCGCTCTCTACTAACGCTCGCTTGTATATACTTGTCTGGAAAGTCCATATGATGATCTGGGGATGGGGCCACCCCTGAGTCCAGCCTCGACGAAACGGCGTGGTGATCGCTGATGGCCGTTGTCCCACCATCGCACCCATGACCGTCACGGGAGACGAAGCAATGGCACTCTCCTCATGGGTATTGTCAGATGCCAGTCAACCTCTCGGCGTCGACATCCTCAAATGGGCCTCCGTATCCCGGGACCTTTTTTTAACATGGATCCTCTCCCTTTAGTGAAGAAGCACAGCACGCACTTGCACCTGCTGGCATCAACGATAAGGTAGCGCACGGCAGCCTTGCGGGGTAGAGCCACGAATAACCGTAAACTCTCTGCAGCCGCATATCGTTTACCTACCACGGACCTACATGCGGACCTGGTACAGGGTTCATGATGTATTTAATTACAGTCGCCTGTGCGTATTTCGATCCTCCCCCTCCCTTCAAGCTATACACCTTCCTCACTACTACTGCCCCAGTCCAATTCCCCCAAGGCACGGCACAGTAGATGCTTGAACTTGTAGCTCGTTGGATTCCCCATCGCTCGGGTGATAGGGACGATATTGACCAGCTGCCAGCTCCTGCGACTGAAAATCCGAAGCGGTGGAAGTCTCCCCAGTTCAGGCTTCCTGGCACCGTTACGGGTTTTGATGTCATCGACGACGACGAACCCTTGCAACACCCTTACACCCATCAGGCTTCGAATCGCTCTGGCTCATCAAATATTTCTGGGCCGGAGACTGGTTCAACAGACTCTGAGAAGTCGTCGTCCTCGCTATCCGTGGGTCCATGGCCGGCTCCGCCTGCGGTAGTTAGAGTGTCGTCACGAACTAATACCCATCCCGTCGGCCGGTCCGTATCTTCTCCAATCCCTTCCAACACTCCATCTTCCTCCTCTGTCACATCTCCAAACTTGGAGATTCCGTCGTCGCGGTCAGACAATTTGGCTCCTGAAAACACCAGTAGTAAATCGTTGCGTCTTGACCTGCATCCGCGTCCCATCACGGTTAGCACGGATGTGTACGGATCTGCGTATAGCTACCCGCTCGTGAAGCAACTCTCGCCCATACAGGAGCAGGATTATGTTTCACCGGCTTCTGCCCGCCAGAGTATCCATCTACCCATCGGTTCTGGACGCACCAGCTCGAACCCATCTATTGCTTCATGCATTTCCAACTCAGGTTCCCAAAGATCGGAAACTACTACTACACGTACGTTTCTTTTTTCGATGCTCAAAGCATCCTCACTTGCGCCCTGATACCAGCGTTGATTTCATGTATTTTACAGGACCTTCACCAAGTCTTTCAACTACTTCAAACCCATTCGTTACACGCCAGTTGAACAGAACCGTATCACAAACGTTTCCTAAGATACACACCTCTTCGACGTCGTGTTCCGGTCTACCCCCAACTATCCCTCCGCTTAATCTTGCGCCTCCTTTTCCCGGCCCTCACCCTAGTACTGGTAATGGAAATGGACCCCCACTGCGGCCGCGTCGATCGGCGGTGGGTGCAATGCCCGTGACCCCTAGCTCCCAGGGTGTGCCCGAGGACAATAATGACGAGCTGGCTGCATACGGTGATGGCGATTTAGAATCGCTACACGCCGAGAGCTTCGTCACAGCGAGTGAAGCTCGGCGTACGAGGGAGGTGGACGAGAACATCAGCATATACATGCCTGATGTCATACTGCCATTGACCCCTTCGCAAGCTAGCGTGAATCTACGTAGCCAGGAACTTCCACTGATCGGCCGCACCCATTCGACGGGTTCGTCACAGGTTGAGGGCAGGCTACCATCAACGTCAGAGTCGCTCGATAGTCGAAGACGGGATCGGGGTGCATCTCTCGAGTCGGGCGTGGTGACATTCCGTGTCAGACGACAATGGATCTGGATCACTCGCACGCCTGCGTTTTGGGCCTTTTGGTTGGGATTCCTTTGCCCGTTTCTCTGGTTGGTCGGCGGTTGGCATTTCACCAGGCTTGGGGAACAGCCACCGAGACTTACATGCTGGGAGTTTTATTTTTGGCCGGGTCCTTGGAGACTAAACTTCTGGAGGCTCGTAGGGAAGAGGGTGGAGCGGAAGCCAGTCGAACCGCTAGGCGAGGTGGAGAGTTCGACGGATAGTCAGCTACAAGCAAGACTGCCAAGATGGGTGGCGGAGAAGCAGAGTTCTGATGATGGCAGAATGCGGCTGAATGACCCCAAACGATCTCTGAGAGGCATTTCATTCGGATACCCCTTCGTTCCCCGGCCGGTGGAAAGGACCAGTGGAGAGTCGGATATGTGGTATGACAGTGTGGGGAAGCGTGTTTTCAAGACACTGGGAAGGCCCAATCGGTCTCTCGATCGGCTTTATGGGGTGTTGTTGAGGGAGGTGAGGGGACGGCCAGAGTCTGGTCGAAGGATGTTTGACCCCTGGATTCAAAGGTGCCGTTATGCCTTTTGCTATGCGGTCCTTCTGCTATGCATGGTCCTTTGCGCGGTCTCTGTATATCTGATAACTCGCAACACTCGACAACTTTAATTATAACATCATGTTTTTATGTACATAGCACAGCCACAATTACCACTCACCTCCTTCCGCAGTGTATTGAGCGCGGCATGACCGTGAATGGCACTGCTCTGGTCCATCCCACTCCTCCTTTTTTTCTTCATCGCCGCATCCATTGCCGAAGTCGTTGATTTACGGTCGGCGTCAGGAAGATCCTACGCTCTTGCTGAGCGCTCGACACCTCCCACCGAGTACAACCGTCTTCCCTCTCACCCTCACCCAGACGATGACCTGGACTTGCTCGACATCGTCCTCGTTGCCTCCGTTGATGGGAAGCTTCATGCTTTCAATAGAACCTCTGGGCATACTCTATGGTCCATGTCTTCGGGCCCGAGTAAACCAACCCCATCCGCGCTCGCCCCCCTCGTTCGCACAGTCCATGTTGACCACGATCCAGAACTCACAGACGAAACCACGCCCCAGGAAATCTACGTAATTGAGCCTCAATCGGGCGATATTTACGTTATGGCGACCCCCACCAGTCCCCTCCAACGATTCCCCTTCTCAGTGGCCGAACTCGTTGACTTGTCTCCCTTCACTTTCGCGGACAATGAGGACCGTCGTCAATTCGTTGGCCGGAAGGAAACAAGTCTGCTTTTGATCGAACTGGAAACAGGAAAAATAAAGGCTACGTTGAATTCGGAATGTGCTTGGGACCGAGGTAGCGATGAGGCTCCTGAGCTCGACCTTGACGAGTTGGAGGGAAGCAAATCACCCATGTCTACCCCGACAGAGATCTATATCGGACGCACAGGTGTGTGATACCTTGAGGAACTTGAAGCAAAATGCTGACGCGGTGCAGACTATCATATCGCCATCCACACCAAAATCCCCAAGAATAGCCTTGCCCCTCGACCACCTGTTCAAAATTTGTACTTCTCTGTCTATGGACCTAACAACAGGGACAACCACCTACAAGCTTCCCACAGGCGCACCAAAGATGATTCTTATATCCAGGGCCTTCCAACTGGGGACATCATTTCATTCAGAGCCGGTGTCCGAGGGGAATCTGTGCCCAGGTCAGAATCTCCCCTTCTGTGGGCACAGCCTTTCAAGGATCCCATGTATGTTTTCTTCCCTTCATTTATCGTGCCTCGTCTCAAAGTCCATCAGAGTAGCAGTTTTCGACGTCCTACGTAAACCATCGTCACACTCGCTCAAAAATGCTTTCGTCCTCCTTCAACCTTTCCGTCCATTAGACGAGATCCTACCGAATTTCACTCCCGGACACCCCTCTTTGAATTTAGACAAGCCCAAGTCTGTATTCGTGGGGATGGTTAAAGAAACCGGTAGTCTGTTTGCAATGACCCAAGACCATTTCCCTTTGGTTGCGTTTAGCGGTGCGGATAGTTATGCACGAAGCCGTCTAATCGACGCCTCCGATGCGGATTTCCCACCGGGAGTTGATGACATTACCAAGATGCGGCAATCCCAGAAAGAGATAATGGAGGCTTTGGAGCGCTGTGAGGGAGATGGTGTACACTACGACCGCCGATGCTTGATTGGCATTCATGAAATCAAGGACGCGGATGGCCCCGAAAATCGCTGGAAGCGCTTGCTGGACGCACCCAAGAATAGCAGGCTACCGGTGCAAGCGCATCCCGCCGTCGACCACAACAGATCTGGGCTTGTACGGATACCAACTGGTGATGTCCCTACCAGCTCATCGTCCCCGAGGCTTGGCGAGGATGGCGCCTGGGGCGGTCGCAATGGATCGGTCAATGGGATGCAGGCTGTCATGTTGACGTTGATCATTGGCGTTCTTTCTTTGTGGTTGGGGTTAAAACGAATGAGGGAATCTCGCAAGAAAGGACTCGTGCCGGTGACAACGGAAAGGCATGAAACAAAGGCTGCCGTAGGTCTTGTTGTGGAAACACCTACAAGCGAGAGTGATCTGATACCGCCACCCTCCGTAAACACCGACAAGTCCCCTCCCCAAGTTCCGGAACCCACTGGAATTCCGAATGGGGCACCATCGGTCACGGAGTTGGAGCAGAAACTCCTTCCACAAGCAAATGGGAATGGTCATGATTATGCCGGAGCAGGGGAAGATAGTGATCGAGAAGGCGATGCTGATGGTGGCGACGTCAATGCTACTATTACACCGGGAAAGCGGAAAACACGGAGGGGAAAGAGAGGGAAGAAGAAGAAGGCAGGCACAGCAGAGCCTGTAGCCGAAGCGGAAGAGGAGGAAACAGCGAAAGGCACAACGAGGGAGGACCTGGCGGAACCAAATCCAAGCGGATCTGCTTCGCCTTCGCCGACTCTGATTATTAATTCACCAAAGCCTCCGGCAGCAACAACCTCCTTGGTTGTATCAGAAACGATTCTAGGTATGTTTCCTTACCTTTCGAATCATATACTTGTTTCAATTGGTTATCATTCTCTTCTTCCTAGGATTCGGATCACATGGCACTGTCGTTTTCCAAGGGTCACTGCAGGGCCGAGCCGTCGCCGTCAAGCGTTTACTCCAAGATTTTGTAACTCTTGCTGCCCGCGAAGTAAGCATCCTCCAAGAAAGCGACGATCACCCCAACGTCATTCGCTACTACTACCAAGAAGCGCACGCCAACTTCCTCTACATCGCCCTCGAGCTTTGTCCCGCTTCTCTAGCGGACATTATCGAATCTCCTGACCGCGACCAATGGCGTGATATTGCGATCGCCTTCGATCCCAAAAGAGCCCTTCGTCAGATAACTAGTGGACTCAAACATCTCCACGCGCTCAAACTAGTGCATCGTGACATTAAACCCCAGAATATCCTGGTGTCTGGAGCAAAGCCAGGTCCTGGCGGCAAGAACGGGTATAGGATGTTAATATCGGACTTTGGGCTGTGTAAGAAGCTCGATGTGGACCAAACAAGTTTTCTCCCGACCGCGCACGGGGCCATGGCGGCGGGGACTGTCGGATGGCGTGCGCCCGAAATTCTACGCGGCGAGGTGAAGCTGGATGATGTGTCTGATGATAACTCGATGTCGTCGCGAGGGAGTACGGGGACGCTAAATGGCGTACAGTCGACGCCGACCACGGCAAAGCCGACGAGGTTGACCAAGTCGGTGGATATCTTTGCATTGGGGTGTTTGTTCTATTATACGTTGACGAACGGGGGGCATCCGTTTGGGGATCGGTTTGAGAGGGAGGTCAACATTTTGAAGAATGTGAAGAGTTTAGAGGGGCTAGAGATATATGGGGAGGAGGGAGTCGAGGGAGTGGATTTGATTGAGTCGATGCTGGATCCTACGGCTTCAGAAAGGTGCGGATTTCTGGCTTCCATTCTCTTTCTTGGTGTTTCAACGTTGCATTTTTTATAGGCCAGATACAACGTCGTGTTTGGTGCACCCATTCTTCTGGGATCCTGCGACCCGGTTGAATTTCCTGCAAGATGCATCGGATCGTTTTGAGATCATGTGCAGGGATCCGAAAGATCTGCACTTGGTTGTTTTGGAGAAGACGGCCTTTGGGATCGTTGGTAATGACTGGCACTCCCGGCTTGATAAAGTCTTCATCGAGAACCTTGGGAAATTCCGCAAGTACGATGGGCGATCGGTTCAAGACCTATTACGGGCGTTGAGGAATAAAGTGCGTTGTTCTCGAAGCGGTACCCTTGCGTCGACGTTGTAATGATTCTGTTCGGTTTGCCTTTTAGAAACATCATTACCAGGATATGCCGGACAACGTCCGACGACATCTTGGACCGATGCCGGAGGGATTCTTGGCATATTTCACACGGCAGTTCCCTCGGCTGTTCCTCCACGTCCATTCGGTTATTGCAAACAGTACTCTGCGTACAGAATCGATGTTTCGAGCATACTTTGCTCTGCTAGACTAATCACTCTTGTTGTGCTCTAGGTTAACCCCACAGCATCCTTCCACATTATTTATACCTCCCATTTTGTATCGCCTTTGTATTTTGTATTTCAAGTATTAACTGGAACGCCATGTACATAGCACGAGGTTCTGTCAAGAACCGTCCATCATATCTAAGCGCTAATAAGATCCTGACTAGAAGACAATAAGTACGACGTCAAGACAAGGGTCAAGACTCAAGTCTTTTGTTACTGGACCGCACGTGGCTCACTGCCTTTCTTTTTGTTGTTCTACTCGGACTCCAGGGTTTCGATCTCTGTTGCAACCAGTTATAAGAGGGAATTGAGTGGCCTGAGGTCAGTTCGAGCCCCCTCTCTGCATTCTCCCTCTTCCGAGCGAAGGGATGACCGTTTCTCCAAGGCGCCCGATTGTATCACTACCATGCATTGATGCATCTTCCTCAAAGGGCTTTAACATCTGGAAATGTAAGACCGCTGCGGTACGTAGTTTGATTTCGCTTGATAAGTCTTGACATGGACAAAGTCCACGCTATTAGACGACGCTCCTCAAATCAGGCCGTATCAACGAGCTTAGAAGATTGAATCGAACGATTCCAGCTTGCATTCTGCCCACAGAAATTTTGCAGAATATCTTCCTTGCAAGCGCGCAGCTGTCCGTTTACCATCCGACCTGGAGTTGGGTTGATATTACCAATGTCTGCTTCACCTGGCATCAGGCAGCATTGGGCTGTCGGGACCTCTGGAGTTTCATTGATTTCTCTCATCCGAGATGGACGTCCCTCACTCTTCACCGCTCGACAACGTTGCCTATCTTTGTCAGGGCAACTGTAGAGGAAAACAATCAACACTCAATCCAGCGCACACTTCAGCATGCGTCGCGCATTCGTGAGGTACATCTCATTTCTTCATTACACAACATCGTCCCTTTGATAGGGACCCTACACTCTCCCAATCACTTTCTGGAGTCCTTGATAATCGATATCTCACAACCTCACGACAACAATGACATTCGGTATTCGAAACGGACGACCTCTCATTGTGACTCTCCCTCATCTTCTCTGAAATACCTGGAGCTACACCGGACTCCGATCAGCTTGGTATCGCAGCGCTATGTCGGCTTAACCCATCTATCTCTTCATCACCTTCCATCCTCCGAACGCCCAACACATCAGGACTTTTGTTCATTCCTTGAACGATTCACGATGTTGCAATACCTCAAACTCGAGCGGGCGTTTCCCAACTGCCCCACGCAGGCATATGGCAATTACCGGCCGATACTACTTCCTCGCTTGCTTTATATCTCGTTGACAGGATCTATACCGGAAGTAACCAACATTTTGGACGGGATCACTCTTCAGGCTACCTGCCGTATTCGATGTCATGTTGACCAGATGATGGACTTCAAAGGCAGCTTCCAGAAGCTGGCCAAAGTCATCGGCGCTCATTTTCACCGTGTCGCACCCGAAATATCACTAGATTCTCTCGCCATCATCAAGCGGGAGGAGTCTTTGAGATTCACAGATGACTTTGAATTGAACCCCGACTTCCGACAATCATTCTGCATGCGTGCGTTTGGATGTACTGGGCGTACGGAAGCGCTCCTGGATCTCGTTCTCGGCCCAGATGCGTACACATCTTGTGACGAAGTACTCGTTAGCGCCATCACGTTGATATGGGAAGCTTTACCCTTGGCGCACATCGACACCCTAACCCTGCTGGGCGTTGACTTCATCACCCATCGAACTTGGTCAAGGCTGTTACCTGCCTTCACCTCGCTTCGTGTCTTGGATATCGGCGGGGACTCTCCATCTGGCTTACTTTGGGCCCTTCTTCTCAATGCCCGATCACATTCCCATCTTGAGTACGACGATACGAGTGCCTTACTCCTGCCGAAGCTGGATGACATCTACCTTCATAACGTAGACTGCTTCGCGGGGGGGTTGATGGTCTCCTCATCTGCCTCGGTCAACTCACATTGTGATCTAGATGATTCGAGATTTCTAGATGTTTTTTTCTCGTACCTCGAGGATAGGCAGCGATGTAATCTCGAACCTCGGAGTCTTTCTATTTCACGATGCCGCAACGTTTCAAGAACCGTCTTATCGGATATGAAAAAAGTTGTGGTCCACTTGTTGTGGGACGGTCGCGGATTATACAAAGAGGAGACGCCCGGTTTCTCGAATACTGCCAGTCCCGCGACCTACCGCTCATATTGGCCGGCCGAGACACCAATACTCCGACATTATTTCAGATTGCAGAGGTTGCTGGAGTTGGATTAAGTGATTGACTTCTGTGGAATGGCACTTCGATTTCTATTTTAATCTAGGCGTGTTGACTTTGGTATATATATAACGTATCCATGTTGAATTAGTATCCCGATATTTGCTCGAGGCAATTCAGAGACCAGCGGAAAATCACAATTTGGAGACTGTCATGCGAGGTATCTGCCGCCAAATTGTCAGAACATCATGATCATCTCGACCTCTGTGAACGTCGGCATCTTCCGAGGCGACTCTACCGCAACTGTCTCGATGCCTGGGCACGACATTCCGGCTGGCGCGCAGATCTTCGACCTTGTCTTCCATCCAACCCATTCCGTTGTCTACACGGGTCTCCTGACTGGCCACGTGAAAGCATTCCTGTACGATGAACAGGGGAATCATAGACGAGCATTTTCCCTTCGACCATCGAAAAGGTCGTGTCGCGCCTTGGCAATCAATGACGACGGTTCTCGGTTATACGCAGTCGGAAAATCAAAGGCCTTAAAGTAAGCAAATTCGAGGTCGTGTCGCTCTGGGCCAAGTAACCCAATTCCTCAGTATCATTGATACTACTACGGAAAACATTGAAATACGACCGGGGGCACATGGGTGAGCCAGGCCGATGTCAAACCGACACAATTTCCCGTTTTCATACGGCGAGCGCCCTAAAGGTCCGCGATAAACCGTGTAAAACATCTTATGCCGTGGCTTCTGTCCACTGGCGACGATGATGGCTTGATCAAGGTATGCCCCGCGCTCCATAATTCTGTGCTCTTTGTCGTTATGCCGAATATTGTTCTAGCTATGGGATCCTCGACAACGAGAATGTACACGCACATACAAGCAACATTTCGATTACATTACAGACTTTCTGTGGTTGGATGACAAAAAA
>Ga0307516_10004854_pt1 | contig 16376 bp, 15 predicted proteins | sample 19_EM_MG_FD_203310 | JGI IMG/M metagenome (GOLD analysis project Ga0307516, IMG submission 203310) | Populus trichocarpa ectomycorrhiza microbial communities from riparian zone in the Pacific Northwest, United States - 19_EM | ecosystem: Host-associated > Plants > Roots > Unclassified | place...
CGGACTGTACCCTCGTCATGATCTAGATAGGTCGCACACGAGTAATGATAAAACAAAAAAAAAAAAAAAAAAAAAAAACGGCACGATCGCTGGGAGTACCAAGCAGCTCGCTTTAAGGTATAACCAGCTGAAGACAGGGGCACTGCCGCACTGGACAGTACCTGCAATGGGCTAAGGTTCGCCCTACCGCTCAGTGCTAGTGGTGCCAGTGCCCCTCGCAAACGACAGACCACCTTTTCAAAGTGTGTCCGGAATGGAGGATGCAGCAGAAGGTCCTGTGGGCCGAGGTGCAGAAGGAGACTGGGGGGTTGAAGAGCAGGTGGAAGACCCGGGACCTCCAGGCAGATGGAAGAAGAAAGAGGAAGGGCAGGTGGAGGACGGACGTTAGCGGCGCCGACACTACTCCACTTTTCTCCACGAAAACGAGTGCCAGCAAGTGCACCGCAACACGAGGAAAAAGGGCAAAAGTATGGCGGTAGAGTTTAGATAAACTGAATGCAAGTACGGTGAAACGAACAAACCGGCCATGGAGTATAATAACACCAAAATACTACATCCCCCCTAAGTTATTTGCGCTGACCGAACAATACTAACGCTAGCATTCAGAAACATTCCTACCGGCCTAGTATATGTTCTAGCCAGCCGGAAATTTTTTAGCGATTATAAATGGACCAGTCAGTTTATAAACTGGCCGGCCTGCCAGCCGGCAGGCGTGCTATTCCGTCAACGGACCGGTTTACCGCCAGACTGGTTCACCCACCAAATAGAAAACCATGTCAGTCCACCCACAAAATAGATCACCAGTTTTTAGAATCACTATGTCAGCCAACCAACCGAATAGAACACTGGTTTCCATCGGTAGACCGGGCAGCCCACAAAATTTGTAGAGTAGGGGGAAAACTCGAAGTGAAGAAGCGGATTCCACAACCCTCGACCCCGACCTCACCACCTATCTTCCTTACCTCTCATCACCCCTCCCCACAACATCAACCCCCCTGATATTGGACACACACCTACCAATCTCCCACAATCGCCATAGCGTGCTGTATCCTTTCTCTCAGAGGGGGCAAATATGCTGCTGTCAGAAAATTCCCAAAATGAGTACCCGTTGAGTTCCTACAAGCAAACGAATCTCCATTTCCTGCAATTGCAAACCCCCCGGTTGCAGCGGTAAATGTAGATCATGAAGAACAAGGTGAAGTGCTCTGTGTATTGTCACGCAACAGAGTTCGACTGTGGAAATCTCTGCGTTTGGAAGACCGCACCGAAATAGCTTTGCTTGCGCGTAACGGTAAGATTCTATCCAGATGCCAGTTTCGAGGACGAGCCAGGAAGTTAATTGTGCTACAGAGGAAGCATTCACAGACAACCCGGAGCTTACGGGCTGTGCTCATCAAGCAGCTGCTTCTGGTGGGCCAGTTCTTCGGCACTAGCCTCCTCTAGAAGGAGAACACGCTCCACCGCTGAAAAGACCTCAGGCAAGGACGAAGCTACAGGAACAAAGGGCTGGGTGTTGAGAGCGAGAAAGAAGGCGAAAGTTACTAGATAGATAGATAGAAAGGTGCTGGTGCAACTCCGCCAGGGCTTCAGCAGGACAATTCACATCTACTACCTGATATGATAGCGCTCTCCCACTGCGCTTACTGTAGAGTGGTGGCAAAAATTGTCTCCATATCCATAGTTTTCGTGTATACTTGGCTCCCAGGAGTATCACTCTTATTTTCTAGGCAGTCTAATCTATTTTTCTATTTGCCAGGTGGTCCAGTCTGCTCACAAAACCGGTCTCCCCGGCCGACAGACCGGTCAGTTTACAAACAGACCAATTTTCCCGGCAGGCTAGAATGTATACATAGCACTGTGATGACAGATTGTGGTAGAGACGCGCAATCAGTTCACTCCGAATTCATCAAAACTTCAAAAGACCCAAAATGGAGCAAAGCAATGAAGTTAACTGTAAAGTACAAGTATCCATCACCCGGCAATTTCTCCTTCAGGTTTACCACCAACCCGTCCGTTACGCAACCACCGCGGATCCCCACAGACCTAACACATCCCTCTACCCTTCTTGCCGCCCCCACGTGAAACCACAGCCCTTCCCAGTCCCTTCTCCCTCTCATCCCACTAGCATTCGTAGGTCTTGCGGACCTTGCCGGAGTTGCAAACCTTCGAGTAAGAGTCGTCGGCATGGCAATTGGCATAGAAGTTGCCGTTCTGGTTTACCCACAAGGGGCCGCCGCATCCCTCAAGGGTGAGTCCCGAGACGCCACCCGTGCTGAATACGTGGCCGCACGGGTTGGCAGGCTGGACGGAAAGCAGCTCGCCCGCGCAGGCGTCGGTGCCCTTGAGCCAAGCTAGGTTGCGCTTGCTGCCGTCGTTGCGATCCTGGACGCCGATGACAATTTCGGCGTTGGCGGATGCGGCGAGGAGGATGGTGGCGAGGATGGACTGAGCGAGCATATTTTCTGCGGTAAATCTGAGGGGGTTAGAGTAGGGAGTAGAAGGCTGTGGTGGATAGGTACGTACCGGTGTGTGGGGTGACTGGTTTCGGCTTAGTTGGAGGAGTGGGGATGCAAGTTGATGTTGTATGAAGATGGAAGCTGATGATTGCTGTGGTGAGGAATGGCCTTGAGGGGAATCTAATGGTTTTTATATCTGGTTGTGGACCCCACAGTCCTGAAGACTGTGCAGTGTGAATGCTCTCCAGGTCCGTCGCCCCACCCCCCAACAAGGGAATGCTGTAGAGGCAGGTCAAGATGCAGTAGACCTCGCAAGTCAAGAGACCAAATTGGCGTTAACACGGAATTGAGTGTTCCGAATGGTGGGTGCGGTGGCGGTGGTGCGGCAGGGAAATGGACTTCTGCTGTGTGGCTCGAGTTGTACGGCTCTATAGAATTGAGTAATCATCGACTGTCGAAATCCTTGCACTGTGGAGCCTCCCTACCGAATTTGGAAAGCCGTATTGAACGGTATGATGGAAACACCGGTAATTGAAGTATCATCTAAGTAGCACAAAGTCTATGTCGGCTGTAGATACGAAACCTCTGCAACTGCAATGAATGAGCTCATAGCCATACGACTGAGCAATCATGGGTAATGCCCAATGGGCTGGTAGTGAGTCAGATGAGTAATCTTGAATGACAGGGTTCATTCGCATATGTACGCTGATGGCGAGGGAGGTGATTACTTATCGGAAGGAAGCCGCACTCTTGGAAGCAGACTAACGAATATCCCGGCTCAAGACAGAAATTTCATTTCCCTCGATGATTGTACACGGCAGTGTACTCCATAGTCCGGTTCGGGCTGCCGTTTAACGGCTTGCGCGGGTCAGTCCAGCCCCATCCGCTTGTTTCCTTCGACTGTATGAAAATAGGTAGTCCGCCCGGCCCGCAGCTTTCCCGACGGGGTCTGGACGCAGAAGCTTCTGTCCGGCAAGTTCCCAGTATTTCCATAGCTAAGCTCCAGATAGGAACTTTCCCGGCTCCAGAATAGCTTTCAGCACTCGGTCGCTCCCTCGGCAATGAAACCTTCCGAAACAACCATCGGCTCAGGCTACCGTAAACAACGCTCTCCGTAGTTCGGTCTCGACTAAAGTCCAATCCTCTGGACGGCGTGCATCCACTCTCTGCCGGACCCCCCTCTGGCCCAGCCTCCATCTGCTGCAACGCCCGAGCAAGTGCTCTCGAGCCTGTACTCCTAGGTAGGTGTGCTGCTGGGCGCCTGTACTTTGGATGGTTTGCTATCTAACAGTAGTAGCCCCTAGTAAGGGTGTGTCCGGATTCGGGCAGGCAGAGCCGTGATAACGTACGCCTTACCGCTCTTGCTACGGTCAAAGCCGATTTGACCATTAACCATGAAGCCTGGCGGTCTTGGAAAGAGGCAGCCAGTCAAGTGAGTGTCACTCATAGTTGCTTACCCATGCGCGGACTTCAATGGCCAGTGTAAATCAAGTCCAGATACTGGGGAAGGCGATTACTATATGATAGAAAATAACAATTTCGGAAGCGAATAAACCATCACCCCTTGCAAGGCGTTTTCGTTTTCGGTGCGGCGTGGTAAACCACTGGAGGTAACCACTGCACGAAAATCGGCGGCCGTCTTTACCCCACCGTGTTTCCGCCAGGGTCTAATGGTCGGAATGTAGGAATACCTCCGTGAAATTTCAGGTTTTCGCAAATGGCATTAACTCATGAACGCTACTTATATCCAGTTGTGCTGATTGTGAACAAACTCGTAGATTCAATCTGGTTTCTCTCCGTAGCTCTGAACCAGCAGGCTTTCACTGGCGGCTGAAAACACTGATAACAGATATGTCCAATGGAATACACCCTCCTCTGAGCACAGAAGTGGACGAGGCGGTCAAACACCGACGCGGACATCAGAGCACCTAAGTTCTAACTGGTCTCCAACCCCCAAAAGCCGACGCAGCGCACTCACACAGAGCATCCCACTTGGCTAGCATATCGTAGGCCAAGCCCCAGATTCACTTTCAGGACAGCCCTACGAATACGTGACTCGAATAACTGAAAACAGCAGTCCTTTTCTAAATTCGGATGGAGTTGCTGCTCAGGCGAGCCATTAGGTGGGATGGGCATTGTGCTCACCATGATCCGCTGCTAGCGTCGTACAGATTAGTTTCCCCGCCCATTTTCTCGATTAATCAACTGTGCATAGCTCGTTTATGATGACAGCGTACCTTGCATCCTCCGCGCAGATTTATGCAGAAACAATCTAACAAAAACTTGTTTTTGTTTAACTCTTTTTGCCAACCAGAGCAGCGTGATAGTGTCTGTTGGCTCTCGGCATATGCCGGAGCATAGTTATGATTGTAGTACCTAGATATGACAGCGAATCCAGGCGCTTCTTCGCTCGAATGGTCAGCGCTGATTTGGTTCGAGAACCCACGGCGAGCCATGAAGTCAGTTAGAAATTGCGTTTCAATTTGTTGCGAGCGATTTGCGGGTTCGGGCGAGGTTTTTGGGGGCCACGTGGCATGTAGGCTCGCGCCAATCACAGTCATCCAACAATGCTAGGCGGAGAACTATTTCATAACTCGATATTGTAGATGCCGGCATTTGCACATTTGATCTCCATTTTCCTCGGAGCATAGTCCCGTAGTCCGACGGGGCATTTTCGTCCTGGCATACAGAGGAGTTGGGAACTCGGAAGCGAGCTTCGTTCGGTGTTTTTATTCCTCCGATTCTCGCTTATCGTCGGTTCAGCTTTGTTCCAAAAACACTAATTAGTTGCCCACCCCCGCCCCTCCACCCCAGAGGATCGCCGGGTGGCAAGCCTTCGGCTGTTGCCATGATCACACGCCTGAGAGTAAAGAATAAACAAAAAGAAGCTATAGATACATTACCCACTCGGACGGGCGCATATGCGTGCGTGGTTGTAGTATGAATCGAGCTTTTTCTGGGCTGTGCGTGCATCATTCACCACAGCAACGGCGCTAGTTAGGGGTTTGTGCAGGGATTAATGCCTTGCACAACTATCCACCTATGAACAGCAGAAAGCTGAGAGTGCAACGCTTTGCCAAGATGTAAACAACCCACCTGATTGGCTAACAGCAAGTACCCCGCATAAAAAGCGGACAAGAAAAACTGACTTCGTTCTATTTTTCCTACCCTTCGGCTCTACCGTATTATCTCACTTATAAGGTCCCCCCTATAAATCCCACTACTATAGGCCAGGACGTGCATGGCGCGTACTAGACCGCTTAGGCTTAGCGCACCAGGCCTTTGCAACGTCAGGTGATCAGCCCCAGGGGTATCTCAGCTCGGCTTGGTGCGGCTCCCGTCACCAACGGTCGCAGTACTACTTCTCACAACAATCCTCGCGCAAGCTTCCTTACAGCCAACTGCCAATACGCCTCGAGCTCCCAGCAAGCGCTCACTGGTTAAGTTCAACAACGGCCAAGGCCCCGCAAATACCCAATTGCTGTGCTCCTCGCCGGGTTCCTCTGCCAGCGGCCTCTCCTTACAAGAGGCAAGTGATGCACAACAGTTCGGTTTGAGCTCAGAGTATTGTCTGGGTAGAACATGGCAGGTGGACGATGGGAATGGTGGGCAACAGAAGCCTATGCGTGAGGGGGTACGAGTACGGTTTGGGCTCCAGTAAACGAAGCAGGTCATGAAATGGAAGAAGGTAAGCAGTGAGATTATCAGACTATTACTGCAAGTTACTAATCATTGAGGTCTTCACAGAACGAGGCATTGCTGCTGCAAGCGAATCAACATACCACACGCATATCAATATGGCGCAGCAACCAACGGTGGGAGAAACTTGAGAAACAACTACACGTTGCGTTTGAGGAGCGAAAACTGGGACGCGTTATACAGCGCAATTGGTTCGAGGGTATCTCAATGCGGTTATTCACAGAGATTTATCCTTATTCTACTATCGTATTCCGCATTTAGATGGCTGGTTTTCTCGGTCCCTTCACCGCAATGAAATTACACTTCAGGAAACACCACCGATCCGGCACAGCAGCGCTAGAAGATCACTAACTTTTCACAGGCCGCACACTGCGCTGCATAAACGACCCCACTGGCCACCGCCAGCTGTAGGAACTCCGGTAAGTACGAGGATGGGACGGATACCTCTGCGCAGTCATGTCGTTTCTTTCGCGTAAATTACCGACACTGACGGTGATTAGGATGAAGATGAGGACTTGAGTACAGCTTCCGTTGGCATGCAGATGAGTTTTAGTCAGATTTGTAGATAGTAATATTCTACGGGTTGAGCGCGGTGCTCGCGAAAATTCGGTCCTTGTGCACAAGCGCGATTTGATATTGCGCTAGTCCTTAAGCGCGCTAGTGGGCGCTAGTGGCGCTATTACCTATAACAGTGGCGTTTATAGGGGGGACCTTATAAGTGAGATAATACGGTAGTGCATTCACTGTACTAGATATGAATTCCAAATTGCCACTGCTCTTTGTTGTGAGGTAGGTAAGTTGAGTCTGGTGTGGGGATTCGGAGGTCTTCGGCTATCATACATAGATTTTGATCGACCCCCGCACTTCTCCTTGTGCACGCTCGACCTAGCAAAACCTCGAATAATTTCACAGCGTGCAAATGCCCGAGAATTGCACGGATTGCGCACGCAACACCCAGCAACTCCTCGAGTTCACTGTGACGAGTGGATCAATGTATTCTCAGCGTTTCCTGTACCCCGGTCAGGACTTCAGTCCGGGCTGGACTCACTACCAGTTATGGACTGCATGAAAACAGTGCGTCCCGGTCGGTGGTTGGCGGGCATTGCCAAGCACTGTCTTCCGATCGTGATTAGCCCTACCTGCCCCTCCCGGCGCTACCGTAATGTCGTGCATTTTCTCCTAGTTAAATCAGCACCGAGAGCGGGCCAAACGCGTTACGAGGGGTAAGGGTACAGTACATATGTCAGCATGTCTGCCGCTCGTGAGCTGTGCCCGCCATATTTATGACTGCCCCTTTCTGTTCCGATAGGTGACGGAGAATCAAGTATCTACTTGTTCTCCTCTAACGACAATTAGAAAGCCGATTGCTAGATATGCTACACCACCGGCAATATCGGGCGATTATCTGTTGGGGATTCAGTAGTCTCGCCCCCCTCCCCTTTCAAAGGCTTTCTCTTCCGCTTCTTCGTGTTTGATTTCGCACCTAAGGGTTGTGAGCTCAGAGGGAGTGCCGCCAATATCGCGCTGTCGGATGCTGGCCATGGCCACCTGCCGAGTGTGTGACGCAGCTACTGTGTGAGATATCGCAGCGTTGTGCTCACTCTCCCGGCACCTGTCTTTCCTCGCCGATATCACTACACAGCGAGGAACACAACTATTCCGTGGTACCATAAATTCCCTTCTCCAGTATTTGGCGCCGACCGAGTACCACAAACATCAAGGATCGTGGAGCTGACACAGAGGACAGTCGGGATGATCTTCTCCTTAAATGTGGCAGGGACGCACGATTGCTTCGCTCTAGATTCATCAATCGAGACCCGAGGAGCAAAGCAATGACATTTATTGTAAAGTAACAAGTATCCCATCACCCCGCAATTTTCTCCTTCAGGTTTACCCCAATTGATAGTCAAACATCCATCCCACATCCCCATTGACCGAACACATCCCCTCTACCCTTCTTGCCGCCCCCATCCCAACTACCATCCCATCCCAAATTCTTCCTCTCCCCTTTCCACTAGCATTCGTATGTCTTGCGGACCACGCCGGATTTGCAAACCTTCGAGTAAGAGTCGTCGGCATGGCAATTGGCATAGAAGTTGCCGTTCTGGTTGACCCACAAGGGACCACCGCATCCCTCAAGGGTGAGTCCCGAGACGCCACCCGTGCTGAATACGTGACCGCACGGGTTGGCAGGCTGGACGGAAAGCAGCTCGCCCGCGCAGGCGTCGGTGCCCTTGAGCCAGGCAAGGTTGCGCTTGCTGCCGTCGATGCGATCCTGGACGCCGATGACGATCGCAGCGTTGGCGGATGCGGCGAGGAGAACGGTGGCGAGGATGGACTGGGCGAGCATGTTTTCTAGAGTCAATCTGGCGGAATTAGCGAGGGGAGGAGAAGTCAGCAGTGGGTGGGGATGTACTGGTGTTCGGAGTAACTGAATTGGGTATCTTTGAAGATGTGGAGATGGAAGCTGATGATTGCGGTGGAGAGGTATGTTATTTGTGAAGGGAATCGCGGGGCTTTTATCGTCAGTCCTGGATACTCATGCCATTACGAAAGCTCCAATGTGCTGCCCACCCTTCCTTTGGGCGGGGGAAGCTGTCGAGCTTCGCTAGATTTAGTCTCCATAAGCCCTGCCACTTCGGCAAGGGGCTGTTGGTGAACGCAGAATAGGGTAGTCAGTGGTTGGGCAGCCGCACTGTGTGGATGACGGAGGACAAGGCAAGGAACCTGAAGTTATTTGACGGACGTAGTCCGTGATTACTAACCCGAGTAATCATAGACGGTACGGACTCTTGGGTTGTGAATTCTCGGTTATTCTGTTACACTCACATGCAGCCTATCAAGACTAAGCCGACGTACTCTGCGTCCAACCCTGTCCCTCACCCATTTATCGGTCGGGTTCAGCAACCCCATCCCACACGGCCTCCCCCTGGACGCTGAGTCAATTTAGAGTGCACCGGGAAACGAGGTTCACCAAGGAATGAAGCGTACCAACGAAGCGTTGATGTACACAATGCTGATATGTCCACTCCGCTATTGATTCCGCCGACCGCCGATCGCTCGCTGCCTCGAGCTCCGGTCACTCCAGGTCGTCACTGACAGCCAGAACCAGCTCCTCCCTCACCGGCACATTCCGAGCCCCCGTGCGGCGCCTCTCATTGTCCCCGGCTTTCGATGGCTCATTCGCCGTTCAGTAATCCACTGCAAGTTACGGTGCTAGCCTGCTAGACCTACGCAAGTGTAATCAAACAACCAAAGCCGGCCAACATCCTCGGAAACGCAAGGTGGGAACCGATCCCCGTTGTGGCTGCGCCGCAGGGCTTCTCTTTTTGATGTTTAATAATTAGTGGTGTCACCCATCTAAACCATGAAAATATGTTCAGTATACACAATGGTCCAATTCTTGCGTCGTTGGGTTACCCAGCTAGGGAGGCAAGCAATCAGTGAAGTGAGCGATATAACAAGGCCGTGTTCAGTGGCAAACGTTGGTGGTGAGGACTGTGATTACTTTCCGGCAGAGTGCCACGCTCCTGGAGGCGAGCTACCCCATGCCGTACTTTCACATAGAACGACCATTGTCGCACGGGGAGGTGCGGCGCGGGCGGTAGGCTCACCGCAAAGATGTGGTCGTCTCTTCCCATCCAGCTCGTGGTTGCGGGGTCGTGTTCTGGATATGAAGTTTGCCGTAACCTCTCAGGGATCAGCTTCCACCAGCCACGACAATCCGGCGAGGGTTGCTCTTCGATATTGAGGAGTAATCGTTAGCTGTAGGAACTTGTGCATTACGAATTCACGCCCCTAGTTTTTTTCGCGTGAGCCTATTGGTGATTTTTGTTTAACGGCAAAAGTCTAAAATGCCGTACTTTTCGGCCACTCAGTCTAATCTACCCTACTTTCGCGAAAAAATTCAAACATACCCCTACTTGGCCACCGGTAACTTTTGGCGTGGCGCAATAATGCAATGTGTCGCGCACGGCCTAGTACGAATTATAACTTCATTACAAACTCTTGACCGACACTCAAACCTACGAACATAGCTTGGAGCCCGATACTATCAATGTCAAAGGGCTGATGCTTTGAATTGTTTTCCAAATACTCCGGGACATCTACTACCACCCACCCATTCTGCAGTGCCCGAGAAAGGTCGAAAAAGAGGAGGTTGCAAAACGCAGATGTGCAACACAGACAGGACAATTACACAGCAGAATGCGGTGGTCGGTGGGCTTGTGGATGCAGCAGGCAATGTTCCACACGGCTCTATACAGTGTGGTACTGTGGTACTGTGGGTCACAACCACAGTACCTGTGATGAGGTCGGGCAGATGAGCACATTTGACTTGCGATTTCTCAGAAAATTTACTTCATAGTTCACTGCTCCTATTGGTAGAAACAGCGCGTCGCAAGCTCCTCTTTGCCCTCCGCCCAGGCCAGTCCCAATGAGAGAATAAATCCGCACGAGAGGAATCACAATCTCACAAAGGAGAAGACACAACAAACCGCGACCGAAGGCCAAAGAAAGAACAAAAGAAAAACACCCCTGCCCCCGTCCGCGGACGCCACTAAGGAGGGCGCAGGTAGGAACAGCTCTCCTCTCCCCTCCCCCCAACACTACCTGGCGATGGCAAGCAGGGTACTTGGTCCTTGCCTTCACCGATGAGACGCTTGTTCATTTAACCATCAAATTTTATGCGACCTCTTTAGATCGAAGCCATGTGCTCACTCCCCGTCCTGTCTGCTGTCCAGAAGGGCCCCTAGGCTGAAGAGAGAGGGATCACTAATCCATATCGCAAACAGCATTTTCTGTTATGGCAAACGCACTGAGGAAACCGTTGCTGCCCATCCTGGAGGCAGTGGGAGTGGGAACCTTGCTTTCATACAGACAATTCCGGCGCCTCTGCATACCAAAACTAAACCAAATAATAGTTACACCGGCAATGACTGACAGGTTCCCAGGTGCCCGCTCCGCTGGCCCCACCGCCTTGCCTCTTTCTCTCACTTCCACCGCCCCCCCCCTCCCCAGACATGCGTGCCTTGTGAGATCTGCCGTCCCTGTTTCCGCCGATGAAGACGGCCACATAGACACCCCTGCCCCGAGCTTTATGCGCCGGCCTTCAGTTCTTTCCATCGCTTCTCCTTCCCTATCCATTTGCGCTTCCCTTCAACCTTCCTCCATCCTTTATCCGTCTCACCATGGGGAGGTGTGGGCCCACGGCCGTGGCTGATATTGAAGGCGCGGGTTGAATAGGGTCAGTGTCCACGCCTATATGCTCATATTGCTCATATTTCGGTGTGGGGAGTGTCTCTCAGCACCGCTGCCGGCCAGGGGAACGTCTGCCAGCTCAGGGAGGCGGTGGAACTGCAGAGAGCAGTCCAGTGAGCTGGTTCCATTGGCACGCGAAATAAACTGATACCGAGGTACCGATTACTATCCAAGAGCGCACAACAACTGTGGGGACGGAATAACGCCCTACGGTAAAGTGCCATTATTTCCATACGGAAGGTGGAGCATGAATTACGAAATCTTTTCACGATAATGGAACATTGTTTTTTTCACCTGCCAGTGTTTGTCTTGCCGGAGAGGTCTCGCTGGCCGTGGGTGCTGTAGCCGCTTTGCCGGGTGGCCACAAGTTGCCGAGTGGTTGCGTTTCCCGCTGCAGCAGTTCACCCACAGGGCCACAGGCTGTCGCTGGCTGTTTAAATCTACAATAGCTATCATCACTACGGAATCCCCGCTCTCCTGATCAAGCTTGTGCACCGGGTGGGTAACCGGTTCCCTAACACCAAGGCAGTGCAATAACATTGACTGGAACAGCTACGCGCACCGCGAGACAAGTGTCGATGAATCCACTTGCCACCCCAATTCCGCAATGCCCGATCGAACATGGTCTACTCCTGCAAGCTACTGTATGATATGACGGAACGGGCCTTTCCGGCGCTCAGTGATCCGTAGTTACTAGTTAGCCTCGTTCAACGATTACTTTTTCCACCCATTTCTTAATAATAAGATGCGCACGTGAGGAAATAGTTTAATTTAGACGAGGTACATCGCATCCGCTCGGCTGAGTATTATGGGGCGAGATGTAATCACCCATAGACTTCTTCCTGTCGAGCACATACTTTCTTATGCCGTCGAACGCAGCTTGGATGGTGACTTTGCGTTCGGTGCCTTAGGGCTGATCGTATTGGTGTAACGACACCGAATTGTATGTAGTAAAGCGCACAAGGCGGGGCTACTGCTTGAATTGTATACACCCAGATTCCATCCACCGTAACTCCTACAGCGGGACATGACCATGTCATTGGGGCCCTTGCTGGACTTCCTTGTTTCTCGGACGTGGGAAGATTGGTGCCGGATGAGAAGGACACGGTGAGCGAGGTGCCGGGACAGAGCTGCGGGAGTAGGAGGAGCAAGGGGCAGAGGCTCAGTAGCTGGGCGCCGGGGGAGAATTTCCACTGTTCCCCCCACGCCTGACTTCATGGCGTCCGTAGGAGAGCATTAGAGGGACGAGCTGCGCTTTCTTTTACTTTTGGCATCTCTTCCTTTGTCATTTCCCCAGTGAGCTCACATCTCCTTGGGACAAGCCTGGGCGGAGAGCAAAAGGGGAGCTTGCAACATGCCGCCACCGTGCGGACAGCGGACAGGAAACGGACTGACATAATCTCGCCATGACCAAGATCGGTCGCATGCGAGTAATGAATAAACGAAAAAAAGGAGGGAAAAAAAAGTAGCCACAGTGGTTGCGGTGCAGGAGGTCACATGGCAAGTGCTAAAAAGCGTCTTGGCGGCAGTGCCCGCAGCTACATATGCGCAGTCCTAAAATCAAACATCGTTGCGTGCAGTCTCACAGGGATATTTTACAACCAACCCAATAAAGAAAACTGTGATCTCAGCAAAAGCGCAGGGTGCATTGCTTCTAGCCATCGTAGATTTCTCGTCACTGCTCGGGAGAAAGCCCTCACCCGTTCTCGAAGTGCCCGATCCTCAGCAATTGATCCTCCTTCCCCGGCAACAATCCTTTTGAACGCCATTGTTGATAAACACGCTACATCAGGATCCGTTAATTCGGCTTCATACACCACACTAGAAGTATGGCTATTACGTTATCTAGTATTGAATAATAGTTAATCAATGTATCCGAGCACCAATAACCCCCAAGCCACATATGGAAATGATGCGTGTGAGGGAAACCGAAAAATCATGATGGCTGAAGTGGACTTAAAGTGTGTAGGATTCGGAGGGATAGGTAATAACTTAGGTCATCGGATGTCTGACTGTCGGGTAGAGAAGAGTGATGGGGACAGAAAGAGAGATGGAGATGAAGAGATGATGAAGGAGATGGACGGTACGAGTTGAGAGCGGCACTCGTATTCTATCTTGATGACTAGTTGCTTGAAGAAAGAAAGAGAAGAAAGAAAGAAAGACGAGAGAACTAAGTACAAAGTGCAAAGCTGTTACAAAACAATGACTCTAGTCTAGTGCCCTTTGCCCCCGCTGTGACGCCGTTGCTCCCGTCGGCACACCGTGCCGAAGCGGCGAGAGGTATTTAGGTGACTATGTACTAGGAATAAAGGGGGAAGAAGAAGCAGAAATTGATCCTGCTGCGTAGAGTGATATGTACAAGATGCCGCGTCATGCTCTCGCTTATGATTCTCGAAACAGACGCACTAGGTTGCACGTGATATGAGCGCGTCCCTCGGCTAATATCACCGCTCACCACGTAAAGGGTGTGACATGTGAGGAGAGGATGCGGCAGAGCGGACCGCTCAGCAGTGAAGCTCAGAGTTTCCGGCTCGGAGCTCACGTTGTGGAGCTTAGTTTCGTTGATTGGTCATCAACACGTGAGGAGGCAGGGGTGAGGGGGGGAGCGGGACTGTTTTGTGGTTTGCTTTCTTTCTTTCTTTTGAGAGTCCTTCTCTCCTGCTAGAGGATCATCGACACGAACACTCAGCGAATCCAAGATATATCATCTCCACCTCTTCATTAACTTCATCATCCGTCTTCATCCCTCCACATCGTGAACCTTCATACGACGTAAACCAACAGCACGAGTGAGTTGGTTTTAGGGTTTTCAACGTAGGAGGAGGGGATCGCGAGAACGTGGTGGATGAACGGTCCGAGGAGAAGCGGGGAAAGAAGCTTATATCCTATGTAGATATCGTGTTCGACTCGCAAACCTCAGTTTAAAGTGAAGATGCCAAGGCGCCAAATCATTGGCCTTATCATCCTCACCTTACAGGGGGTCTGGAAAGTTGTAAACCACACCAAAACACATTATCTCCAAACATGGAGCGCATTTTATCACCAGTAGAGCACGTTTTGCTGAGTCTCGCACAACTATTGCGCTTGAAGCTTTGACAAAATGCGTACCATCTGCGCTCATTGACAGACAGTGGATAGTGATAGATCCACCGGCAGCGTTGGCCTGCCAGAGGCCCGGTGACTGAGCGCAAGTACAGACGGCAACTGATTGCAGCCATGTGGTTCATCGCGTTTCACTCGCCCAGGTCATGGAAATGGCATCACGTGACCCGTCCCTATCTTCCGACCACGAACTCGACGTGCTTTCAACGACCACGCAAGATACCGAGACCGCAATAGTTGTGCGAAACTCCGAGAAACTTTCTCTGCTAATTGTAAACTGAACGCGAATTGGTGTTTGTCAAAGATATTCGAGTGATAGGGTGTGTAGAAACTCCGTTGCTTGATCTTCTCACCACAGCGAGAGGACCGCTCTCTATATATACATGCAGAAGCAAGCCCATTACGCATCACCGGCTCGTCCAGATACCCTGGGTGGCAACTTGCCACCTCCGGTCTAGATGTCGCCGGTGGCGACTTGCCGCGTCACAAGTGGCGAATTGCAACCTCCGCCACCTGGTGACTTCCGGACGCAACTGAGCGCCGCTGCCTCGCCAGGCCTAGGCTGGCCCTCGACCCATACATCTGACAGTGTTTGATGATCAGATTTCAACCTGATCTCATACCACTGAGACTGTAGAGCCAAGCGAAAATGTGGGTTTTTGGGCTCGGCGCTGCCGTCTTGTTCGAGACAATGAGGAGTCTGCAGAAAACCAACCCCTCAAGAGGCGAAGCACCCGCCGAAAAGAAGGAGCCGAAGATAAAGGAAACGAAGAATGATGGGACCCAGACCCAAGCAACAGCCGCGAGCAGAACCCCTATACATCTGACAGTTCATCACAATTCTCATCACGATAACTCAAGCAGCTGCTGGGAACAGAGCTAAGCAAATCAAGCCGGCGGTAACTTTCTTCCTTCAAACCACCGTAGACGCATCCCAAACTATCCCATCGCCCGCAGTGGCTTTCTTTGCCTCCTGATCTATTATTGGTATGTGCCTCCTGCGACCGCTCTCCCGTAACGAAATGGATGATCGAACGTTTCTCCCTGGCTCACCATGACCTCAGCAGTTCCTAGTGTGCAAGTGTTGGATCCAAAAAAAGAAAATCAACCAGTGTTCGACATAAACCAGTCCGGAGCAATTTTAGGTCAGGTCAGGTCTAGTCGGCATGTACCCCGACCGACCCAAGGTTTAGTCGGGTCTGAGCCCGACCTGTCCGCGGTAGGTCTGGACGGTCTGCGCGTCTACAGACGTCAACCAAGCCGCCACCCAAAACCTGCATCCCCACTCCTCGAGTCCTCGCCGCCGGCTTGTACTGAATGGATTATGTATGCATTGCATGTATTGTCTAGCCGCAAAGATTATAGCTTTAGGGCATTTACGTGCAGCTCTAATTTAATGCGGACCCTCAGTGGACTTGCGGTGGTCAATATGTAGATTAGATATCACGGGGTTGGTCCACAGGGTCATCTCCTATTTGTCTCTTCCCTTTGTCCTTCCCTTTGTTCTTTCCTTGGTGCGCATCACATCTCTTTGGGACAGGCCTGGGCGGAGGGCAAAGGGCGCTTGCAACGTGCCGCCATCGCGCGGACAGCGGACAGGAAACGAACAGTACATAATCTCGCCATGATCTAGATAGGTTGCATGCGAGTAATGATTAAACAAAAAACAGAAAACAGGAGCGGTAATAAATGTTTGGGTATGTAAAGTACTAGGCCAAAAGTTTCCGTACACCTAGGTACAACTGCCCATGATGCCCTCACTCAACCTTCTCGATCCCCACAACCACAATTTAGAAAGTCTCAGTAGTTGGCATACATCATGAATATATACTAATAAAGCTTCAATGGAATTTTCAGCCC
>Ga0307516_10004855_pt1 | contig 16376 bp, 15 predicted proteins | sample 19_EM_MG_FD_203310 | JGI IMG/M metagenome (GOLD analysis project Ga0307516, IMG submission 203310) | Populus trichocarpa ectomycorrhiza microbial communities from riparian zone in the Pacific Northwest, United States - 19_EM | ecosystem: Host-associated > Plants > Roots > Unclassified | place...
GAGGCGTCCGGACATGAGAGGCCAGAGGTGGCGTCCGGACATGACTGAGTCCCGAGCACCGGCTCGGGGGGCAGTCTTCCGTCCTTTGTCCTGACGGCCGTCCTGTATATAGAGAGATCTTGCGCCCACATAATGCTGCAATACAATCTTCACCTTTTATCGATCCATATATTCCAACATCTCCAACTAGAATCTCCTCTGCGCAACTCAACTCCGAGTCAGAGCACCATGAAAATCCTAAATCCAACTTGCTCGTGCTGCTGGTTGATGTCGTAGGGTGGTTCACGATGAGGTGGGATCAAGAAACTCGAATTCGAGATGATGGTTCTTCCGCTATCTCGGGATACTCTCTCTGGTGGATGGAATTGACGATCATGTACATAAGAGGGAGAAGGACTGCCCGAACCAAAGAAAAGCAAACAGATCTCTTCCCTCCATCCCTGCTCGCCCAGCCTCGCTCAGTCTCCTCACATGTCGCCGACACTAACCTCCACATCGTATAGGAACCGGATGGTTCAATGCGGAGGTTGACACGTAGCGGTAGTGAAGTAAAGACTGTAATTGACACACACAAAGGAAATGAGTGTGAGGAAATTCTAGGCTATATATACATGTCGCCGGAGATACTCGTCGTCTGAGATACTCTCGCTGGAAAAGCTAGCGCATAATGTTGTACAAAGGAGAGTATAAACGCATAAACGCATTGTACAAAGGAGAAATAATGCATTGACAAAGGAGAAAGAATAGCGCATAATCGCATTGTACAAAGGAGAGAATAGTGCATTTTCAAGGAGGGAATATCATATAAACGCATTGTACAAAGGAGAGGATTGCGTGGCTAGACTCCCGGAAATAGGTGTGCCACCGGGTGCCATCGATGGTGCCGTAAGGAGGTGCTGACGAGCGCCGACGACAACAACAGGTGTAAGCAGTGGTTGCAACGAATGCCGTAAGAAATAGGATGTCAGCGTCATGACCGCTGGAAATAGGTGTGCCAGTGTATTGTTTCAACAAGGTCCACGCCAGGTATGATGCCGGCTTGCGGCTACTTGGTGTCTGCCATTTCTCCGTGGGGCTCGACAGTAGGAATCACGGCGGCTTGTGGCTACATGGTTATTGTCACGTCTACTCGGAGGTCAACGGCAGTTAAGACGGCGGCTAGTGGCTGAACAGTGTTTGTGATCTGGATTAAGCATTTGAAGCACTTAAGTTCAGGTCTACTCGGGGCTCGACGGCAGCAATTACGGCGGCGTATGGCTACCCAGTGTTTGTCATGTCTACTGAGGGGTTCACGGCAGTTAAGACGGTGGTGAGCGGCTGAACTGTTTTTTGTTTTTTGTTTAATTATACTCGCATTCGACTTATATAGATCATGGCGGCGTACATTTCGCCCGGTTTTCCTGTCTGCAGTCCGCACAGTGGCGGCTCGTTGCAAGCTCCCCCTTTGCCCTCCGCCCAGGCCTGTCCCAAGAAAGAGTAGACGCGCCCAAGGAAATTAACAAGGGAAGAAACAAAGGAAAGCGCACCCCGTGCTCCTACGCCTTACCTGCCAATGCCATGAAGGAGGCCGTGTGCAAGAACAGCGGTAGTTCCTCCCCAGCGCCCAAGCCTCCCGCAGCACCCAGCTCCTCCGTCTCTGCCTCTTGTTCCTCTTCCGGCTCCCGGCGCTCCCGGAGCTCCCACTCTGATGTCTTGCTGCCGGCGCCGTCTTCTTCCACAGGTGGCACCAGCCTTCCCACATCCATTGCGGTGAGGAAGTCCAGCACTGCCTTACCACATCTCTTGTCAGCAAGTAGGTCCCGGATCTTCCACCAGCTCTTCCACCTTCCCCTCTCCTTCTGCACGTCCGTCCACAGCACCTTTTGCTGCAACTTCCATTCCGGGCACACCTTGAAGAGGTGGTCTCTCGTTTGCACAGGGCACTTGTACCACCAGCACTGGGCATTGGGGCGGACCTTAGCGCAGTGTAGATACTGCCGATCCGGGCATGTTCCGTCCTCAGCTGGTAGAACCTTGAGGCGAGAGCGGCTGAACAGTGTTTGTCAGGTCTACTCGGGGCTCGATGGCAGGAATCACGACGGCGTATGGCTACACGGTTATTGTCGTGTCTACTTGGAGGCCCATGCCAGGTATGACGCCGGCTTGCGGCTACTCGGTGTTTGTCACATCTACTCGGAGCCCGGCGGCAGGAATCACGGCGGCGTATGGCTACACGGTTATTGTCATGTCTACTCGGAGGTCTATGGTAATTAAGACGGCGGCTTGCAGCTGAACGGTGTTTGTCAGGTCTACACGGGGCTCGACGGCAGCAATCACGGTGGCATATGGCTGCCCAGTGTTTGCAATATCTACTCGGGACTCGACGGCAGCAATCACGGCGGCGTATGGCTACCTGGTGTTTGTCATGTCTACTTGGAGGTCCATGCCAGGTCTGACACCGGCTTGCGGCTACTCGGTGTTTCCCATTTCTACGAGGGGCTCGACGGGAGGAATCACGGTGCGTTATGGCTACACGGCTATTGCCATGTCTACTCGGAAGTCCACGCCAGGTATGACGCCAGCTGCCGGTTCGGCTGCCTCTCCGTCTCCCTCACTCTCTCTCCACCGCTATCTCACTAACACGGGAATACTCGTGAGGTTTGACGGCGGCTAGCGGCTACACGGTGTTTGTGAGGTCTACTCGGGGCTCGATAGCAGGAATCATGGCGGCGTATGGCTACCCGGTGTTTATCATGTCTACTCTGAGGTCCACGCCAGGTATGACGCCGGCTTGCGGCTACTCAGTGTTTGCCATTTCTACGAGGGGCTCGATGGGAGGAATCACGGTGCGTTATGGCTACACGGTTATTGTCATGTCTGCTCGGAAGTCCACGCCAGGTATGATGCCGGCTTGCGGCACTCCGTATTTGTCATGCCTACTCGATGATCGACGGCAGGAACCACAGTGGGTTATGGCTACATGGTTTTTATCATGTCTACTAGGAATACAACGCCAGGTATATCTCAGGCTTGCGGCTACTCGTTGTTTGCCATTTCTACGCAGGGCTCGAAGGGGTGAATTACGGTGGGTTATGATGTTAGAATATTGCGATAGATAGAGATGAAGATAGTTTTAATTTTCAGTATTACAGCATTATGCGTGCACGAGTTCTCTCTATATACATGCCCCCCGAGCCGGAGCTCAGAGACTCAGGCAGCTGTCATGTCCGGACGCCACCTCCAGTCTGTCATATCCGAAGGCACCTCCGGTCTGTCATGTCCAGACGCCCATTATTCTGACCTTGCCCTTGTACAGAAGATGCAAGGAAAGAAGGGAACCCCAAGTACCACTCAGAACAATGTGAATAGCTACAAATAGCAGCGAAGTAGAAACAGTGAAAACCAGTATCCTCGGATGCCTTATTAAAATTTAAAACTCGTAACCGTGTAAAAAACCACATGGGAAAACCACGGACATAGGAGAAAGAGTCCGTCCTCCAAAGAAAGAATCGAAAAAGGAAACAAACTTATTTCAACTGCTTGAAACGAGGTCTACCAAAAACTTCCCCTAAACCCCAGCGTACGGACCCAAGCCTGTAAACGTGCTTCCAATACGTGTCTCCAGGGAGATTCTTCGTCGTGATATCGACGTATATCGGATTTTGGCTAGTGAATCGGATGTCGACGAGCAAATTGCATATCCGAAGATATGTAAACTTGAGGACATTCCTTTTGCAAGCATCCCGGAGGAAGTGGAAGCGGGCACTGGGGTACTTGGTTATGCTTGTGGAACTTCGGGTTCTTTGCAAGCAGAATTGCACCTTGCTTGTCGACAAAGATCTGCTGAGGCTCGGTAGCCTTAGAGTCGTTGTTCGAGCACAAGCAATTAATGAGGGCATTGTTCGGCGTGCTTGTACAGGATGTAGCCGTGCAAGATGGCATCACTCACGGTTGTATTTGCCAAGACGCTAGTCAGTACAAATTGTCGCACACCATATTAAACTCGCTGCCAAGACGCGCTAGTGGGCGGGGTTAAGTAGAGATCGTTGCTGTTTCCGCGTCATCTTCGCTGCATAGCAAACCCCCTCAAGCAACTACTTTTTGGAAACCCACTCCCTCGCCGCACTCCACTTCTACCGGCCTCCACCTTCTTCTATCGCTCGTCTGACGCTCCAATACCCTCTTCGGCGACACGCACACTGCTGCTTCCCGCCATTCACCCTTCGCACATTTCTGCCTACGCTCTCAGCTTCCAGATTGTACGCCGATCCCCGCTGCATCTCTATTCCTCAGATGGCTAATCCACTGCAGTATGGACGTCGAACGCGCCAGCCGCACCGACGTGACCTTGTGTATTCAGGTTGTTGGAATATAGGGATCGATAGAGATGAAGATAGTGAATTGATTGATTGATGCAACTTCGAAGGAGGAACATTCTCTCTATATACAACGGGCCTGAGGGACTCGCCAGGGGTAAAGGACGGAAGACTGTCTCGCGAGCCGGCGCTCGGAGACTCGGGCAGCTGTCATCTCCGGACGTGCTGGCTCCGGTCCGTCATCTCCGGACGCCGTCTCTGGTCCGTCATCTCCGGACGCCCATTATTCTGACAGACAAAAGAAAGCGGCCCCCAACTCCTACTCCTCTTCTGCAGAGGCTATGAAGTAGGGCATGGGAAGGAACAGCGGCTGCACCTCGCCCCCGGCACCCAGTGGAGACGGATGGCAGCATTTGGTCTCGAACCGGATCTAATCCGGTGGGCTCTCAGTTTCATGACTGATTGACGGGCCTAGATCGTCCTCGATGGAGAGACTGGACACACGCACCCGGATGACGCAGGTATCCCCCAAGTGTCTCCGGAGGTGCCGGCCCTGTTCGTCATCTACCTATCAGGCATCTTTGATGAGATGGAACCAGGTATCAATGGGATGTCCTTTGCGGATGACATCGCTTGATAGGCGCAAGGGGTAGACGAACCGGAGGTGGCAGTCAGGCTGGTGGCGCCGGCGAAGGTCGGCGTGCGCCCGTCTCGTCGTTCGCAGGGAGGCACAACAGTTGGGGCTGACAAATATAGCCCTCACCAGTTACAATTCGGGGAGTGTTGTTGGTGATGTTGCGGAATTTCTTTGGCAGGGTTGCAAGATTGTCGAGTATTCGTGGTTTTCGGGTTTTCGGGTTTCAGCTGTTCGTGTTTTAGGTTACGCAAATTTGAATAACTTGACAGGTCGTCGTTATGGGCCTCCGTAAACGCCCCCATTGTGGAGTACTTTACTTCCAGACATTGTCACGAAGCGAGATTAAAGCCTGCGAAAAATCAACACGCGACAATGTCTGGCTCGAGATAATGCAATGCTATTGAAAGTACTATTCCAGGGCAACCACCCATCAAACAGAAGGCAACCACTCCCACTCACCTCCAAGTTCGTCAGCCATACTATCCAGGAGCAATCCCATAGGCGTGATGGTGTTGAAAGTGCCGTGTTTGTTCATGCCCACAAGTAGGCCTCCAGCTCGACACTCTCCCCCTTCCCCCTCAATCAAGACAGCAGAGCCCAAGTCCCCCATGAGTCCCAAGTACCCCACCCAGTCACCGATGACACCAATCTCATTGGTAACCATCCCGTCGCCCCAACACTGTACCACGAAACCTGACACCCTGCCCCAGCTGTTTCCTGTGGTGCGACCGCACTTCACAACGATGTCGTTCGGTGCCAATAATCCCGTTGTCGCCACCGGTTCAAGTGGGTCACTGGAAAAGGGTGAAACCTCATTACCTCCAACTCTCTCCTGGACTGCGGAAAACAATAGCCAATCGAGGGCCGTGTGTCCGACGGATGGAGGAAGGCAAAACATGGGTTTCCCTGCTCTCTGTAACTGCCGGTTGTGTTCCTCTAGATATTGAAAATCGCGACGAAACACGCCACCGGCCACTTTGCCCAGCTCACCACCGCTCAACATGATCTGTTTGGTAACGTCACCAGCCATCACCGTTACCCCCTCATGGGCGACTGTATCCACCTCGTATTCGTTGATGAGGCTGTGCGCTACGTCGTTGCGGGTAGGTTCAAAAAACCGCCGTTCCGACGAGAGGGTCGAGTATGGAGCGTTGGTACCGAACACCCTGGTAACCTCAAGCGTGCTTGGTGCAACCACTAACGAACCAATCTCGGCGTTGGGAAGGCAATGGTAGCAGGTTAAGCCGTATATGCCGTCTTTCTCCTTCGCCGAAGTCAGCGAAGAAAGTCATGGTGACTAACAGCACATACCGGCCCCATCTTTGTTCCTCGAAACCAACCGCCAAAACTCCCCGCCTTGCTCATATCCCCCTTAAGTCCCAACGAGACGTCTTGCAAATGAATTTTCTCCAACTTTGTACTGGTAACTCGGTCACTCCAAGCAGGGTTGCTCGAATTGACAATCCAATCCTTCCTGACTAGCAATGGCATGCCACCCGGAACTTCCCCGTGTTTGTTAAACTTCTCGGGATCCGGAAACCCAAAGACCACGCAGACTTGGCCCACCTGTCCGCGGCGGCATTTGAGAATCGTCCCGTAGGACCCATCCTGCTGAACCGAACCGAGGACTTCGCCGATCCATCTGTGGATCCTCTCGGCCAACGCTTCGGGGACCTCGTCAAGCCCCGCTATTTCGACGGTGAAGTCATACGGGAGGGGGGGACCGGGTTGGAAGGCGAGCGTCGATCCGTGCTGTCCGCCATTGCGCACAGGCAAAATGGCTCCTGGGGCTTCTTCCGCGTTACCGGCTTCCGAGATGGGGGTCAGTTGTCTCTCGTCATCGTCCATCCGGATAATGGCTGCGGTGCCACACTCTCCGACTGTCTCCGCAGTTTCCGAGATGGGATTCAGTTGGTTCCCTAGTTCGTGGGTGATCTCGTGCAACGATCTGTTGCTGAAACTCTGCTGACGTGACGCTGGAGGGGAAGGGAGCTGGGGCTTCTCCATGTGAGATTAATCGACGATACGGCGAGGGAGGAGGAGATGGTGCAAGGAAAAGAGAGCAAACCGATAGCGGAGTGAAAGAGAAGAGGTGGTTGTTCTGTTTGACGATACCGTGAGGGAGGAGGAGATGGTGGAAAGAAAAGAGAGGAACGATATCTCGCAGAATGAAAGAGAAGCGTAGTGGGCGAACTTTTAGCGTCGCCAAGTTATGCCAAGGATAGCGATGATTGGCTGTTGCGTTCGACGCAGGAGAATGCGCGGTGAAGCTTTTCCATGGCTACATTCCTATTGTGGGAGGATTCGGAGGATTTAGGCTTGGGTGCCGCATTTTGCCTAAGGTTCCGTTGTTACATTGCCTTAGGTTCAGGTGCTGCATTTCCTTCGGTTCCGTTGCTGCATTTTCTTTAGGTTCGGTTGCTTCATTGGATTGGGTTCGGACACTACATGTCATTAGGTTCGTTTGTTGCATTGCAGTGGGCTCGGACGGATCATTGGAGCCGTGGTGTCACGGCGCAGGTCCCAGCGCTTGGAAGGTTGCGGCAGATCGGCGCGACACTCGGAGGCGCCTCGGTGTTTAAGGCATTGCGGCAGATCGGCGCGACGGGAGCGCCTCGGCGTTTGAGAGACTCTGGTAGATCGGCGCGACGCTTGGGAGCGTTGTGGCGGAGCCACAGTGCCTGTGGCACAAGTGATCACGTGGAGATAGGTTAGTTAGCGTCTTGGCTGGGAGGAAGGTTAGGTTCGGAACCGAGAGCTACTTAGAATGGACACTGTGGGGGGGGGGGGTATCCTGTCTCTGTCCAAAAGGGAGGGGGGTCCAAAAAGTGGGGGGGTAAATATTTACGAGAGAGATGAGGGGGGTGATGAATTTGGTATTGGTGGTCTATCTCTCGGTGCGGTTCTAGGATGATGTCTAGGTACAAGAGAACCGTCCCCGGGACAGGCAATTTATATGCCTGAAGCCCTCCTTGGTATGACTAATTTCACTGCGCTCTTGGCGCTTTCGTCCTCCCAATTAATGCTCTTGGCATTTCAGTCCCACAGCTGCTCCCCTTTTCTTCAGCGAGAGGACCCTCTCTCAGCGGCATCTCCCCCATATCCTCGATCAACAACTTCCCCAGATAAATCGCCCCTCCCAAACAAACCTCCTTCCAAACGCTGCCGTCCAACAACCTCTTCCCATCCCAACACATCTCCACACAAGACACTTGCCCAGTAGCCACGCCTTCTCCCCTTGACACAAACACCCTAAGATCATCCAAGTGCACCCGGTCCTTCAACCCGGAGATCTTCGTCTTGACCAACCGCCCGGTCGACAGATCAAACAACTGTCCACTTCTCCCATGATATGCAATATCATTCAAGCGGAATGGCCCTTCCCAGCGTGGCTCCAGTTTCTTATCTCGTCGATTATCCAAAGCCGCTCGCCGTAGCAACACTAGATCTCCGTTCCGAGGTGCCTCGTATCGGCCCGAATCACGACTGCTTTCCGTTCGGTTGAATCTGTCGAGAAAGCGACGCCGAATTGCATCCAGCCGCTCGTCCCGACATGACATGAATGACTCGTGTTGGCCTCGTAGCAACTCTCGATCCTGTTGGTGATCCCACTGGGAATGTCGCGCCTGTAGATCCAACGCAGTCTGATGATCTCGAACGGTAAAGTCGAACCGGTGCCTCGTCGGGTTAAACCCCAACATGACTTCGGCAGGAGTGAACTGATGGATCTTCACTGCCTTGGTGTTCATGGCATGGAGGACACCATCCACGTACTCGCTCCATCTCTCCGTTCGTCCTCTGGCATTACCGATTATCGCTCGTCGAAGCCCATACAACATCAATTGCACATAACGCTCCAAGAGGCCAACGGATGAAGGATGTGTCTTCGGCGCTGGGAATTGTCGAACTCCTCTCGTGTGCAGGAACTTCGGTAGCTGACCCTCGACGAAATAGGAAGCATTATCAGTGTAGATGGACCTAGGAAACCCGAAAACTCTGGCTATCGATTCCAAGAATTTCACCACCACTGATCCGTTGATTGCCGGCACCGTCACTGCCCAGGCGTATCTCGTGAAATAGTCGACAGCAATCAGGATGTAGTTGTTCCCGTGTGAAACCGGCGATATGGGTCGGAGTCCGTCGATCCCCATCATGTCCATAGGCCTCACCTGGATTATCGACGTCGGGATCTGAGATGGCGTCGGCCTCGCAGTCAGCTGACAACAAGGACAACTACGGCAGTATCTTACTGCGTCCCGGTGTCGTGTCGGCCAGAAGTAGTGTCCCATAAGCCTCTTGATAGTCAGATCGGCGGAGTAATGACCATGACAGTCATGAGCCCACTGAAGAGCCCTATCGACTTCACGTTCCCGGACACACCAGGCCTGATCTCCCGACCTCTCCACATAGGCCAGCAACGGGTAGTCCTGGTCATCGTCCATTAACCGGTAATTGGCGATCTTCCTCATCCACCAGCGCCATACTGGCAAACTACCGTCTCCAGCATCCTTTGTTCTGAGTTTGCCATAAACGAGGAAATGCGCCACACCTCCATACCAGTCGTCTTCCAACCAGGTTTTCCATCGCTCCGACCGATTATCCGTTTCGGACCGATTCGCTTCCAACCGGTCGTCCGTTTCCGTCCGATTATGCGTTTCCGACCGATTATGCGCTTCCGACAGATTATTTGATTCCGACACGGCCACAGCTTCAGACCACGAATCTTCTTTGCCTGGTCGCCCGTAAGGTATAGTGTCGGTCGGCAGCCTCGACAACCCGTCGGCCAACACATTTTCCTTCCCTTTCACATGCACGATATGCAGATCATACTCGCTCAGGCGCAGCTGCCAGCCCACAATCCGTGTTACCCCCTAAATACTACGGGTCGGAATTCGGATACGGACCGGGCAGGAAGGTATCGGAAACTCGTCACACGGTCTTAGGACGGCATCCCGAGACCGGGCAACCGACACTGTCGGGGCTCGGCTCGGGTCGACCGACTCTGCAGCACCGGAGAATCCCGGGCCAAGTACCGGCGCAGACCGGGAAAGCGCAAGTGCTGCCGCAGAGGAAGACAACCTTGGTGGTTATCATAAGGACAAGCAATCGGAAGGAAACGGGAACGCAAGGAGTTGCGAGTCTAGGTCCCGGAATAGGAGCGGGGTTGTTTCCAGAGGCACGGCCCAGAGGAACAACACCACGAGTCGGGAATCGCTGTATCGTCGCAGAACGCTCGAAGGCCCGAGGCGATACCGTTGCACCCCGTGGTCAGGAGACACGAGGGATGATGCTACCACTCGCATCCTCGTCATTGACACCCGATTATGGCGATGAACTCTGGGCTTGGCCAGCGCTCGACAGCGTGAGCGTATCCCCCACTTATCCGAGATGCTTACAGTGATTATGATGCAGGGCATACGCCGCACCAGGGTGAGGGACGTCGAGTTGAACAGATACTGAAGCGGAGGCTTGACTTCAAGCCAATCCTATAGCGCTGGGTAGCCCCCAGACCAAGTACCGGCTCGTGTTCGGGAAAGTGCAAACGCCGCTACAGGACCGCACCTCAAGGTTCGAGAGTCTGATGGGAGAGATGTGGGGCGGAGCTATGCCTTGATGCCGTCGCGGCCGAAGAAAGGATAGCTGGTACGGTTGAGGGTTCGTTGCTCCGGCTCAGGTCGAGTAGTGTAATCAACCCTGCACACAGCCCATATCGCATCACCCAATCACGACGAGAGAACAGAGGACCTGCTCCGGCCACTCTCAATATGATACGTGGAAGCACTACTTTCCGATCCAAATCGAGAGATTATCTGTGATACGCTGATGAAGTCTAATGCCAAGGCGAAGAGTTTTCACGTCGTGGTGCGGGGCAATTTCCCCGCAGCGGGTTGGCAGATCTGCGGGAGGAAATTGAGGCTGAGAATGAGGGAGCCGTGATCCCCCCCCATTCACGATGAGCTGGATGCGATCGAAGGTCATCGAGGAGCACTTCCAACGCGGCAAGCTGCCGCAGAGAGCAACGTTTCGGCTGTTCTTGTTGTATGGCGGTACGTAAAGTTGAGTGAAACGGTATAGCTTAAAATTGAGGGGATGCAGCATTGACCACAGAGCGGCTAAAGTTTGGTCGACACTTACATAATCTAGTATAGCGCAACGCACCAGCGGGTTTAAACGGCGTCTGATCTTTGTCGTTCTCTTCTATCCGATTGCACCCCGCCATATCCACCGCCGCCCCTCCCATCCACGCAGGTGAACCCCACGCCCCACCCCCCCCGACACGCCACTCCCTTGTCATGCTCCGTGTTATTCTTGTGCCACGCTCTCTGGCGCTGCTGTGTCACTCGCTTACTGACCTTTTGGAAGAATGCCGAACGCGTGCGCCCATTGCAAGAAGACGGGAGCCGAGGGAGCCGACGCCCTCAAGTGCTGTGCGAGGTGCAAGGCGACCAACTACTGCTCCCGCGTGTGCCAGAAGGCAGATTGGAAGCAACACAAGAAGTTTTGCTCTGACGAGCCCCTCCCTCGCGATGACGACACGGCCCTTCGCACCCACGCAGAAGCCGGTGGCAATCGCGGCCAGTCAAAGGGGGAAGCGGCCGGTGAAGTATCCATGGCTGGCAACTACGAGTTGGCCCCACTGCTTCCCGATGCGCAACGGGAAGACGCTATTGCACCGAGCCCCACCCTCGCAACTGCAACGTACGAAGACGTCCTCCGCTTCACTCCGGGCGAGGTCCTAGACTGGTTAGAGTGCATTGGTTTCCTGCCACAGTTTCGCGAAATACCGGCTGTCCGTCATGCTCTGGAGGAGAGCGTGCTGAATGGTGAGGCACTGCTGGAGCTCGGGATAAAGCCTGCGGGGCTCCAGCAATGTTTACCGCTTGGACCCGCCTACAATCTCTCGAAGATCGTTCGCCAACTGAGAAGTGCCCACGGTCGTGCTCCTACTGGTCAATGCTATGAATCTATGCTGACTGCTGGCCAGAGAGTGCGCAGTTGGCGGAACTTGAGAAAGCGCCCGCCGAGCACGAAACGGTAAACTGAGACCCACCCTGTACCCGTCTTATCTAACGCTCACGATTGCTAAAGGAGACTACTGCAGCCCACAAACGGCAGAAAATCTTTCGGGTTCTCGTCAACAAGTATACGGTTGGGCTTCTGGCGGCCACTAGCCTGGTTGGTGGAGGGTACCATTGCCCGGACTGGCGGTTGGAATGGTGTAAGGAAGCCTGGCGCCAACTGGCCAACAATCTCTTCCACACCATCTACATGTCGGTCCTCTGTGTTTTCCTCGGATGGGGAGTGGAGACGGCAGGCAAGCGTTGCTTCAGAGGCGTCCGGCAAGGCGATGATTAGAAGGAGGAAAGGGTTTCGCTCAGAGTGAACTGGGCGGTCGGGTGGGGTTGAACGGTGGACGATGTGGCTTTGCGGTTGTATTGCTTTCTACCAATCCCTCATGTATGGTGCTTCCGGTCTAGAAACTTTGAAGCCAATTGCTACGCACCGGGAAGGTTAAAGTTAAGTTCATGCACTGCCGCAGCCGACGTAGAAAAACCCCAAATCACACGTTCGTACTCTACACCAAACCTTCCTGGCGGTCGTGCGTCTCGGCGTGCACTCCCGCCGGTACCACCACCACCCGGCCGTCGCAGGCTTCGGCTTGCATCCCACACCTCACCTTCCGTCAGTCGCACGTGTTGACACAAAACACTGGCACACCTATTTCCGGCGCTCGTTGCGACCAACTCAGCGCAACCAACGCCGACACCCGTAGTCGGCGCTCGGCGGCACACCTACTTCCGGGCGTTTCGGTCACGCAATTCTCTCCTTTGTACAATGCGCTTATGCGTTATTCTCTGCTTTGTTATGCGCTATTCTCTCCTTTGTACAATGCATTATTCTCTCCTTTGTACAATGCGTTTATTGTCAGAATAAGGTGGCGTCCGGAGATGAGGAGGCGTCCAGAGATGAGGAGGCGTCCGGACATGACTGAGTCCCCGAGCACCGGCTCGGGGGGCAGTCTTCCGTCGTTTGTCCTGACGGCCTTCCTGTATATAGAGAGATCTTGTGCCCGCATAATACTGATAGACAATCTTCACGTTTATCGATCCATATATCCAACAGGTTATGAGCCCGGATTGAACGCTCTGCCAATCCGCTACCCATCGATAATCGCTCCCGCCGTACCTGCCACCTTGAGCCTCGCTTCTGCATCTCATCCCTGCACTCTCGTTTTTTAAGCCTCAACAAACATCGCGTCAACATCATGACCGATTCCACCACGTACACCTTCAAGCATGGCTCGACACCCATCCTCAGCGCGAGAAACTACCACTCATGGAAGAAGAACATTATGAACCTCCTCGCAATGGACGACTCCCTTGAAATTGTCCTCGGTACCGAGCTCGCATCTGCCGGGAACGCAACAGCACACGCTCGAGACTTCCGCAAGAGGTCGCAACGTGCCTTCGGAATGATCGAGTCATCAACTGAACCCAGCATTCGAACGTTTCTCAATCGCCTTGGACATCGCGATCCGCACGCAGTCTGGGAAGCCCTCCGTGAACGATACGATGTCGCCGCATCCCAGTCTGCACACGTCGCTACCCTTGCACGCCTTTACTCTGCGGTGATGAAGCCGGGAAGGTCAGTATCGGACTATATCTCCTCACTTTCGGATATCAGTCAGGAGCTGGAAGGGACTCCAGATGAAGTCACAGAGCGATACCTGATTATGTACATCTTCGCGACCCTTCCCGAGCAATTCGCCAATATTGTGGACATCCTCAAGAACTGACCGATCGAAGAACAAACACTCAACTCCATCAGTACGATTCTGATTGAACACGAAACTGTAGGAGCTCTCCGCAACACCACGACTGGCTCCAATCTCAATCTGGCCAGAACCTCCAGCAATGCCCTGTCTGCAAATGTGAATGGTGGCAAGCACCATCGAACCAATGGAAAGGGCAAACACTGTCGAAAGCCCGACAATAAGAGACAGGCCACCTCAGACCCTAGCAACATCATGTGCTACTACTGCACAAGGAAGGGACACAAAGAGATTGACTGTGAAGTCAAGAAGAGAGCCATCAAGATGAGACAGGGAAGGGAAGGCAGGCGCGGAAAGTCAGCATCCACCCATCGTGTCAAAACTGGAGACACTGTAGTACATGGCCTCACTGCAATGGCAAGAGCGGCTGGAAACGCACACAATACCAATGAATGGGTAATTGACTCAGGTGCGACCCACCACATCTCACCAAATCTGATGGACTTTCATGAATACCACCCACTCAAGGAGTTCTTACAAGTCGAGTCAGCCGACTCTGTCAGTTTAGCAACAGCCGCCGGCAGCATCAACCTCCAGCTCGATTGTGGAATGCTCCTCAGGGTGGAAGCTTTATATGTACCAGATTTCGGAGCCTCCCTGCTCTTGGTACCCCAATTGATCAAGGATGGCATTGATGTCAGTTTCTGTTCCCATTCACTCACTGCTTACATCACATCAGAGGATTTCACAGAACAACCCCAGGGCAGATGTGCACCTGGATCCATGTCCTTTGTCCTCCTCGGCAACATAACCTCCCAAAGAAATCATGCAAATGCCACTGCATAATGAGTAAATGCTCCACCTCGCTCGAACTCGGAATCGGCATCTCGGACAGATATCCAAACCTGGCACCAATGTGTTAGTTACCTCAATCTCAGCGATGTCCGGAAGCTACTGCCTAAGGGATCCTACTCTGAAAAGGAAACTGCCACATCCACGGCCTGTGACATCTGCATCAAAGCAAAGGCTAAGGAGAAATTTCAAAGGAAGATTCCAGCTCGTCGAGCGACTAAGCCACTGGAACTGATCCACTCCGACCTATGTGAACCCATCAGCCCTCAATCACTGTCCAGACACCGATACTACATACAGTATATTGATGACTTCAGCCACTTCACCTGGGTATGCTTCCTACGCTCGAAGTCATCATCGGAAGTGTGCACAGTATTCAGAGACTTCAAAAATTTGTTGAGCTACAACTAAAGCATCGCATCACGCGGTTCCGGTGCGACAATGGCAAAGGAGAATATGACAATGAAGCATTTTGATCAATCCTTACAGAATACAGTATTACCTTCAAGCCATCACCACCATATACGCAGCATAAAAATGAGATCTCCGAAAGGATGATTCAGACCCACAATGCAAAGGCTCGCGCAATGCTACTGGACTGTACACTCCCACCAAGCATGTGGGCAGAACCCATTTCCACAGCGAACTACTTGCACGCTCGGAGCCCGACCTCATCGAACAACAGCATGACTTCTTATGAAAAGCTCTTGGGAGAAAACCGGAAGTTAGCCATCTACGACGTTTTGGATACAAAGCTTTCAAATCACTCGCAGCCTCCCAGCGCAGCAAGTTCGGCACACGCGCTCACCCTCTATTTATGCTCGGCTATGTCCATGACCGTACCACTATCTGGCGTTTTTGGGATCCCCACAGGAGGCAGGTAATTCAGGCATCAAACGTCACCTTCTTAGAATCGGTCCAACTCAGACTCGGTGCCTCGAGCAAACTCAATTCCTCAGGCGGACTCGGACTCGACGCCTCAGCAGTCGGACTTGGATTCGGTGCCTCAAGCAGACTCAGACTCGACGCCTCGGCGGTCGGACTCGGACGCGGCGCCTCGAGCGAACTCAATTCCTTGAGCGAACTCAATTCCTCAGGCGAACTCAATTCCTCGAGCGAACTCAATTCCTCGGGTGGACTTGGACTCGACGCCTCGGCGGTCGGACTCGGACTCGGCGCCTGGAGTGAACTCAATTCCTCTGTCGGACTCAGACTCGACTCCTCGGCGGGCGAACTGGGACTCGACCCCTCAGCGGTCGGACTCGGACTCTGCATCTCGACTGGATGTCTTGGCAATTTGGAAGGAAACACCGGCTGGTATAATCTTCGGAAGAGACCTAGAGTGGTTGCCCACCGGATCCGGGTGGAAGAGGAACCAATGGATTCTGCAGATCCGGTGTCCTACTGGGAAGCCATTGCGCACCCGGGGATTGGCCAGAAATGGTTTAATGCAGTTGATGATGTCAAAATATTCGAGTGATAGGGTGTGTAGGAACTCCGTTGCTTGATCATTTCACCATAGCGAGGACCGCTCTCTATATATACATGCAGAAGAAAGCCCATTACCCATCACCGACTCGCCCAGATGCCCTGGGTGTCAGAATAATAGGCGTCCGGAGATGACGGACCGGAGGTGGCGTCCGGACATGACGGACCGGAGATGGCGTCCGGACATGACGGACCGGAGGTGGCATCCGGACATGACTGAGTCCCCGAGCACCGTCTCGGGGGGCAGTCTTCCGTCCTTTGTCCTGACGGCCCTCCTGTATATAGAGAGATCTTGTGCCCGCATAATACTGTAATACAATCTTCACGATCA
>Ga0307516_10004856_pt1 | contig 16375 bp, 12 predicted proteins | sample 19_EM_MG_FD_203310 | JGI IMG/M metagenome (GOLD analysis project Ga0307516, IMG submission 203310) | Populus trichocarpa ectomycorrhiza microbial communities from riparian zone in the Pacific Northwest, United States - 19_EM | ecosystem: Host-associated > Plants > Roots > Unclassified | place...
ATCGAGTCGTCTTTGCGCGCAATTTGCTGGCGACCTTGCGCGATAGGGAACTGACCACAGTGGCCCAAGCGCTGCAAAATCAAACCGGTCAGACCTATCGTCCTGCACAAGATGGTCGGCAGGTTTGCGGCATTTACACCCGCAGGTTACAGCTCGCTAGCGGCCGTTTCGCCGTACTGGACGATGGCATGGGTTTCAGCCTCGTACCATGGCGACCGGTAGTTGATTCAAAACTTGGACAACAACTGTCGGTCGTGATAAATGGTTCGTCGCCAAACTGGGAGTTTGCCAAGCGGCTTGGTAAGCAACTCTAGTTCAAGAGAATCACAGAAAATTTGCGTGTTTTCTTGTGCCCGGAACGCGCTGACCTAAAGGACTAGAGTTTGTACCGAGAAGAGTTAAGCAGTTGCACCGCATTTGCGGCACCGTCACTGAATCTGTCAGGCCACAGGTCGAAGCGCTCTATTACGTGGCGAACGCGAGATATCGTCCAGTACCGGCTCAAGCAGCGACTCCAACTGACGAGCTTCCTCCTGAAGTATGGCCACGATGCTGTCGCGTCTCGGGGGATCCATGCGTGAGGTGATGCTGGTGATATGCAGGGCAGCCACCGGCAGGCCGTCGCGTCGCCGAATGGCGACGCCGATGCCGGCCATTCCCGTTACCTGCTCCATGTTGCGAAACAAATGGATGTTGTTGTAGGCATAGCCATTGCGGCGAGTTGCCGCGATCATTTCGCGCAGTTGCAATTCGTCGAAGGGAAAAGGCGTCCGCGCCTGAGTTTGCGTAAGCAACACCCGCTCAACCTCCTCATCCGGCAGGGCGGCCAGGATGGCCATGCTGCCAGCCCCAATGCCCAGCGGCCGGCGATCACCCACGTTCAGCGTTAGCACCTTGATCGGATAGTAGCCCTCATGACAGTCCAGGCAAACGACATCGTCCTGAACGCGGCCGACCAGGTAGGTGGTGTCGTGGGTGGTCTGACAAATGCGTTCCAGCGCCGGTTCAGCCATGCGCACAAACCCAAACCGCTCCTTCACCGCGGCGCCCAGCGCCAGCATCTTCAGACCTATGAAGAAACGGCTCGAGTCTTCGTCCTGCTCCACCAGCCCGTTGGCCAGAAGTCCTGCCAGCAAACGGTGCACCGTCGTCTTGCCCATCTGCGTGCGCTCGACAACATCGGTCAGCCTCAAGCCCATGGACCCGCCTTTGGCGAGGGCGTCCAGCACGACCATGATTCGACCGATATTCCGGTTTTCAGATTTGAGATCGTCTGTCACGGGTTCCATTTTTTGAGTCTTGTCTGTGAAAAATGGATTCTAACCGCTAAAAAATCCATGTAAATCGAACAAAAATGGCGAAATCAAGGGTTTACCCTGATCTCAATGTTCCTTTTTTGAATGAAACTATCACTAATTCGGAACTAAAACACTCTTATGCCACTGCCCACCCTTTCTTCCGCCACGTCCCCTTCCTCGTCCCAGGAACCCATTGTTTACGTCGGAGGCGAGTTCGTTCGCGAGTCCGACGCGAAGGTATCGATTCTGGATCACGGCCTGCTTTACGGGGACGGGATTTTTGAAACCGTGTTTGCCTGGCGCGGGCGCATATTCAAGCTGGAAGAACACATTGACCGATGCTACCGCTCCATGGCCGCGATTGCGCTTGCGCTCCCGATGTCGCGTGCGGACATGCGCGGGATTATTTTGGAGACGGTCCGCCGAAACGGTTTTCAAGACGCGTATGTCAAATGGGTGGTGACGCGTGGCGTCAATGGAAAGCCCCTAATGGACCCCGCCGGATGTGTTCCAAATCTGATCGTGCTGGCCCAACCCTATATCAATCGGGCCAGCGCTGAGCGCACGGCCAAGGGCTTGCGGCTCAAAACCGTTTCGGTGCGACGGCCGCCGGGCGAAGTGCTCGATCCCAAAATCAAAAGCCTGAACTACCTCAATCTTGTGTTGGCCAAGATGGAGGCAAAAAGCTCAGGGGCCGACGAGGCGCTGCTCCTCGACATGCAGGGAAGGCTGTCTGAGGCCACAGGTTGCAACATTTTCCTTCGCCACGGCGACCGCTTGTCCACGCCCCGCTCCGGCATCCTGGTGGGCATCACACGGGCAACGGTGCTGGATCTTGCAAAGGAACTGGGTCACATGGCCGAAGAGACCGATCTCCAGCTCTACGACGCGTACACCGCCGACGAGATATTCATCTGCAGCACGGCAGGGGGCCTGCTGCCCGTCACCGGTATTGACGGGCGTGTTGTGGGTGACGGCAAACCGGGTCCGGTGTATGCAGCGCTTCAGGCGGCCTATACCGCCATGATCGAGTCGCCGCTGCACGGCACCGCCGTCTTTGATTGAGAGAGCCAGGCGATGAAATTCAAAGTCATTGGGTGCGATGTTGGGGGGACCTTCACGGACCTCATCTGCCTGGACCAGGCGAGCGGAGAGATTCGCCTGGCGAAGGTGCCCACCACTGTCCAGAATCAGGCCGAAGGCGTGCTGGAAGCGATCAAAAAAGCCGGGCAAGACGCCTCTGAGGTCGATCTCATCGTCCATGGGACGACGGCCACCACCAATGCCTTGCTGGAACGCAAAGTTGCGCGCTGCGGCCTGATCACCACCCGGGGGTTCCGCGATGTGCTCGAACTGGGCCGGCGCACCCGGCCCACGGCCTACGGAATGATTGGCGAGTTCGAACCGCTGATCCCGCGAGAGCTGCGGCTGGAAGTCGCCGAGCGGATGGATGCTGCCGGCAAGGTGCTGGTGCCGCTTGACGAAGAGGGCGTGCGCGCTGCGGTGCGGCGCCTCCAGGCGCTGGACGTCGAAGCCATCGTCATCCATTTCCTGCATTCGTACATCAACCCGGCTCACGAGAACCGGGCGGCCGAGATCGTGGCCGAGATGTGGCCCAACGCTTACGTGACGGCGGGCAACACCATCACCTCGGAGTTCCGCGAGTACGAGCGCGGCGTGACCGCGGCCATCAATGCCTCGGTCCAGCCGGTGCTGCAACGCTACCTCTCCAGGCTGCAGGCCGGCCTGGCCGAGCGCGGCTATGCGCGCGATTTCCTGGTGATGCAGGGCAACGGCGGCACCGTATCGTCGCGCAACGCCACCAGGGCGGCTGTGCAGACGGTGATGTCCGGTCCGGCGTCCGGCGTCATTGCCGCCGCATTCACATCGACGGCTGCCGGTTTCCCGAACGTCATCACCTACGACATGGGCGGCACCTCGACCGATGTGGCGCTCATCGAAAACGGCCGGCCCCTGGTCACGCCCGAACTCGAACTCGAGTACGCGATGCCGATCCGCGTACCCATGGTGGATGTGCACACCGTCGGCGCGGGCGGTGGATCGATTGCCCGCGTCGACGCCTCCGGGATGCTGCAGGTCGGTCCGCACAGTGCCGGCGCCATGCCCGGCCCCATCTGTTTCGGGCACGGCGGCACCGAGCCAACCATCGCCGATGCCAACCTGGTGCTCGGGCGCCTGAGTCCCGACAGGCTGACCGGCGTCGAAGGCAGCGCCTCGGTGGAATATGTGCGCCAGAGGATGCTCGACGTCATAGGCAAGCCGCTCGGGCTGGATGCGGTGGCGGCGGCTGCGGCGATCCTGCGCATCGCCAATGACAAGATGGCCGGGGCGCTGCGCATTGTGTCGCTGGCGCGCGGCCGTGACCCGCGGGACTTTGCCTTCTTTGCGTTTGGCGGCGCCGGTCCCCTGCACGCGACCGAACTGGCGCGCACGCTGGGCATCCCCAAGGTCCTGATTCCGGCGCGGCCGGGCATGACCAACGCGCTGGGCTGTGTCGTGGCGGACCTGCGTCGTGACTTCGTGCGCACGGTCAATACGCCGCTGGATGAGCTTGCGCCGACGCTGGTGAGCGAAGTACTGGCCGGGCACGCGGCCCGGGGACGCGCGGCGATGGCGGAGGAAAAGGCCGACATCGTGGAAATCGAGGAAATTTTCACCGCCGGCCTGCAATTCAAGGGTCAGAGCCACGAGCTGACAGTCAGCATAGCCGACCCGGCGATAAGCACCGAAGCACTGCGCAAGGCCTTCGACGACGCCTATTGGAACCGTTTCCGGATGCGCCTGCCGCAGGCGCAGGCGGTGCTGGTCAGCCTGCATACCGGCGTGATCGGGCGGCGCAAGCGCATCGACCTGCGGGCCCTGGCGGGCGGCGGCATCGAGGCGGTTGGCAAAGGCGCGGCTGAACGCAGCCGCCAGGTCTGGTTCGAGGGCGGATGGCGCGACACCCAGGTGCTGCGGCGCGAAACTCTCGCGCCGGGGGCACGCTTTACCGGGCCGGCGATTGTCGAGCAACTCGACACGACGGTCGTGATCGAGCCCGGGCAGGACGTCGACGTGGACGCCATCGGAAACCTCATCATCGATGTGAGGGTGAAATGAGCAACAGCAACACACTTGACCCGATCACGCTGGGTGTGATCCAGAATGGTTTTCAGCAAATCTGCAACGAGATGGACCTCACGTTCGTGCGGTCTGCGTTCAGCCCGGTGATTACCGAGGGCCAGGACCGTGCCGACGGCATCTACCATCCGGAAACCGGTGAGTTGATCGCGCAAGGCGATTTCGGGCTTCCGATTTTCGTTGGCACGATGCAGGAGACCACCCAGGCGGTGATCGCACGGGCAAAAACGGTGGAACCGGGCGACATCTTCGTGGTGAACGACCCCTATCTGGGTGGCACGCACCTGATGGACGTCAAGTTCGTCAAGCCCTTCTTCTACCGCGGCAAGCTGTTCGCATGGCTGGCCAACACCGGCCACTGGCCCGACATCGGCGGCTCGGTTCCCGGCGGCTATTCGGCCAAGGCCACCGAGATCGAGCAGGAAGGGTTGCGTCTGCCCCCGGTGCGCCTGTTCAAGGGCGGCGAGATCGACGAGGAAATCCTCTCCATCATCATGTCCAACATCCGGGTGGCCGGCGCGCGGATCGGTGACATCCAGGCGCAGGCGGCAGCGCTGGCCATCGGCGAGCTGCGGCTGACCGAGATGATCGACCGTTATGGCGACGGGGTTGTCAAGGCGGCGATCGCGGAGCTCAGGCTGCGCGCCACTCGGCAAATGCGCGCGCGCATCGCGACCATTCCCGACGGCATCTACAAGGCCGAGACCTTTGTCGACACGGATGGCGTGGACGATGTTCCCTTGCGCATCCGGCTGGCCATTACCAAGAAGGACGAAGACCTTTTCTTCGACCTGTCGGAATCCAGCCCGCCGTGCAAGGGTCCGATGAACAGCGTGATCGCGACGACGCGCTCGGCGATCTACCTGGCGGTCAAGCACGTGTTCCCGGATGTGCCGATGAACGCGGGCATCTTCGACGCGCTGCACGTCCACGAGCCCAAAGGAACCTTCCTGTTTGCCGAATACCCGCGCCCGGTCTCCGGCTGCTCGGCGGAAGTGAGCCAGCGGATCGCGGAAGCCGTGTTCGCGGCCCTGGTCGGTGCCATCCCGGAAAAGCTGTTCGCCGCCTCGGCCGGCACCTGCGGCAACATGGGGATCGGAGGGTACGACCCGGAGAAAGATGCCCAGTACGTCATGTACTACTTCACCGGGGGCGGCTATGGCGGCAGTGCGGACATCGATGGACTGTCCAACGGTTGCTCCATCACCGGCATTTCCAAGATGCAGCCAGTCGAAGTGCTGGAGCAGCTCTTTCCGGTGATCTTCGAGGAGTTCTCGCTGGCCGAGAACTCCGCAGGCGCCGGCTATCGCCGTGGCGGCTTCGGCGTGCAGTACGCCATCCGCCTGCGCCGGGGGCAGGCCCGCGCCTCCTTCGTCATGGACCACGGCCGCTTCGGCCCGCCCGGCGCGCTGGGCGGCGCGGACGCGCACTTGAACGAGGTGGAGATCACCTGCTCTGGCGAGGTGTATGTCCCGCCGCACACCTCCAAGGACCAGGACATCGCGCTCGAGGAGGGCGACGTCATCAAGGTGCGCACGCCCGGCGGCGGAGGCTACGGCGATCCCTTCACGCGCGAGCCTGAGCTGGTGGCGCGTGACGTGCGCCGGTCTTACATCGACGCGGCAACCGCCGTCGGCGAGTACGGCGTCGTCCTGCGGGCAGATTCGACCGTCGACGCGGACGCCACCGCCCTGCGCCGCAGCAACCATGTTCATCAACTGGCAAGCGATCTTGCCGCTTCAAAGAGGAGTTAATCCATGAGCCAGACCAGACGCAACATTCTCCAGTACGGCGCCGGCGCGGCAGCGGCTGTCGCATTGCCCTTGCTACCAAAATACGCCCACGCGGCCGAGTTCACGTACAAGTACGGCAACACCCTGCCACCCACGCATGCCATGAATGTCTCTGCAAAGAAGGCCGCAGAGCGCATCCTGCAGGACACCAGGGGGCGCCTGGAGATCCAGGTCTTCCCCAGCAGCCAGCTTGGGGCCGACACAGACATGCTCAGCCAGGTGCGTAGCGGTGCGCTTGAGTTCTACTCCCAGTCTGGCCTGGTGCTGGCCAGCATCGTCCCGGTTGCGGGCATCAACGGCATCGGCTTCGCTTTCAAGGACTACAACGCTGTGTGGGCCGCGATGGACGGCGATCTGGGTGCTTTCGTGCGCGCCGAGATCGAGAAGGTCGGCCTGCTGCCCATGAAGAACATCTGGGACAACGGCTTTCGCCAGATCACCTCAAGCAGCAGGCAGATCAGGACGCCGGCGGATCTGGCCGGCTTCAAGATCCGCGTGCCGGTCAGTCCGGTCTGGCTGTCGCTGTTCAAGGCCTTCGGTGCATCGCCTGCATCCATCAACTTCAGCGAGCTCTACACGGCCCTGCAGACCAAAATCGTCGATGGTCAGGAGAACCCTCTCACGCTGCTGGAGTCGGCCAAGCTGTATGAGGTGCAGAAGTTCTGCTCTCTCACCAACCACATGTGGGACGGCTTCTGGTTCCTGGCCAACAAGCGCGCTTGGGAGCGTCTGCCGGCCGACGTGCGCGAGATAGCCGCGAAGCACCTGGATGCCGCCGGGCTGGAGCAGCGCGCCATGCTGGCCGAGCAGGACAAGACCGCCCGCGCCAAGCTCGAAGCGGCCGGCATGACCTTCAACGCGCCCGACTCCGCCGCTTTCCGTGACGTGCTGGGCAAAAGTGGCTTCTATGCCGAATGGAAGGGCAAGTTCGGGCCTGAGGCCTGGGCGCGCCTGGAGAAGTACTCCGGCAAGCTGGGCTGAGGCGACAGGAAACTCCCATGACTGTGGACCTCACAACCAACATCGCGGCCTCCGTCGCTGCGCCGGGTACATCAGCCGGCGCCCGCGCGTTCCAGGCCGTCGATACCGGCATCAACCGCACGATCGAGGCGGTCGCTGCGTCGCTGGTGGTCGTGGTGTTCGTGCTGCTTCTGGTGACCGTGTTCGCGCGCTATGTGCTCAACCAACCCCTGACCTGGTCGGATGAGCTGGCGTCCATCCTCTTCCTGTGGTTGGCAACGCTCGGCTCGGTGATCGCGCTGCGCCGCGGCGAACATCTGCGCCTGACCTTCCTGGTGGCGCGCCTTCCGCATCCGTGGCAGGACCGGCTGGAGGCCTTCACGCTGTGCCTGGCGACCCTGTTTGCCGCCTGGATATCCATCCCGGCCCTGGAGTATGTGAAGGACGAGGCCATCGTCACCCTGCCAGGGATGAACATCACCGCCACCTGGCGCACCTCGGCCTTGCTGGTGGGAGCGGTCCTGCTCGTGGTGGTCGGCGTGATGTCGCTGGCGACCCGTGCCAAGCGCCGCGATGTGGTGCTCGGCTGCCTTGCCGCCTTCGCGCTCGCCGGACTGGTCTGGGTTGCCCAGCCTGTCTTCGCGGGTCTGGGCCAGTTCAACCTGGTGATCTTCTTCGTCATCGGCGTGGGATTGGGCGTCGCCTCCGGCCTGCCGATTGCGTTCACCTTCGGACTTGCCACGCTGGCCTATCTGGGATTGTCGACGCATATGCCATTGACGGTGGTGGTGAGCCGGATGGAAGACGGCATGTCCAGCCTGATCCTGTTGTCGGTGCCGATCTTCGTCCTGCTCGGCTGCGTGCTGGATGCGACCGGCATGGGCAAGGCCATTGTGGAATTCCTCAGTTCGCTGCTTGGCCATGTGAAGGCCGGCATGTCCTATGTGCTGCTCGGGTCTCTCTTCATCGTCTCGGGCATCTCCGGCTCCAAGGTGTCGGACATGGCCACCGTGGCGCCTGCGTTGTTCCCGGAAATGCGCAGGCGGGGCCACAAGCCACCGGAAATGGTGGCGCTGCTAGCCACCGGCGCGGCGATGGCGGATACCGTGCCGCCCAGCATCGTGCTGATCGTCATGGGCGCAGTGGCAGGCGTCTCCATCGCCGGGTTGTTCCAGAGCGGTTTTGTCATTGCAATGGTGCTGCTGCTTGCCTTGCTCGTGCTGGCGCGCTGGAAGGCGCGTAACGAAGACATGTCCAATGCCAGGCGCGCCTCGATGGGCACGGTGGGCAAGCTGCTTCTGGTCGCAGGCCCCGCGCTGGTGCTGCCTTTCGTGATCCGCAGCGCGGTGGGCGGTGGTGTTGCCACGGCCACCGAGGTGTCCGCCATCGCGGTGCTGTACGCCATGTTGATCGGCCAGCTGTTGTATGGCGGGATCGGCCTCAAGCGTCTGTACGCGATGCTGGTCGAAACAGCGGCGCTGAGCGGCGCCATCCTGCTGATTCTGGGCACGGCGGCCGCCATGGCCTGGGCGATCACGCAAAGCGGGGTGGTCAACGTGCTGGGGCAGTTCCTCACCAGCCTGCCCGGCGGCTGGATTGGTTTCATGGCCGCGACCGTCGTCATTTTCGTGATCCTGGGCTGCATCCTCGAAGGACTGCCGGCCGTGGTGCTGCTGACGCCCATCATGTTTCCGATTGCCCGCACGCTGGGCATCCACGAAATCCACTATGCGATGGTCATCGTCGCTGCAATGAACGTCGGCCTGATGATGCCGCCCATCGGGGTGGGCTTTTACCTGGCGTGCCGCATCGGCGGCGCATCGCCGGACGACGTGATGCGGGCCATCTGGCCCTATCTGGCGGCGCTGCTGGTCGGCGTCTTTGTGATCGCCGCGTTCCCCTGGCTATCGACTGTCGCGCTCTAGCCGAACGCAAATTCGAGGAGAAATACATGAACGGTTCAACCCGTCGCTGGATAGCCCTGCTCGCAGTTTCCCTTGTGGCTGGTGGAGCCCTTGGCCAGGCGGAGATCCGCCTGGCGAGCCCCTACCCCGAGGACAGCTTCCACGTGCAGAATCTGCAGCGTTTTGCCCAGGACGTGCAGAACTCTACCGGCGGCAAACTGAAGGTAAAGGTGCACAGCAATGCATCCTTGCTGAAGTCGTCCGAGATTTTCGCTGGCGTGCGGGACGGCAAGGCCGAAGCGGGCGAAGTGATCATGTCGAGCGCCTCCAAGGAAATCCCCTTGTTTGCCCTGGACACCCTGCCGTTCATCGTGTCGGGGTATGACGACGCTAGGGCGCTGTGGGAAGCCTCGCGCGTCCCTGCGGCCGAGCAGATGGCGGCCAAGGGCCTGCAACTGCTGTACACCGTGCCGTGGCAGCCGCAGAACCTGTACTCCACGCGCAAGATCGAAACCGCCAAGGACTTCGCGGGCCTGCGTTTGCGCCACTATGCGCCCACCACCGAACGCATCGCCGAGATGCTGGGGGCCAAGCCGGTGGCGGTGCCGGTACAGATGGACGAGATCGCCAAGGCGATGAACAACGACGTGTACGACCTGTCGGTGACTTCCAGCTGGACGGGTGTCCAGATCAAGTCGTGGAACAAGATGAAGTACTACTACAAGGTCAACGCATGGATCCCGAAGAACATGGTGTTTATGAACAAGGCAAGGTTCGACGCCCTGGACGCACCGGCCAGGAGGGCTGTGCTGGACGCGGCCAGAGCGGCCGAAGCGCGCGGCTGGACCATGAGCCAGGCGCTGGACCAGAGCCTGGAGGCTGAACTCGCCGCCAACAAGACCACCATCGGTCGGCTCGACCCAGTGACCCTGCGCTTTTTTGACCGGGTGGGTGAGCAGATGGCCAAGGAGTGGCTCAAACAAGCACCGATGAACGATGTTAAGGTGCTCAACGGCTACATGATCCGGCGCTCAATCCGGTAGGTTACAGCGCAAAACCACAGCAACTTTTGGCTCAGGTGACGCCCCCCAAGGGTTTTCGTTAGTGCATCGCGCCGAGCGGTTGCATCGTAGTGGACCCGCGTGGTCAATCTTGACCGAACAGGCCCTTATTGAAATCAGTCGTGAGACGCTCGTAAAGACTGACCTCTGGACTTAAGCGCCGAGCGTCGGCTGAAAGTATGGTGAAAGACTAACCATTTCGATGCCCTGGTCAGCAATGGCGGCACGGGACGCCCGGCGGTGCTGACGTAAGTCATCTTTGAAGACTTGAACAAGGTGGCCACGCTCAACTTTGGTAACGCAATTTGTGCGCATGGCAGTCTGCGAAGGTATGAGGCGGCGCCGCATCTAGACGCCATCTCGGTGCGACGCCTTGAGCAATCCCAAGATGTTTGGCTCATGCGGTTGCACGGATTCTCGGCCACCGAGTAGGCCTTATTCGCGTAACGGCAACGCGGCCAGATCCGTTGGTGCGTCAATATTTCGATTCGCGTGGAAAAAATATTTCCAAAAGAATGCCCGACGCTGCGACGGTTGCCGCCTTCGCTACATCGAACTTATTGCCCTGTTATGGCGGTGAATTTCTTGCGGCGGGCTGACAAAAGGCGGCGCTAGATTCCGTGTTACTTGCGCACTCTATGACAGAGAGCGCTAGACGGTTCCCACGGGAGTGACAGGCGAGCCAATCGCACCGGGTAGGCGTAGCGGTGGGGCCGTGAGGAAGAAGTGGTGGCGCTCGTGACACCGTAACCATTTCGCAATTTCCGTAAGATGCCAGAGTTCGCCCAACGGGATGCCACGTTTAAACAGGCAGTGATGATGCAGCGGTACCAAGTGCGACGCATCCGGCGAACGGCTGGGCAGGCCTTCGACGGCGTAGTTGTCGGCCGCAATGGCAGCAATGCCAGATGCGGAGATCCAGTCCAGCAGCGCGGGGTCAGTACCGTCGAGCACGCTGCAGATGTTGTGCACACGTTCCGGATCGGGCATGCGGTTCATCTTCAGCAGCTCATCGGCGAAGCCCGTATGCAGGCAGAGGATGTCGCCACGCTCGACCTTGATGTCATCACGCTGCAGTACTGCCTGAAGTTCAGCATCTCCGATCCAGCGGCGATCGCGCCCGTAATGATGCTCAAGGTCCACCAAGACCGCGCGCCCTTGGATAGGTCGTTGCGCGAAGACGTCGATGCCCAGAGGCATCGCGGCGTTATCACCGCGCACTTCTGGGGGCAAAATGTGCGTCTGCGCGCGCCAGCCGTTGTAGTAACAAGGCTCGGAAATACCGTCGCCATCGGCATCGAACTCGCAGCCAATATGGGCAAAGCCGTCCCACTGTGTGGAATACTGGGTACTCAGAGTTACGCCGTCGTCGCAGCCAATGTCGCAAAAACGCGCATTTTCGTTGCGAAATCCGTAATTGAAATAGCTTCTCCCCTTGCGCTGCCGGGAGTGGAGCACGGGCGGCTCGCGGTGCGGAGCCAGCACACGGCCCCCGGGGTAGTCCAAGGGCAGGCTCAGGCAGAAGGCCAGGCCTTCGCGGATCTCAGCGGCGCCAGCCTTTCGCGCCTCAGGCCCGATATGATTGAGGCTACCCAGCTGGTCTTCCTCACCGAAGTCGCCCCAATTCGATCCATCGGGGCGTTGTTTCCATCGGGGCATCGTCACTCCTTGTTTCAGTAGCCCAGTGTTCGTGGCAGCCATAGCGCAATGGCTGGGAATGCCACCACGAGCGCGAGCGAAACAAACATCGCCAGAATAAACCACACGACCCAGGGGATGGTGGACTCCATCGAGGTCTCCGCGATCTTGCATGAGACCATCAGGTTCACCGCAAGCGGCGGAGTGAACTGGCCGATGGCCACTTTCATTGTGAGTAACACGCCGAACCAGACTAGGTCCCAGCCGAAGGCGTTGGCGATCGGCACGAGGATGGGCACGAGGATCAAATAGATGGAGACGCCGTCCAGAAACATGCCGATGATCACCAGCACGATCATCAAGAGCGCCAGTGTGCCGTACTCGCCTAAGCCAAGGCCAACGATGGCGGCCGCTATGGGCTGCACGATGCCCAGGGTTGACGTGGCCCAAGCGAACACTGAGGCCAGTGCCACGACCAGCAGAATGATGGCCGATAGCTCGCCCGCTTCGACCAGCATCTCGTACACATCGCGCAGCTTGAGCGTTTTGTAGATGAAGAAACCGATGAACAAACCGTAGAAGACTGCCATCACGGCCGCCTCAGTCGGTGTGAATGCACCGATGCGCATTCCGCCCAGGATTACGACAGGGGCCAGCAGCCCCCAAAAGGCTTCCTTGAAGGCTGGCCATAGCTTGGGCCGCGCGTCGCCCTTGGACTTGCCGCCGAAGTCTTTCAGCATGGAAATGATCACGATGGGCACGATAATGGCGAGGCCCGCCAGGATGCCTGGAAACATTCCAGCCGCAAAGATCGCCGGCACTGAGACGCCCGGAACCATCACCGCATAGATTACGAAGGCAATAGAAGGTGGGATCAGAATGTCAGTCGCCGCTGCCGCGCCGACCGTCGCGGCGATGAAAGAGCGCGGGTAGCCGTCGCGTACCATGCCATTGGTCACCACCTTGCCGACGGCGGCCGACGTGGCTGGGCCGGATCCTGAAATGCCGCCGATGACCATGGCCACCAGTACAGACACCGAGGCCAGCGCGCCGCGCCCTGCGCCCACCAACACGCTGGCGAAACGGACTAGGCGCAGCGCCACACCGCTGCGGTCAAACACCGAGCCCACCAGCACAAACATAGGCAGTGCGATCAGCGGGTACTTGGCGATGCCGGTGTAAACATTGGTGGCGACGGCCACCAGGTCGGTGCCCATCATGAGCGTGGCGACTGTGCCGGCGAGGCCGAGCGCAATGGCAATAGGCATACCTGCCAGTAGCATGACAGTGAACAGGGCAAACAGGAAGGTGGCGATCAAGATGTGGACTCCGGGACAGCGACTAGGCGCAGGATGCGGCCGATGGCACGGCCGATGCAGGCCAGACCCAGTAGAGGCAAGCTTGCGACGTAGATCCACTCAGGATGGCCCAAGCCTGGCGACAACACTTCAAAGCGCCAGTTATCCCAGGTGAGCTTCGCGCCGAACACCACGATCACGGTGAAGATGACGACCACCAAACACAGCGACACAATCTCCATGCGTCGGTTGTTGCGAGGCGAGAGCAGTTCCACGAAGTAGTCGATGCGCACATGCCGTCCGGTCGCAAAAGCGTAAGACGACCCCACCAGCGTGACAATCACCATGAGCACGATGGAGTACTCCTCGGTGAAGGCCAGCGAGATGTTGCTGAGATAACGTGTCACCACGTTGGCCGCCGTGATCAGTGCAATGCCGGCCATGGCAGCGGCCAGCAGCATGCGCTCAAGCGACAGTGGCACCCGCGTGGGCGGGTCGATGCGCGGTGCGGTGGGGTCAATCTCTGCGCTCATTGGGTCAGGCTTTCTTGACGGTGGCCTCGGCCAACTTCACCAGCTCAGACCCAGTGCTCGCTGCCCACTTGTCATAGACGGGTTTGGTGGCACGGCCAAAGGCGGCTTTCTCGACCTCTGTCAGTTCCTCCACCTTCACGCCTCGTTTGGCCAGCTCGTCCAGCGAAGACCGGTCTCCGTCTGCTCCCAGGCCCTTGCGGGTGGAAGCCGTATGTTCCTTCGCTGCCTGCTCGGCGCTGGCTCGCACGATCTCCTTGTCGGCGGGAGCGAGGCTGTCCCACACCGGCTTGTGTACCTTGAAGATGTTGGCATCGGCTACATAGTTCCACAGGGACAGGTATTTCTGATTCACGGTTTCCAGCTTGGTCTGGATGAACACGTTCACTGGCGTTTCCTGACCATCTACCGCGCCTGTCGCCAGTGCGGGCTGCAGGTCGGCCCAGCTCATCTGCAGCGGGTTGGCGCCGAGCGCGTTGAAAATGTCGGCATAAATCTGGCCAGCTGCGAAGCGAATCTTCAGCCCGCGCAAATCCTCCGGCTTGCGCACTTGCCGCTTGGAGTTGGACACCTGGCGAAAACCGTTCTCGCTCCAGGCCAGCGCGACTGCATCGCGCTGCAGCAGGACATTGTCCAGCGCGGCGCGCACCGGGCCACCCTGTGTGATGGCATCGAAGGCACGACTGTCGGGCATGAGGAAGGGTAGCGAGAAAATGTTCATCTCCCGGATCTGAGGCGCGATGTTGATGGTGGAGCTGACCACGAAGTCAATCACGCCTTGGCGCATGGACACCAACTCGCGGGTCTGGTCACCCCCTACTAGCTGCGAGCCCGGGTAGGTCTTGATGTTAATGCGCCCCTGCGTCCGCAGGCTCACCAACTCAGCCCAGCGAAAAGCCGCCACGGCCGTGCCCAGCGGGGCGTTGCCGACGACCGACATTTTGTATTCAGGCTTGTAGGTCTGCGCCCGCAGGCCTGCGGGCAGCACGCCGCTCATGACGCCGGCGGCCAGCAGGCCGCGCCGTGTGATTGCTGGAAGTTTCATGAGATGTCTCCTTGTAGTGATGAGGTGAAAGAAATCAGTACAGCAGTACTCCGCGAATGTCGATGATGGCTACGTCGGCGAAGACGGAACCGGTGCGATTGGTGGCATCGAAGCGAACTGAAAAACCGCCAGCGTCGAAAGCGCCGCTTGTCGTAAGAACACGGTATATGTCCTGTGGACCGGGCGAACGGCCAGCGCGGCGGATAGCCTCGACGATGACTTTGGCGGCCACAAAGCCCTCCATGGCGATGGTCGACAACGCGGTGCCGTCCTTGCGAGACGCTGCTAGGTGGTGGCGAAACTCCTGCGACACGGGCATTAGCGGCGAGCGCGGGTTGGGCATGACCTGAATCAGGCCCATGCCCCGGGCATTTTCCGCACCGACCGCATTGACCACATTGCGCGGATCGATGACCGACATGCCGATGATTTGACCGTTGAAACCAGCTTGCCGTGCCGTCTTGACCGCGAGCGCGGCTGAATTGGACGCCCCCAAGATTACGAGTGCATCGGGCCGGGCCTCCAATGCGCCCCGTACAACGACTTCCACATCAGAGGCATCTCGCCTATGGCCTGCAAACGCGATGGGCTGCAGCTTGAGGCGCTCACCCTCCGTGCGCACGCCTTGTACAGCGTCCTTGCCGAAGGAGTCGTCTTGATAGATGACCGCAATGCGTGCGAACCCCATGGACTTGAGTTGACCCATGATGCGCTGGATCTCGGCGTGCACTGTGGGGCGCAGGAAAAAAAGGTTGCGGTACTCTTGCCCCCGCAGGAATGTGGCGGCAGTGATCACGCCGACTACCGGCACATCGTGCTGCTGAAGCAAGCCTGCCTTGACCACGGACTCCCAACTCGCGGCGCCCGCGCCGGAGATGAACGCAACTACTTTTTCCTGCTCGATCAGCTGACGCACGTGTGCCACTGTGTCTGCCGGTTTGAAACCATCGTCGCGGATCACCAGGCGTAACTTATTACCGTTGACGCCGCCGGTCTTGTTCACATGGTCGATGTAGGCACTCGCGGCTTCGCTGGCCTCTTTGCCATAAACGGCTGCGGGGCCTGACAGAGGTGCCACGAGGCCAATGGCCAGTTCTTTTGCGCCTGTTGCACCGGCTCCGAGAGCTAGGAGCAGCGCAATTGCTTTTGTAATTTTCATTTTTTTGTCTCCTGAGCGACGTCCGTCGCTTGTTGTAGAACCCGGCTTAATCCATGCGAAACTGCACCTTCCCTGCTTGGCCTGACAAGGCGACGGCGAAGGCCTGCTCAAAATCGGCCAGCGTAAATTCGTGCGTGATGATCTGATCCAGTGCATCGGGCAGCCTGGGCAGCAGCGCCTCGACTTCCTGCCATGTTTCATTGATGCGGCGTCCGTAAATGCCCCGCAGCACAACCTCACGCAGTACGATCTGGCGCGCGACGTCGATCGTCACGTCCTGTCCAGGCATGCCTGCTATTACCACAGTACCGCCGGGACGCGTTAACGGCAGCACGGCAGCAATGGCTGCACCACTACCGCTGGCTTCCACCACAGCGTCGAAGCCTCCTGATGGCGCGCTCGCGGCAAGCCTCTGTGCGGTGTCCGGTTCGCGAGGGTCCAATGCAATGGCAGCGCCCAAGGTCCGAGCGCGGTCAAGCCGCGCGGGCGACAGGTCGGTGGCCGCGATGTGGCTCACACCCAGCGCGCGCGCAGCCGCTATCGTGAGC
>Ga0307516_10004857_pt1 | contig 16374 bp, 23 predicted proteins | sample 19_EM_MG_FD_203310 | JGI IMG/M metagenome (GOLD analysis project Ga0307516, IMG submission 203310) | Populus trichocarpa ectomycorrhiza microbial communities from riparian zone in the Pacific Northwest, United States - 19_EM | ecosystem: Host-associated > Plants > Roots > Unclassified | place...
GTGGACGTGGGACGCCACCCGTCCTCCGGATAGTTGAAATAATGGGCATCGAACAGTCTCGAGCCTGGGGATTATGTACCATGAACGAGTTCAGAAAGTTTTTGGGACTTAAACGTTCGTGGTACTCCAATGGCTTTCTGCACCCTTAATGACCGCTATTGAAGAATTCGAGACGTTCGAAGACTGGAATCCTGACCCCGAAATTGCGGTTTGTGAAGCCCGTTTTTCTGATGATGCCAATATTCAGTTCCGTTTCTTTGTCCAGGGTGCGGCACGCCGTTTGTACGGACACGTCGATAACCTTGAGATCTACGTATGCCCTGCCCAGATCCAGTATAAAAGACATCGATGTGACTAAAGTTCCTCCGACAGACCGGTCTTCAAGCCGAATCGACTATGCCTTTGACTGATGGCTCTCGTTTTGCTTGTGGTTATACCGTACATTATCTGTACGATCCATCTTTCGTCAAAGTCACCTGGTGTCAGACGACGCGTGCCATTCTTGGTGACGCTATTGCATTGGTTCGCGGTGACCGATTCTTCACCAGCGACTTCACGCGTACGCTCTTTGGAATGCCCCTGAAGCCTGAGGCTTAGAATTTATCTAGCTGCCAACCTCACGACCTGGGGCTTCTACGATTGTCAAAGGGATATGAACAACGGTGGCCTTGGTGGACAAAGTACCCCGACCCTTTCCTCGTATGGATACGGCCTGACGTCTTCTTAAGTTCCGAAACTCCTACTCCGCCATCTTCCCCGTCATTTCCCTTGGGTAAGATGATCTCGATTCCATGAAAGTCTGACGTCTGACCTTCCACATAAGAACTCTGTTTATTCTCTCTACCCATTTTTCACTCCCGAACATATGAAGGAGAGCTTGACCCGACAGAAGCTGGCCACGAAGTACACCTTCGATCCTCCAGTCACTGCCCGCGTCCCGAAGATTTTGAACACCTTCACCGGCATCAAAACAGTGTTTGGGGATCCGAGCCGTTTCAAGGTCATCTATGAGAAATTCGGATACGGCTCGATCTTGATGTTTGACGGGATTGCCCAGTACGTCGTGGCTGTGTCTCTGTCAACAAAGGGCTGATTCCTCGCAGACACGATAATGACAAAGCCATGGTGTTCCACGCCCTATGGCCAGACAAAGATTCTTTGAAGCAGCATGTCACGTGGTTTGCGAGTGCGGTCAAACAGAAGATTGACGAGAAATCGTGGAGGTAAGACCATTTCGGCTGGAGCCTTTCAGGGTAACGTCAGCTCATTGCACAATGACAGTTATGACTCGGAGAATGTTCCAGGCAGATATGTTGACATTGTGAAAGATGTCATCAACATCGTTCCCTGTCATGTCGCGACAGAGAAACTGGTGAGTGTCGCGGTCCTGAGGGCCCCGGGACTTCGATGTTCATGTCGACTTTAGACTGGCATCCAGCTCAAGACCAAAGATAATCTAAAGGGTATCTTTACCGAGAATGAGATGTTCGACATGTTGGCCACTTTGGTGAGCCTGTTTGAGTTCTTTACGAGATATCCTAATGTTGACCTTCCCCTTCCAGTTCAGGTATATGCCCTCTCCTCAAGTGGAATGTCCATATTGAACCCAATTCATTTCTAGTTACACATTCCTCACGTTCGACGAACCTGAGACCAGGTTTGCTCTTCATGACGCTGCAATTCAGGCCGGAACTGTCATCGGTGCCCTGGCCGCCAAATCCCTCATGGAAGCGGCACCTTCGACGGCGCCGGTAAGCAACTGCTAACTATTCCAACAGATTGATTTAAACTTCTAATGTGCAGAATTTCATCGGACGCATCACCGCCAGCATCGGAGCTTTCTTCCAACAGCCGATCTCCAAACCGTCCTACCCTTTCCTCAGCAAACTCGCCGAGACAGGTCGCCCGCTCGATGAGCTTCTCGGAAACATTCTAGGTGTAGCCGTCGGGGCTTCTGTGAACCATGCTCAAGCCGCTGTCAATGTCGTCGACTTTTATCTGGACGACTCGCGCGCCAGTGAGCGGAAGCACATCGTCGAGCTGGTCCACAATACCGATTCGGCTGCTGATGCGCTGTTACGAGGGTATGTCTCCGAAGCGATGCGTACGTAAAACCCACAACTCTTTCTGCTCTCGTAAATCAATGACGTCCAATATTTTCTAGGTCTTAAACCCCAGTTCCCTGGCCTCTGGCGTGAAGCGACTGTGGATTGTCGCATCGATCAAGGGCATGGGTTGCCGCCTCTTGACATCAAAGTTGGCGATCGTATCAGGGGTAGCTTCAGAAATGCTCATCTCAACGTATGTCATTCACTTTCCTCCACTCATCATAATTCTAATCTCAATCATCATGATGTTTTTGCAGCCTAACGACTTCCCTGATCCGACGAGCGTGAACCCCAAACGTCCGAGTGCTTCCTACAATCTCAATGGCGCCGGATTCCACAACTGCCCTGGAACAAATTATGCGGTGGAAACCATCATTGAGGTTGTCAGGGCTGTTTTCAAATTGAAGAACATCCGTCGTGCACCCGGGGACGCCGGGAAGTTGCATGGGTTCACGGAAATCATCAACGAAACGGAAACCGACTTCTTTGTTCAGCGGAACGGAAAAGTCAGCCCTTGGCCGGGTTCGATGATCATTGTGGTAGGTGTCTGATCATTCTCAATGGACGACTACATGAACTGATTGGTCTGGTGTAGTACGACCCTTGAAATATCGAAGCTTGAAAGCACTCTTTCCCTCTTGTATGTTGACTGCGCTGTAAATTAAATGCTCGTTGCAAAGATAGTCCCCTTACGGTTGAAATCTTCTTGAGCACCTGCCACTGCCATTTAGTGCGCTGAGCTAGGGAGTTCTCAACAAAGCGTCAAAATTCGCCGGACCTGCTCTTGGTCTTGATACTGGATAAAGGAAAGGGTAGAAAGGACCTTTCCACAGAACTTCGGGCAGCATCAAAAAGCAAGAAAGCCGACTTGGGCTGCTCCTATGCTTCACCGCTTTTCGTGAGCCGGACGGACTGATGATGATTTGGTGGCGATGAGATCAAGCCGACCTTTGTGATGCTATCTGGATTCAACTTGACGTCACTTTTTTCGATAGATTCAGGATGCAAGGTGAATACATATAGCGTCTAATCAGGATAACTACGGCACGCAAAGTCAGTGGCGACTCGTCACAACCACTAGTCGTTACTATACCTTCGTCGATGATGGCCTTGGGTAGTCGAAGGTCACAGCAAGCGTTGGAAGATCGAAAGTATGTCAGGTCAGACTCACATGGGCAACCTACGCCGGAAACAAGTTAAAAGTCAATTTGCATAACGAGGAAAAGGGAGGGTCACATGAATGTGTTTCTTTCCAAACTCCTTGTTCAAGCTCTGGGGACAAGGCCCTCACCGTATGCTTCCCAGCGGCAAACGCACCAGTGGTAAGATTACCCTTGAAACTCGCCGTGGCTCCAGCGGAGATAAAAGTTCCCCTTGCACAAGTGGATTCAGATATCTCGTTTCCTTTCAAGGTCGAAACAGCTTCACGCGAGAAGGTGAAGGCTGCTTCAACGACCTGAAGAGATTGCTGAACATCATTCGGAGTTATTTCGAGGAAAGGCTTCCACACTCCGTGTCTGACGTTGAAGATCGCTGCACCGATGGCGTAGTCTGAGGCACGGCATTTAGCGCGAATCGCGCTCCATGCGCTCGTGATGACCTGAGTTGTGTAGTCTCAGTGAGGAATCCAGCGGGCTATAAATGTAAGGCAATAATTATGGGTGCGACCTGAACGTTGGACGAAACACCTCCCCTCCGGCTGGATTCAATTCTTGGACGAGGTGATTCGCAGTGTCCCATCTGGCGCTTAAAGGGACGCTATATCCGGCGTTTGAGAACAATCGCCTACATGCCAAATTGTTAGATGTACTTGTTCGAGAATCCACGCAAGCGACTGACGCTCCCGTCCCGGAACCTTCGAAGTAGAGACATCGTCACTCCGCCGGCGTACCTGCGGCGACGAGAACCTTGGGGACTGCTGATGCTGCCGTCGACATCCGAGTCAATAATCTGCAACCTTTTCCTTCACGTGTTCGCCGCGTCCCGGCCGGGATAAACCGAGATTTGATGTGGCACAATCGTAACGTTCTCTGACCCCACCGCCATTGGTCGTTTGAGTGATTATTGGCTCATAGCAATCATGGGTGAGTCTGTATGCATGTACTACTTTATTTGTGGGCCCACCCTATATACTGATCTCATGTTATTCAGGTCTGCAGGTACACGAATGGAAAATCTTGCGCAAAGGGATTGTGCACATCATGCTCCCCCTCGCCCTTGCCCTTGCCGTTGACTCTGCATCCTTCCCATCGGTATGAAGAACGGCGCGTTGAAATTCCCGACGTCTCCTCTGATAGGGGTAAAAGGGTGATCAAGCGCTATAAAATCCCCATTCATATTCCCTTCCTCTCCTCATTCTCATATCCCATTTCAATAGGTTTGTCTACTCCTCCTTATCGTCTTCTTTCACTGAGAAATCCCCTTAGCAGGCCACAACTTTTTGCCTCCATGAATTCAGAAATACTGAACGTCGACTCCTTCAACCTCACGAACAACAACCACTCGATCGACCTCGACGTCCTCCTCCCCGGCGACAAAGACAAGATACCGCTGAGGTCATTGCAAAGCACCGGGAATCTCACCATGGGTATCCGTGACTTCCACGACAAGGAAATCGGCTGGGTCAAGCTGACCAAGGATGGCACCTTTTCAAGCGGTTTGAGTGGAACGGTTGTTACACCCCAAGTTCAAAAGAGTGATTATTGTGAACCTCAATTTTGCATGCCTTCAATACCTAGGGCTCCGACGGTATGCTTATTCTGACCCCTCTCCCATAGGACGGACTCGGAACTTAGTTGTCGTTGCCGTAATCATCCTTCTCAATTATGTGTCGCGGTCTTTCTCCAGGACTTCCCAGAAAATCCGTCCCTTCCCCCTTGCCAGCACCGCATTTTACTTCGGACATGTATGAATGTGTTCCATAAACTCCCCATTCAATTCTTGACTTCCGGCTTTCCTGCAAACACCGCATTAGTGGGGTAAATATTCGTAAAGAAATCAAATAGGCTCACCAGCGTGGCCAACATGTCGAACATCTCATTCTCGGATCATCTTGAGCGGAATGTCAGTCTAGGGTGGACATGAACATCGAAGTCCAGGGGTTTCCCCATGATCGTCACCAGCTTGAGTAGGAAACGATGTTGATGACGGTGTCCATATATCTGCCTACGACACCCTCGTGACTGTCATTATGCAATGAGCTGAGGTTACCCTGGTCCATGGAAGCCTGTAATGCCTCTCCGATTTCTCGTCATTCTTCGGCGCGTGGTCGATTATCGGTTCCAATTCTGAGAAAAATCGAGATGTCCGGGGAACGCGAGAAAGCGTGGAATTCTTGCGATCTTGGGGTCGCTTCTTGGCGGCTGATAAAAATAGAACGTCATTTAACTCTCCACCTCGTCTGAAACATGCTGCCCCACAATAACACGGGGAAGGATTCCAAGAAGGCGAAGAAAGCTGAGGGGAGGTCCCAACACTGAAAAGCACCCCAAAATCAAGTAAGTCAGATCATTGATGGCCGTCTTACTACCGAGAATCTGGAATGACCGTAAACAATCAAAAAGGCGTTATATCCTCCGAAGTGAGGCAACCTGGCCTCGACAGCTGACTGCAGGGTGTGGGAAGAAGACTACTGTTCTAATAGTTCATTGTGCTCTACACTGGATCTGGCGCGACCTACCAATGGTGAGTCATTTTTTTACTTATGCGATGCTCATTCTCAATTTTTGGGGCGAAAGGCGGATTATTGGTGGTTTCCCGTCTCTTTGGTCGGTTGAGGGTTGTCACGTCGCCCTGTTTCTGCCATGCGGGCTTTGAGAGGATAGGATACGATGAGATAGGATGCGATCACAAGATTCTCAACTGGTTCAAACCTTCACGTAACTCTCGGGAGTCCATTTCGCCTCTTACCGAGATTCTTGCGGAGAGGGTCAGCTGTTCCAGGAGTGGAAGGTTCTGGGGTAGATGCCATCTGGACGACCTCCATATAATGTCTGTCCTTGACCGATATTCGGAAGGGCTTCCCAACACCTTCCACACCTCTTGAACCCATGACGGATATCACTGCGGCAAAGGCTCTCGCGTTGGCCGCTGATGCAGTCTACCTCACCGAGCGTCCCCCACCCATAGCGCCGACGGGTTACTACGACTGGGAGATTACAGTCGATCCCACGGACGACCGCGAAGGACATTCCACGGTTTCCAATATTATCAACCGTGTCGAAGCGTTGAAAGCTCAAGGCGGGTACAAACCAGATCCAAAGCACGTGGTTTGTACTATTCGACTTCTCCCCTCTCGCTTCACTCAGAGAGAGCTTGTCTAGACAGCCTTGCTGGATGCAGTTCAAAATCCAACTGCCGTGGACGATCGAAAGGGCGGGGTAAGTGAACACATCTTGTCTAGACCTATATATTTATTCCCTTATGCTTTCATCGTAGCTCCAAACTGGGCTCGGCATTCTCGCTCGCCTCGATCCTTCCAGCGATCTTGGGTTGAAGTTGAACAACACTGTGATCGGTAGTCTCTACGAAACGGTTCCCCACCCACCACAATCATATCTTGGGCCTCCTCACTCTATCCGACGTGCCGATGGTGGCGGAAACAACCTCGAGAACCCAGATTTAGGCCGCGCTGGTACGCCATATGCACGGAGCGTCCAGGGCAAAGCCGGTTTGCCAAGGACCTCTCTGCCCGATGCAGGGCTCATCTTCGATACTATTCTCAAGAGGAAAGGGGTAAGACTTCCAGCGCCTCCGACGCATTTGACAACAGACTCACATATATATAGCATCAAAACCATCCTGGAGGAATGTCAAGCTTGATCTTTGCCTACGCATCTATCGTCACACACTCTTTGTTCCGCACGGATACCAAGAATATTAATATCAATAATGCAAGCTCGTATCTGGACTTGAGTCCTCTCTATGGCAACAGTATATATCATTCATTTTTCGGCGTTTATGAGGCTTTTCAACTATTTCTTCCAAACAGATGAAGCAGATCAAAACAAGCTTAGGGACACAACCGCGGGACGTGGCCTTTTATATCCCGACACCTTTTCCGAAGAGCGGCTACTTTTTTTGCCCGCTGCTACCAGCGTTCTTCTTGTGTTGTTCAGTCGCAACCATAACGTATGTCCTCGTTGAATTTTCCTTGACTTATTCAGATATCATGTGCATTCCAGTACATCGCCAAGAAAATCCTCAAGATCAACGAGCGCAAGAGATGGTCGGACCCGCCCCCAAGTGATGAGGTCAAGCGCGCGATGCAGGACGAAGAGATATTCCAGACCGCTAAACTTGTCAAGTAAGTGCTTTTTTAACCTGACATTGACGCAAGGACAATGACCTGACTGTTGCTTCCATCCAGCTGTGGTCACTTTATGAGTACTATCATGGGTGACTATGTGGCCAGTTTCTTGGGTTCCTCTGAAGGATCCAATTGGAATCTGAAAGCCTTTGATGTGAGTTGACTGGTGCGCTCTGACTGCAGTGATTTTTAATCATCCGATTATAGAAAATTAAGACCAAGGACCTGGTAGTCGAACGTGGTGAAGGTAACCACGTCAGTGTAGAGTTCAATGTCCTTTACAGGGTATGCAACACGTTCACCTCATTCGTCATTTTTTTCTGAACTTGATGCTCTCAGTGGCATGCGACCATGTCCGAACGCGATGAGAAATGGACGGAAGGTGTTTTCAACAGTGCCTTCGGCGGTAAACCATTTGATCAGGTGAATAAATTCAAGTTGTGATGTGTTTGCACGCACTCACTGCGTATCATTAGTTGTCCCTCAACGACATCGCCACGATCGCGAAAATCTTTGATGACGTCCCTGCTAACCCAGCTGAGCGCACATTCGCCGGGTAAGCCATATATCCTTCAGACATATGACTTGGGTCAACAATAATAACCTTGGCACCTCAGACTCAAACGTGGTCCTGACGGCACCTTCTCCGATGACGACCTCGGGGAAATCCTCCACACAGCCACGGCGAATCCTGCCGGTGCATTCCGTGGACGTGGGACGCCACCCGTCCTCCGGATAGTTGAAATAATGGGCATCGAACAGTCTCGAGCCTGGGGATTATGTACCATGAACGAGTTCAGAAAGTTTTTGGGACTTAAACGTTCGTGGTACTCTGATGGCTTTCTGCACCCTTACTGACCGCTATTGAAGAATTCGAGACTTTCGAAGAATGGAATCCTGACCCCGAAATTGCGGTTTGTGAAGCCCGTTTTTCTGATGATGCTAATATTCAGTTCCGTTTCTTTGTCCAGGGTGCGGCACGCCGTTTGTACGGACACGTCGATAACCTTGAGATCTACGTATGCCCTGCCCAAATCCAGTATACAAGATAGCGATGTGATTAAAGTTCCTCCGACAGACTGGTCTTCAAGCCGAATCGACTATGCCTTTGACTGATGGCTTTCGTTTTGCCTGTGGTTATACCGTACGTTATCTGTATAATTTATCTTTCGTCAAAGTCACCTGGTGTCAGACGACGCGTGCCATTCTTGGTGACGCTATTGCATTGGTTCGCGGCGACCGATTCTCCACCAGTGACTTCACGCGTACGTTCTTTGAAATGCCCATGAAGCCTAAGGCTTAGGATTTACCTAGCTGCCAACCTCACGACCTGGGGCTTCTACGATTGTCAAAGGGATATGAACAACGGTGGCCTTGGTGGACAAAGTAAGCAGACCCTTTCCTCGTGGATACGGCCTGACGTCTTCTTAAGTTCCGAAACTCCTACTCCGCCATCTTCCCCGTCATTTCCCTTGGGTAAGACCATCTCGAGTCTCTGAAAATCTCTTGTCTGACCTTTCACATTTTCAAGAACTCTGTTTATTCTCTTTACCCCTTCTTCACTCCCGAACATATGAAGGAGAGCTTAACCAGGCAGAAGCTGGCCGCGAAGTACACTTTCGACCCTCCAGTCGCTGATCGCGTCCCGAAGCTTTTGAACACCTTCACCGGCATCAAAACCCTGTTCGGTGATTCGAACCGCTTCAAAGTCATCTATACGTCGGCGGGGTACGGCTCGGTCTTGATGTTCGACGAGATTGCCAAGTAAGTGCTGGCTCTGTAACTGTCAACACAGGGCTGATTCCTCACAGACACGATAATGACAAAGCGATGGTGTTACACGCCCTATTCCCCGACAAAGATTCCTTGAAGCAGCATGTAACCTGGTTCGCGAGTCTGGTCAAACAGAAGATTGACGAGAAATCGTGGAGGTAAGACCATTTCGGCTGGAGGCTTTTAGAGTAACGTCAGCTCATTGCACCATGACAGTTACGAGGGTGTTCCAGGCAGATATGTTGACATTGTGAAAGATGTCATCAACAGTGTTCCCTGTCATGTCGCGGCAGACAAGCTGGTGAGTGTTACGGTCATGGGAGCCGACTTTAATGTTCATGTCCACCTTAGACTGGCATTCCGCTCAAGACCAAAGATAATCCAAAGGGTATCTTTACCGAGAATGAGATGTTCGACATGTTGGCCACCCTGGTGAGCCTATTTGATTTATTCGCGAGATATTCTCATGTTCACCTTCCCCTTTCAGTTCACGTATGTGCCCTCTCGTCAAGTAGTGGAATGTCCATATTGATCCCGATACATTTCCAGTTCCACGTTCCTCACGTTCGACGAACCCGAGACCAGGTTTGCTCTTCATGATGCTACAATCCAGGCTGGCAGCGTTATCGGTGCCCTGGCCGCCAAATCCCTCATGGAAGTGGCACCTTCGACGGCGCCGGTAAGCAACCGCCAATTATTCCAACAGATTGATCTAAACTACTACTGTGCAGAACGTCATCGGACGCATCGCCGCCAGCGTCGGAGCTTTCTTCTCCTCACCTACAGCCAAGACGTCTTACCCCTTCCTCAGCAAACTCACTGAGACTGGTCGCCCGCTTGATGAGCTTGTCGGAAACATTATAGGTGTGGCTGTCGGGGCTTCTGTGAACCATGCTCAAGCCGCTGTCAATGTCATCGACTTTTATCTGGACGACTCGCGCACCAGTGAGCGGAAGCACATTGTCGAGCTGGTCCACAACACCGATTCAGCTGCTACTGCGCTGTTACGAGGGTACGTCTCCGAAGCGATGCGTACGTAAAACCCACCTTCCTTTTTCCTCTTGTATATCAATTCTATACGATCTTTTCTAGGTCTTAAACCCCAGTTCACTGGTCTCTGGCGTGAAGCGGCTGTGGATTGTACGATCGATCAAGGCCATGGGTTGCCACCTCTTGACATCAAAGCAGGCGATCGCATCAGGGCTAACTTCAGAAATGCTCATCTGAACGTATGTCATTCACTTTCCTCCACTTATCATCATCCCAATCTCAATCATCATGATATTTTTGCAGCCTGACGACTTCCCCGATCCGACGAGCGTGAACCCCAAACGTCCGAGTGCTTCCTACAATCTCAATGGCACCGGGTTCCACAACTGTCCTGGAACAAATTATGCGGTGGAAGCCATCATCGAGACTGTCAGGGTTGTTTTCAAATTGAAGAACATCCGTCGTGCCCCCGGGGACGCCGGGAAGTTGCACGGGTTCACGGAAATCATCCACGAAACGGAAACTGATTTCTTTGTTCAGCGGAACGGGAAAGTTACCCCTTGGCCGGGTTCGATGATCATCGTGGTAAGTGTCTGATCATTTTCAATTGACGTCTACGTGAACTGATTGGTCTGGTTTGGTCTAGTACGACTCTTGAAGCTTTGAAGCTTGAAAGCACTCGTTTCCTCTTGTATGTTGACTGCCCTGTAATTTACATGCTCCGATTGCAATGCCACTACTCTTACGGTTGAAATTTTCTTCACCACCTGCCGTTTAGCGGGCTGAGCTAGGGAGTTCGTCAACAAAGCTTCATCGTTCGCCAAACCTGCTATTGGTAAGGAATTGCCGCATCTCGTGCTAAATTCACCTGTCTTTCCTCTGCCACCGGGACATATATAATTTAATGCATGTGTTTAAACTCCCCATTCAATTCTTACAACTATCAAGCATACCTTGTATTCATAGGGTAGTGCACGTGGTAACCTGGGTCGTTGTTATGCGATAATCAGACTGGAAGCATACAGCTCGACCCGCCGGGGGTTCGTAGCTTTTGCCTACTAGTAGATTGGCCCATAGTTCGGCCATCTGATTTATAACATTGACGAGGACCTTTCACAGCCTGAGACCCCTCACATATTCCCCGTTGAACCCATATTCAAGTTTCCCGCATTCGGAATCTCACAGGTAGCGAGATCTACACCTAGACTCGGACGTGACATCCCATGTCCATCCTGGACGTCACCTTTTTAACCATTCAAAACGACGAAAAGCTATCTCTACTAGCCTTCATCAGTGACTCCGATTCCGACACGGCGGTAGGGAATCAATTTGAGAGTTATTATGGCAAGAGACGAGAGTATGAGCGAATTCGAGCCTAACTCAGGGAGAGTTCAGAACTTCAGAAAGGAGAACGTGTAGCAGTATGAGGAGAGTCGGAAACCACCGTGTTCCTTGTGAAACGGGTTGGTACCCTGCTTGATTCGGATGCGTTGTGTCATTGTCAGTGGCATTTCAGAAAATGTTCACTGACCAGGGATGGCGATTTTTCGAGCGGTTTGGGCGGACGTGTTGCACCCCACTTTCTACAAAACAACGCCTGTGAGCTTCAGTTTTGTCTCCTGTGCTTAAAGGCCTACGGTACCCTCTTATTAAAGCTTTCAATGCCCAGAACAGTACATGATTAGTAGTTGTTCTTGTAGCAATATTTCAACTCTCTCTAGCCATTAAATTCTTCAAGCTTCCCACCAGGCATGGCATTAATGGGGTAGTGGTAAAGTGGGTCGTTGCCATAGTAGTCAGTTACTTACGTTCGACCTGCCGGGGGTTCGATTCCCTATTGATGCATAAAGTAGGCGTTGAAGTATTTAGTCTTTTTACCTGTAAGGGGTGGTCAGTATAAGTACAGTTCAGTGAAGGACTCACAATCGAAGATCCAGCCCGGGACACCATCGAGAAATTCGTGTCTTGATTTCCCCGGTGCCCGTTTCTCCTGGTCATTTTGGAAATTTGACTCCACCAGACGGTGTGTGTGTTGCGAGAAACTCTCAAATATCCCCCGTTGAACTCAGATTTCATTTTCCTAATAGGCTACAACTTGGAATCTCACAGGCCGCTATCCCCAAGATACACTCAGACCACTCCTGGGCCATCACCATGCATCACCTTGTTCAATATTCAAAACGAGGGAATGCTACCTCTGACCATCACCAGTGGCCTCAGCCCCGACATGACGGTGAACCCAGGGAACTTCACCCCACCCATCTTCGTCAGAGGACTCGGACTGTATTCGTGCCGGATCGCGGAGCTTCGGGTAGGGAGAGGATCGTCAGATCCCGAGGCGGTGGATGTGAAGCTGGTGATTCATTGTTCTTGAATGGTGAGTGGGATCGTGCGTGATCTTGGTGGAAAGAACTCAGTGCAGGACGTTGACTTTTTCGTCGTAGCAATCTGGTACGTTCGGCGGTTGATCTCGACTTTGGCCATTGAACTTCTCGGAATTTTGTATGATCGCGAGCATTGAATAGATGCAAAAGAAACAGTTATACCGTAAGCTCTTCCCTGGGAGTCGAACCCAGCTATCACGCGGATCGCCTAAAAGGGCACGGGTATTAACCGATACACTAGGAAAGCGATGTCATCCTTTATATTTGAGTCGATTACTTATCTCTTCGCAAGCGACTTGACATCCGGTGCTTAAACTTGATGCCATGCTTGCCTGGGGTCAACCAGATCTCCCCAACGCCCGCCTCCCCTCTATAATTCTCTCTGCGCAGCTCCACTGACAATCATCCGATGCCAAATCCAGTGAAACTTCCCAGTTCTCCAACGGCTCCGAATCCGGCAAGATCACCAACCGCTTGTCGTCATTCCCTACAAGCCTGAAAGCCTCCTCCACGTCCGGAATAGCCGACTCCTGCCTCACAAGACACAGGAGCACCGCGAGGTGCTGGCACTGGCTGAGGATGCGCCGGAGCTCGAGCACGATCGCGTGCCCGTATTGGTCGATGTCGACCGCAAGGTGTGTGAGCGACGGAAGCCGCTCAAATTGACAGCTCTCAGCGATGAACGGCCAGTCGACAACTTCGAGGTGCGTGACACGTGCAAAGAAGGGGAGCGTGAAATCCGGGGGAGTTGTGAGGTGGAAGAGACCGTATGTGTTGAACGAGAGTTGGCACGGGCGGAGGGTGGATGCGATGAGCGTGAAAGGCGGCGGCGGGCACCAGCTCGTGATCCAGTAGGCGAGGTTGATGACGCCTTGACATGCGGTGAGGATGCGTTTGGCATGGTCGGGCCGGATATCACCGGGGATGCAGAGGGACTTTACGTTGTTCGCGAAGAAGTGCGGTGGACGCGAATCGATGGTGAAGAGGAAGCGGCGGCAGAGGCGGGAGTCGGAGAGGGTGACCATTTCGTATAATATGGCTTCCATCCTGCCGCGCTTCGGGTTGAGCGACGACAGGAGACGAAACGCAAGAACTTACCATATTTGTGCGCGGTGGGCGACGAGCGCGATGACGGCCGCGGTGCCTGGGTGGGTTCTCGCGGTAGTTTCGAAGATGTCGCGTTCGAGCTCTCGGGGCAGAAGTGGGTCGGTCTGAGCATCACTGCTACGGTTTTGAGACATCTCCTCAGGAACAGTCTGTCGGTCGACTTTCTGCCGACGGTATGAGTCTCGACATTGACTCTGCCCGCAAGATCCGGTGCAGGAGGGACGAGGGAGGGTTACTTACGTAAGGCAATACAAGGGGATTCCTCTCATGTTCCTGGCTTGTGGTCGGTATGGTGCAGCGCGACGCCCACGACCTCTTGTTGCAACTCGTAAAAGTTATTCGACAGCGTCAATATTTGGAAACTCGGGAGCTGCGGAATTCCTGGCTGGTGCGGGGTCCCCGGAGTCGATGCCCAAGCTTCATGGTCTACCAGAGGTATGTATTTCCATTGCTCTTCTAAACAATCCCCTGGAGCATCTTTCACAAAAGGTCATCGTTACAGGTACAGTTTACTGCTCTACAAATCACGTCACTCTGAACCATTTGCATCCTTCAAGGTCGCGCCAACTGTGGCAAATCCTCCCTGTTCAACGCAGTTTTGGGACGGAAGGACCTTCTGCATACCAGTAAAAAGGCTGTGCGAAACCTCTTCACTCGTCCAATTTGAACCTATCATTAACCGACGCCGTCACCTCTTAGGGCCGAACACGCGAACTCAATTTTTACCGTGTAGGCTCCGAGCCTGGCAAGCTCGTCCTCGTCGACGCTCCCGGGTACGGTGCACGAGGAAGACTAGAATGGGGCGCACTATTCGATCATTATCTGGATACCAGGAAAGAGTACGTTTTTCCCTCCCCGAATAACACCTGTCCGCATGTTCAATTCGCTCCCACCAGACTCCGACGCATCTATATCCTCTTCAACGCCAAACATGCCCTCGCCCCCGCCGACACCCAGATGCTCGCACGCCTCTCGTCCAGGCTTCCTGTCTCCCCGCACTTTACTCTCCAAGCCGTCATCACCAAAGCCGATTGCGTCCACCCTGATAAAGTGGCCCAGGCGATACAGACGATACGCAGTCAGGTCGAGGAAGTGGCTCCGTTGTGTTTGCCGGCGATTGTGACGAGTGTGGGCATGAGTCCGCCATTTGGGATTGAGGGGATGAGGGAGAGTATTGCGGAGGTGTGTGGGTTGCGTGGGCGGGGGAGGGCGGGGAAGCGGTGAAATGTGTAAATGATCCGATCGGAGGGCTCGACTTGTGCGCCCTCCATCCCTGTCACTCTGCGAGTGTCTCGTCGCAGTGTCTTTCCCCGTCGGTGATCCGGAGTGACCTGTGCATGCCGGGAGCAAGGCAGTTGATGAGATTTGCTTCGCGATAGGAATTTCACTTCTTGGAACCCGTATCTTCGTATTCCTCTGCCTATCAGGCAAGAAAGAAATGTCTCTTCGGATGTGAAAGGCTTGGTTACTCCTTACTGCTTCTTTGAATGGAATCTCTCACAGCTCATGAATAGTACTTTTTGTTCAACCGTCGTGGTTCCCGTTTTCATTCGGGCTTGCATCTTGTGTATACTTAATCTCCCTACGCCTTCAAGTTGTCGATCTTCGGCCTCAACGTGTCTCTTCTTCCAACCTGAACTCAGATTATTGTGTGTGACAACAAGGGAGATAGTTTCACAATAAAGGCTTCAATATAGTATTTATTATTTCAATCCGTGTGCGCCTTCTGACCACGACGCAACAGTAAGTAACCCTAATATAACCCCCAGCCGGGAGACCACGCGAGAAGGAGTTCAGTTGCGTTTAGTTCCATCCAGGGAGCCAGCTTAACCCCGTCTCATCCTCATTGATGTTGCTCCTGACACGACGCGTCACGCAAAAGCTCTTCCAAAAGCTGGTTGTGTTGGTACTCCGAGCGAGTTCATCAACAGCCTCTAGATCTACCCTACATGTTTTATCATATTTCTGAGCTAATAATACATCACGATAGGTATCCCTATCTATCTCAAGTCAAGTTTCATGCTGCGCAATTGCGCTGTGGATTTGTGGAAATGGAGCACGGTGACAATGGCGAGCAGCTTAGGCGATGGAAGATAGAATAATAGAAAGTGGTAAATAGTGCACTGGACAATAACAAATTGGGGATCCACAATGGGAGAACGGGCCGCTGAGGACGGTCGACGAAGAGGAACAAGACGTCCGCTCACACCGCTGGCAGGAGACGTTACAAGACGGACTTGTAGCCTAAACCATAGCCAAACACATGATCAGATCGTGTGATTTTTGGCGGTGTATCCATGACGACCGCAGGTGATCAGATTATGGTTATCTATACAGGTATGTGTACAAGTCTGACTTGTAATGTTTCCTGCCAGCGGTGTCACGTGACTCATCACCGACTTTCCTCCAATGCCTGAAGCTTCTCTAGCAGCCCGCCCGTCTCTGTAAATATGAGCCACGACCCAAGGAAAGGAGATGATCCCATGCCGGAAGTTGTAGCCATATTCGACTACGTTCCAGCTGTTGGGATAAGCGACGCGATTCGACGGATGACGACGAAAACAGATGAAGATGGTAATATCATTTGGCCTCGGTTGTTATAGAACAGCCTCTTGTCTTATCTCATCTCATCTTATCAACCATGCCTCTCCCATCTTATTAAACAAACTATCTATCCTTTTCCATCCCATCATTGTTTGGCCTT
>Ga0307516_10004858_pt1 | contig 16374 bp, 10 predicted proteins | sample 19_EM_MG_FD_203310 | JGI IMG/M metagenome (GOLD analysis project Ga0307516, IMG submission 203310) | Populus trichocarpa ectomycorrhiza microbial communities from riparian zone in the Pacific Northwest, United States - 19_EM | ecosystem: Host-associated > Plants > Roots > Unclassified | place...
AACATCACGAATTAGCATAGCTTCTAAAATATTCCAAGCAGCAGAAACTATCACATCCAATACTACCAAGTCCTTCATAGGCACTATCTCAAAACGAATGCCTCCTCAATGTCCCCAGCCTTAACATATCCCTGAATCAAACTATTCAAACAGATCACGTTCCTCTCTTCCATCCATGATATATAAGTTGTCCAACATAAACTCTTTCGCTGTTTCCATACCCCAAAACCATTGAATTCTTGCAAACAATGTCTCTATCTTCCATCTCTGCAAACAACACCAATGGATAGAGAGCAGTGAGGTCGGAGGTGATGGTGATAGAGCCTAAAATTACAAGAGCGAATATCTCATGGCGCCAAAATTGAATTAGGGTGGTTTTAACTGTTGGGTTAAGGAGCGTAAAGTTTTGGAGAAAGAAATGGACGGGTTGTGTACGGTATACGATTAAAAATACATTTTAAAAAAATATTTATTTCAAAAGTATTGAATTAATATCTTTAAATGATTTTGATATATTTATATCAGATATTTATATAAAAAAACATTAATTTAGTAATTAGTGCTTCTATGTCTTTTAGCAATTGGCCGCTGCTACAGGCATGAAAACACCACAGGGCCAGCGACCCATTGGTGGATTATGCCTCTACTAAAATGGGGGTGCGATGTGGATTTCAAGCCTGTATCTCGAATCGAAACGAGGATAAATCCCGAATCTTAAAAGTAGAGATTCACTTGTAAACCAGAGCTGAATTCAATCAAGGAACCCTAAAAACTAAACATTTGTCAAACCTGATTGAATCCTCAAGAACAGCTGTGCCTGGCAAAGAGACAGTGAATGGCTGCCATGTCGTAGCAACTTTTGTACTGGAGTCAAGGATCTCACTAATAATCTCAAATTACCAATAAAATCAATATTTAAGGCTCACTATAAGTATAATTGTACATAAGGTATGGCGAATCATGGTAAGTTACAAATGCTTTGAGCTCGTATTCCCATCTCCTTATCCGGGAAACATGGAGACAAGGTAAAACAAATATAGGATCACTGTTTGTTTTTCTTCTTATATTTCTATCCCGAGCCAGAAACCCGCTTTATCAACAATTGCCGAATTGCCCAAAACAGTCATCAGAAAACATTGGTAGTCTGGAGCCAAAAATATCAATTAGTTCAGGGTTTGCACAGGGCCAAAGTCAGGTGCCATGTCAAAAATTTCTTCCATTTCTCTATAATAATTCCTGATCTTTTCCCCGGTGAAGCTAGCAGGATGAGAGCAGCTGATGCCTTGTGAATCTTTGGTTGCCCAAACAGTACTTTGCATCAAGCAGATATTCCTATTATTCACTTGATTCCTGTACATTCCTGTCATGATCAATGTTCTTGTTTTTCGTTCTTGTTTTTCGACAGAGAATTATCAGCACTTTGTTGGGAAACAACCAGCAGAGAATGGCTATCAGCCACATTCTCTCTTTGGTGCGTGGAGTGATCCTCCTGAGCTGTACGCGTTGCATCTAGGTATGATATTCCATATTTTTGTCCATGAGTTAATCCGGGGCAAAGTCCCTGCAAAGAAAAACCATCAACATTCCATGTCAAGATTATTAAGGCTGTTGCAAACAGCAGATAACATGAAGGTTGACACTCCTTGTTTTTATTCATTTATTCTATAACTTCGCAGTTGGATATTCACTGAAATTCAAAATGATAAGTCAGGGGATAACAACACTCAATTTGCATCAAATTTATTAACAGCATTCTTCCTCTTCTCAAGAAAACGTAAAATCAATTAATACATCTTTACAAGGTATCATATAGGATTTATTGCTTAATAGTAATAAAATAAGGATGCAGGCGGGGGATTTGGAAAAAACAAAAGGTAAACTAACCTTCATCAACCCTGATGTAGAAGTAGACTCGAGAAAAGAGGAATCTGATGGATAGCTGGAATGAACCCAGCTCCCAGAAAGCACACTGGCATTATTTTCTTGGGGATGGATTGAGATGTCTGATTTACGAGATTCCTGTTCAATGCCACCACCTTTACAGTATGCACCTAAATATGAACAATGTTCATGTATGAGAGATATTTGTGGGGTTGCAGGCAATAAGTGGCCCTCTGTGCTGAAGATGTACCTGTAAATGAATAAATATTTCCAACAAATGAGTGAAAATAAGAGATAGTAGAGAATTAACCTTGCAAGCACAATTAAAAGCACAAAGCCTTACTTGTATGGCCCATTTTCTACAAGGTTATCTGGACCCGAAGCCAAATCAAAAAGAAGCCATAGATACTTGACCTAACAACAGTTTTAGCAAGCAATTAATCAAATGCAATGGCATAATCAAGGCATAGATGGATTAAAACTCATGAAGCACAGCAAATGGAAAGGCAAAGTCACTAATATAACCTTCTGCATGGCAGGACACACTCATTTATTGCCATAGAATATGAGCATCAATCCCTCTTATATCAAATATTAAAAAAAAAAAAACAAATAAACCTTCTGCCTTATTTCCATGAAGACACCTTATCCTCCTTGTTGTACAGCAGTTTTTATCTCTTCTAATAAATCTATTCTTCTTTTTCCAGAAAAAGGGAAGCAAAGAAGATTGTGCCTAATTTATCCCAGAGGAAACAAGCTATCATCAAAATATAAATCTCATATAAAGCAAACAGTCAAACCCAAGGTTCGCACACCTTGGCCAGAATAGGAGTGGTTCAGTTTGGCCAAGGCAAAAAAGTTTAGATGCTGGGTTTGAATAGAACATAACCCATTTAACCAGTCTGCACACCAACCCTAATCCTAGTATCTAATTGAAATTCTTTAGCATGTACTTAACATGTAATGGCACACTTTTCTCAAGCAAAAGGAAAAAACACATAATATGGAAACCAAACAACATATTAAAAGAATTTTATAAACATCTTCATGCTATTTTTTTCATTGCAAACATTTGAAAAGGTAAAATTTCCCTCTCATCATAAACAATCTTTACATTCTCAAGCATTTTCACAACCTTCCATTATTGGATGACAAGACCATCTATCAGGGCAATAATATTAGAGATAACTCCTAAACATGATGAACAGACAGTCTTGATATTAACCAAATCCACAAAGATGAAAATATTCCATCCCATTTGATGGTATGGTTCCTCTATAATACCAAGCAAAAAGGAAAATAAAATATCTGACTGGAGTTACCCAAAAGTAATACTAACAGTTTCGGCCAGGAAAAAGCTCTCCATGTGGTCCTCTTTCTTGTGAAATTCTACATCTACTATATGGCAATAACCACAGGGGCATCGAGCCCCATATTGCAAGCTCACAACCATATCCCTTCCAACATCAAGATATCTGCAGAGGATAATTAGAGACATGGCTTCAATTGCAATTTCGTGACAGTAGAAGCCACATTAGGTGGAGCATGGGAATTGAAACAAATAAGTTAGGAGGCTATGCAATCTGGCAAACAGACCAGAATCTGTTTTATAGCAGCTTACATTCCAGAATATTTCTCGAATTTCTTTCCAGGTAATATTTTGCATCCAGGAAATTCCAGTCTACCCCAAGTTATCTGTTTGTAATTAAATCTGGTTAACCTTTTATTATTTTTTTATGCTAAATGTGAAGGTTAAGTAGAAGGAGCTAACAGCTAGTAAATCAGCAATGCATATGAATGTATTATTCTCCAATTTTCTAACTGGGATCTACTGCCTATGATAAACATATATAGAAATTTCATGGTACTGGCACGTCAGTATGTGATCCTTTCCAGATCCACTGGTTTCTTCTTGGTAGACATAAAGAAGCAATGATATTTGTCAGTATATAAAATTTAGAAATCCTCAATACTGGAAAAACAAAAATACATTATGCAAGTATGAAGTTGTCACAGATTTTATCTGACCTCGGATCTCGGGTAGCTTTGTAAAGCCAATATGTGCTCTCTATCAACTCTGGGCGCAGTGGATAACTCTTCTGCCCATGCTATAAAACAAATGTATGGAAGAATACAAATATATGAGATAATATATAACACACAAGATGTCTATTAGCATGCAAAGTAAATTACATAAAGAAAAGTGCACGGTGGAGGGAAAAGGCAAGAGTTATGGTGATGTCAGGTCAACAGAACAGACATTTCCTGCACAGCTATTTGTAAACCCATAGAATGGGCCTAACATCTGGAACACTTATGAATAATAACTTTCTTGGGCTTCCAATAAAAATGATTTGGATACCTGAACAGTCAGAGTAGCAAGATTAAAGCCTTCTGGAGTAAAACCATATCTTTTCCAGACACTGAAGAATGCAGCATGAGTTCGAATTGCAGGATCAATATCTCCTGCTAAAACCTTTACTCATATCCAATCAACCAAATATAGATTCAAAAAAAGGCAGTCATAAAATCTATAGTCCAAAATCTAGAATAAAGAAAAAGAAAATACCTGTAGGCCTGGCCAGAAGGCCTGCAAACTGTTAAACAATGGCCAGACAATAGCAGCAGAATCCATGTTTACCTCAACATACCTATAAAGACATCTAAAATTAAGATCCAATGGGTGAATTATTGCCCCATAAAAGAGGAATAACAAAAGAAACCAAATATAAAAGATATATTTATATTGAAGCACAAAATAGCCACGAGATTTTACCAAGGATCATTGTAAAGATAGTGCATAGCAGCTGCATAGGCTTCTTGGAAAATAAACAAATACTCCTCGTCACCAAATAACAAATAAGCCTGAAAAGATGAAGAAAATTTTCAGCCCAAAGATTCTTGTGAAATGAACAAATACTCTTTGTATAAAGAGAACCTGATTTATCTGCTATAGCAAAGAAATCTCTACCATTATCTGTGAACAGGAAATGATTAAAGCATTTCGATAGTGCTGGTTCTGCATAGACAATTATTTCTGAAGTGCTCTTTCTAAAAACCTTAAAAAATGGTGCCCACCAGTTTGGAATTAAGGCTTAGTTGAGTTGAGTATTTTTACCCCCCTCATTCATGATATATAGCACACAAGTCATAAGAAGTGGAAAAAAAATTTGGTGACTCTGATAATTAAATAATTTTTTGATGGAATCACTGTATGATCACATACCTTTAAGAGATATTCATAGAAAGAGTCAATACTTGTTCCTATTCCAGCATCCTGCAAAGCAGCAAAGGAACATGAGTATTGTCCCTTGGGAAAAAAAAAATGAATTGAGTTGCCCAAACGTTGAGAAAACTCAACCATGAAGAAATATGTGACAAGAAGCTTGATTGAATTTTTCAAGTGAATGCCATCCCTAATTTTAAGGTCACAAAGAGTGCACGAGCAAAGAATACCACCTTCTCCGGAATTTAAAAAAAAATGCTCTCAACCATCATTTCTGAGCAAGTTAAGACAAAGTTGTCAAATATCATCAGACATGTACAATTTCAAGCCAAATATCAAGCAATGTGACTTTGATTAACCCAAATTCTTATTCTCAAACCAAATCATGTCATCAGCTAAATACTGAGATTTCAACCAAGTTCCCATATTAGATATCGATATGCTGCATTTTTTTTGGGGGGGAGAGGAAGGATGTGGGTGGATGCAATAAATTAAATAAATACTGAAGCTGAGATAAAAACTGCTAATATGTGCCCTCCTCATACTTTTAAAACCTCCTCATACTTTTAAAACACACGATGACATCAATTGACAAGGTCGTTACAATGTGTTTCAAAAACTTCTGTTCTTTTTTTCACAACTTTCTTGAGGGATGATGGACTAGTCAGACAAACCATATAGCAATCTGTAATTTGCTCCCACAATTTAATTATTCCTCATTATTCAACTTAAAAGAAAATGTCTAGGAGATTGCCATGTTGCTGTCAAATACAGGTAATTTTAAAAACACGAGATCTTCTACACACTTTGAAATGCTTCAAAAAAAAAATGTTACCTTTTGTGTCCATTCACCTGTAAATACATTGATGTGAGCACCAACCAAATTCAGCTTTGAACGGCGAGCCCATAATCCACGCACGGCATTCTTTGTTACTTGCTCAAAAACTGCATTTCCATGAAGATGAGATAAGAACAATAATCAATGTCAATAAGTGGATCACAATCAACCTTTGCAGTTCCCCACAGAAACTGAGAAGGAAAAGGATAATAAAAGAAACCAGTCAATATAAGAAAAGAAGCTACAAAGTGATATGGAGATACAAAAGGCAGTTTTAGGATAACGTTCTGATAAAGTCTGAATTGACATTAGAAGGTTAATCTTTTATCAAATAAAAGTCAGAATCCAGAAAGGCACTGTAAGGTCCACTTGATGGATGAACACACAATACCCATAGTTGCTAGATACAGTACCACCACATTATGGAACAATTTAGCAGAAGGTGAAGATTGCTTCTGTTTTTATTTCTGGAGTTGAGGTGGAAGGGGCTGTTACCCTATTATGTTTGAAGTACCAGTGAATTTATAGAAAGTTTATACAGTAACTATTAATTGAGGCAAAGCCCCTGGTCAATACACAGAAGTTGCTTGATAATTAACTAAATATAAAGTAACTGAACAAAGTTTCAAGTCAGGTTGAGATGCGTGCAACAGCTAGGGAGTCAATGGACTGCCTCTTCTGCTCAAGTCTCTTATGCAGCAATGCTCATTCCAATGCAAGTGAAAAATTTATTACCTTGGAGGAGGATTCATTTTTTTGTTTTTTCGATTTGAACCATCAGGAAAGAGCGAGAAATAGGTCACTCTTGTTTCGACTTTCTCAAATCACTATATCCTAGAATATTCATGTGCATAAACTAAACGTTCATATGCTGTTGTAGCTGTCTACAGTATGACTAGAGAAAGTCTTATTCATAATAATGTTACATAAATGCCTTAATATTTCCATAATATAGCCAAATTAAATTTCTTCAGCCATGCTGCCAAAAAGAGCAGACAAAGGTGCTGCCCGTGCCAATCCTCATGGAAAAATCCTATTCGGATCTTGAAAATCTCACCATTGACCATGGACAGCAACTGAAGAGATCACAAATCTGGCACCGCTGCTTTGCAAGGCTCAGGAGTTTCTATTCAATAAATGATATACAAACTATGGATTCCATCTAAGAAATGGCACATCTGACAAGCTAAGAAGTTTGAGATTTGCAAAATATGAAACCTGGCAGTAAGCCAAACACTACTGGGCCATGATATAATAATGCAAGCACAATCTAATTTGTGTGAAGATGCAATTTATAACATTTTTATACATAAATTCTGTATTAAAGGTTGAAAAACACAGAATTATCTCAACTTAATCGTGACATCTCATTTCTCTAGGAGAAAATCAGAAACCTCAGTTGCTAGATGGAAAACAACAATTCAATGGCTAGCCTGGAAAATGTATCATGCTATGAATACTTACTTGGATCATTGGTCAAGCGACTAAGCATCCCAAATTCCAAAGTCAAGGTTCCACCACCAGCAGTTGACGTTATCTAAATACACCAAAAATTGCATTTCACAAGCTACCCAGTCATTTTAGGATATTGAATTCATGGAGTCAATTCTACAATGAATAACATGTAGCAGCAAAAAACATTTATTATAACTGTTTGAAAAAGAGGGGTGCTATAAGGTGAGGGAAGCATTGGCAAGTATCTCAAGAAATTCACATAAAAGGAGAAAAAGAGGGTGGCTTTACCCTGCTTTCCTGTTCATCAACCCCATATAAAAGATTGACGGACCCAAATGGAATTCCTGCAGTACATCATAGCTTAAGATCAAATTAATATAATATTACAGCATTTATGAACTTGCAAGGCCAATACTCGAAACATGCAATTGCTTTCAGAAATTTTAAATTTAGAGAATGATGGTAAGACAGACTCTATCCAACAAAAATAAAGCTACAAAACACATCCCCTAAAGCTAAGCTTGAAGACAATAACTAAGAGATCCTATTAATAAAAAAAAATGTCAAAAATATGATAGGCTTAACACAAACCACAAATATAAATTCATTATGAATTGCCAGAAACATAAACTCATGAGTCATGACCACTCATAGAACTACAGATATAGTGCAAATTCTGTGTCCATGCCACAGATTTCACCCACCTCCCGAGGATGGAATGCCAAAAACCACAAGAAATACAGCAAATGTCAGTATCTAGTAGTCATACCTGTAGGAGTGTCAAATGCAGGTAGCATTCTCCGAGCCAGATCCTCAGCTAAGTCAAGCAATTGATTGTCATAGGATGGAATTCTCATACCCTGCAACCAAAAGATGGAAGTGGCATTCTCCCCGGATAGAATATCGAAAGGGTATCTAAGCATTTACTCATTATTGAGGAGCAATCAAGCACATCATGTTTCAAATATAAGATAAATTAGCACCCAAGAACATACTGTCTTTAAGCTATAACTTACGTACAGCATGCACACACTTGTGTGTCATGAGCATTGCTTTCTTAATGCTTTATTTTGATATTTATTCATAGTAAAAGGCGATAAAATTCATTACTAAATGTTTCCCATTTCTTCCTTATCCTTAACTAGAAAGATATTGCAAAGAAAAGATTTACAAAGGTGATCATTGTATTTACCGTAGCATAATCACTTGCAATAAGATGAGCAGAGAGTAAACCTCCAAGGACCCGGATGGTAGTCTCAAAGACAGATACTGTTTTATTCTGGAAACATGATAACAGAATCAAAAAAATAAAAAATAAAAATTAGATAAGATGTCTTCTGATAACTACAGACATAGGTTTTATAACTTCAGAAGGATAGTCATTTGATTGCTCGACCAAAATGATAGGAGGGGTAACATGGCTTGTAATTTCTATGATGTAAATTTCAATATAAAAATGCATTGATGCCTGTTAAAAGGTTATTCCTATCAAAAGTATCAAAACATGTGAGCTCAAATCATCATAGTAAATGCTTACTCACTATATCAAACCGAAGATTTTTACCAATCCAATCAACAGAGGAAGTGAACCGTTCTCGGTCACCAAGTAGAGCCAGCATATCCAAGGAGTCAATCTGCGACAGCATTAATATGTTCACCAAACTTTCATATAATAGCTTAAAGACAAAGAACCAGGAACAAGGATATCACCAACCAGAGTCAAAGCATAACCACCAAGGCTGTCTTCTCCTTCACATGATAGAGGCTTTAATTCATCAAGCGGAAAAGCATGCTCCATGTATCCATTAAAAGCATGATAGAACATTTCACGAACCTATATCATACCATCAACAAAAACACATCACGCACATGAAGAAAAATCAATTCTTTATTTCTTTTCTAAAAAGATTAATACTATTCCCAAAACAGAGATGGCGCAATTCACCAAAGATTCGTAAGAGGAAAAAATACAGAGGGATTTTTGTCAATTGAGCAATGCTTAAAGCTTCAATTAGTGTGATTGCAAATAAATTCATCAATGCAATTAAATAATAAATGGGCAGGATCAAATTTATAAAACTTGTAAAATTTACTTATAATCACCATAAATAAGAGCGATTCTCGAAGTCCAGTAATTACTGAAAAGAGAGAGAGGAAACAGCTAAAAAACTTGAAATTCGATGATAAAGCGAAGAGGTGAATGCTTGAGCAATGACAGATCCAATGTTAAAGAAGAAGAAGAAGAAGAAGAAGAGTTTTCTTTTTTTTCTTTTTATGATATTTCAAGGTGAATTAAAAAGAAGAAGAGGCAAATTTAAAAAAAGGAAGGAGGGAGGGAGTACCTCGTCTCGAAGAAGTGTGGCTTCCTCGGGAGTGACACCATCAGCCGCAGTTTGTCGAAGGAAGATAATGTTGTTGTGGTTGGTGTCGGCAGATAATATTGAGAGCAACAACAACAAGGGCAGGCATCGTTGTTTCCAGGTTTTTTCCATTCCTTGCTCTCTCTGATTCCAGTCTCTCTGTTGTTTTGGTAACAACAAAGATATATCGCAGTAAATAATAAATAAATAGATATAATGAATGAATGAATGAATGAATGCTCGTGTTTGAGTTGTGCCCTTACTGAGAATTGAGCTTCTCTTTGCTGTTCAGTTTTACTTTTACTACGAAATCATTTCCCTTCCGTCCCAACCGAGTTTGGTAAGTGTTACCTCCCAAGTCCCACCCCTCCTTTTTGGCAATAACAAGAAAGAGTTGAAAGAAAAATCAAACTTACTTTGTGTTTTTGATTGTCGTGTATGGATTATTTTTTTATTATTATTTTTTTTAATATTAAAATATCAAAATTATAATAAAAAAAATACTAAAAAAATAGCAATTTAACATTTTTTAAGCTGAAATCACTTTTCAAAAACACAAAACAAACAAAAACACAAATATTATCAAACACATTTTTAACCACGCGTCATTTAGTTTAGACGTGTTTTTGGTATGTATTTAAATTTGTATTTGTGTTTAAAATAATTTGAAAAAATTAATAATAAGTTAACTTTTAAAAACTAAATTATTATCAAGTTCATTATAATTTTTAAGATTAATAAATCTATTTTTATAATTTGTATATGATATCAATATTACTCTTTGTACTTTATATTTTTATCATTTTACATTTTTTTTTCTATTTATCACTATTTTTTATAGTTTTTTTTAGTTTTTTCTTTTTTTTATTTATATTTTTTTAAAAAAAAAATATTATTCATATTTATCACCTAGCCTATTTATATTATAATCTCTGTTCTTATCGTTAATCTTTTTTTTTTTAACACTTTTTTTTAAAAAAATTATTATACAAAAACTAAAAAGATGGTGTTTCAATATAACAATTGCAATATCATCCCATTTTTTTACTACTTTAAAAATGAGTTTGAGATTTTACTTCTCTTTATCAACACATGTAATATTCACTATATTTTATCATATTTAAACATTAATTCACAGCTATATTTTTTACTTACTGTAAAAAAAATATATTACTAACATCTACATATTAATTCATACATGTTAAAAAAAAATTACTCAACCTGTAATTAAGAGTATCGAATAAACATGTTAACACTTTTCTTCTCTTTTTTATTTATTGGCACAAATAATTATTAGTTTATTTAATTGAAGGCAGAACTTTTGATTTATAATTAAAAAAATTTATTATAAAAAAACACATTTAAGAAGCATGTATATTTATTTTTTTATCAAAAAATAATTATCCAATCCAAACACCGGTAAAATAATTAGTACTAAACTATGTATAGATATTGCTTGCTGGTGAATCCATCAAACACAACGTGGGCATTCTTCTTTGTATATATATAAAAAATCTCACACTATCCCAACAACCTCTATGAATACAAGTTAAAAGAAAAACTCTCACGCTATTCCAGCAACCTTTATGAATATAAATTAAAAGAAAAATTCCGGAAACAATGTCTGTATGCTAAGCATTTCTGAATGTGAAAATAATTATTTTTTAAAATAATATTTTTTTTTATTTTTTTTAAATTATTTTTAATATTAACACACCAAAACAATTTAAAATTACTAAAAACAAAATAATTAAAAAAATAAAAAAATATTAAAAAAACACTCTAGAACACAAAAAGAAAATCACTTGCTTGTGCATTTGAGCCCCGCGTCTCACCCATTAAAAAAAAGAAAGGATCGGAGCCATAAGAAACCGTAATAAAATAATAATATTGCATCTTAACATCTTTAACGTGTTGTTTTGGAGAGAAAGTGATTGCAGACTCGAACGAGCTATGGCAAAGATAGCAATTGAGCACGGATACATTTTTCAAGCGAGCCCTACAGGAACTCTCTTTAGAAAGAAAGGAATTCAAGGGCGAGAAAGCCAAATTTTCAGCGCATGACAACACATTCAAATCCCTGATAAACCATGTTCAGATCCAACTGCCTCTACCACAACAACACCAAGGTTTGCCAATCTTTCATCTCATTTAACGGGAGAATGGGTCTGGGGATACATATAGATCAGAAAGTGAGTTTCTGTCGGAAAGAATTCTCAAATAACGCTAGCATTCCAGAGACATTGGGCCAAGTTAACATTCAAAAAGAAAAAACAACAGATTCCCAACTGTTTGTTGATATGAAAAATATTTGGCGGTTATAACAGATCTGCAAAAGAATTTCATAGATAAATGATGACAAGCTAATTAAATTGATTATAGTGAAGTTACATGCGTGCTGGTTTCATCCACTTCAGGCCTGCAAATGGAGGAAGAAACAAATCATGCACCGCAGAAGGTTGATAATTAATAAATATAACAGCAAATAGAAGCATGTTACACAAATTGACTTGCACACCTAACAAACTCCAACTCATGAAATTATTTTGAAGATAATGAATACAGCAGTCTAGGATGGTTGAAAGAAATAAAGGGATAGAATGCAAGATGGACATAATTACAGCCAAGAGTAACATACCTGTTGCTTTTTCTTCTTTGGCCTCCTCTTCCTTCGGGGTTTATGAGCATCGGAATTTGAACTTAGATTACTGCTGTGGCCTGTCCTTGTACTTGAAGAACCCCCTGCCCTAAAGGCAGATCCACTTATGCTACTTGATGTATTACTAGATGTAGAAATTCCAGCCCTCTGTTTCCATGAATTTTTGCTTGATGAAGCTCCAAACCTTGATTGAGCATGCACTGGATTTGCTTGCAAATTATTTGAAGGCCGAGGAGGAGGCATTAGAGCTCTGGCAGCTGTCTGTCTCCATGGAAAAAATTGATGTCAGAAAAAATGTTCATTTTCTTTTTAAAATAACAAAAAAATAAAAATAAAAATAGCTGATATATAATTTCATTAAAACAGTGCAATATTCGGGTTTAAAAAGTGACCTGATTCCTTTCATCGCTTGACATTCCAGATGCTGCTTTGCCAGAAGCACTAGAAGCTTGTTCCCTGAAAACAAATTATAATATGCACCTTTTAAGGTATAAACCAGTTTACACCATATGCAAAACTATATTATGACAATCTAAATATAGGACCAAATGGATGCGCAGAGCTTCCAGTCTAATGTGACAGCATAAAGCTTGCAGAATAAACCACTGTACATGCATATTTATTTTTTTCATTGCTATCTGGATTCGGTAGTAAATGTGACTGATAAAAACATGAAGGAAATATAAATCAAGCAGCTGATAAGATAAAATAACTTGCCCAACTGCAAATGTAGATCTTGAAACTAGAATCTTCCCTCACAGTTATGGTAATACCTTGTACTTTTATCTGTCCATTCATCATCTGCATCAGCTTCATCACTCGAGGTTTCAGCTAAAAAGAAATCGTCTTCACTCAGATCCAAAAGACCATCATCCTCACTCCCTGTCTCTGTTAAGGTAAGTAAAAAAAAAAACATTCATCACAATAATAAGAAGATATCACAAGAAAACTATAATGAGAATGTATTCGCAGGTAAACAGCATGAATAGGAGTATAATCCACAAAGCCTTTTGTAATGGGAAAGCATTATTGGTGGGTGCTTGCTCGTTCAGCTTATGACCTGTATCATTTATCTTAAATCAAAGTTGTCACTCTAGAGATCTGCCCACAACCCAATAAATGGGAAAACATTTAAAGCTAAGTAATATCTACCAGGCATAGAGGCTGGGTTCCCACCATTGGCAAGGGCACAAACAAAAACCTCATTTCTTGATTCTAGCTATGTACAAATTCGCAAAGTATTGTGGTGCACAGAATGGTAAGATAGGGAAAAACATTCTTCCTGTGACAACCGACAGTGTATTCTTTATTAATACAGATACACATAATTGTATATTTTAGCTTCATTTCTTGAGGACAATGATTTGTCTAAACACAAATGCCTGCAAAAAAACTTAATCCATGGAGCAGATCCACAAGCATGAAAAGGTGATGTTTCTACATCAAGATTTCGAGAACAAACCATATCCACCACTCACTGCTATAACTTATACAAGGGTCATTCTTTGGGTCCAGTAACCAAGCAAGAAAGTTCATATCATTTTATTTAGAAAGTTGCAGAGGTAAGCAAAAGAAAGAAGATACCTTCCAAATCCTTGCCGCTGGCTGCAGCAGCAACTAAGTTGGCTTTAATCTGCTCGCGCAATCTATTTCTCCTATCCACTATGTCTGAATCATCACCTCCAGTAAATAAAGATACATATTTCTCGGTCTTGGGGAAAAACTACAATTCCAAGAGAAAATAGTAATGTAAATAGAAAAAAAAAAACTTCAGCTTAGAAAGATTTCGTTTTTTTAAAGGGAAAAAGAAACAAGAAGCAGGACAAGCGGAGCTCATGTATTTGTTTAAAATACACCTCCAAGAAGACTCAAGTGCAAACTAAATACAATACAGTCAACATTTCATCTCACACTGTATGGTAGACTGTATCTTTAGTTTCAATCAGGTAAGTACAGAACAACAGTAAATGTCCATTACATCTTTGCTCAACTAAAGGGCAAAATATAGCGTTGCAAAAAAAAACATTTAGAGCAGCAGCAGCTTACCCTAACATATTCAAGATCTTCTTTCAATTTAGAAAGCTGGTCAGCAACATCAGCATCTTGGGGTAGCTGACCAGATGAAGCGCGCAGCAGTTTCTCAAGACGCCGTATTCTTCTATCTATCTTTCTTCTCTCTATACAAAACAAAGGACATGACTTTGAGGATTTAGCTTGAGACTAAATAATGAAAAATATATATATTTCACATTAAGTTGTTACCAAAAAACTTAATCTTCCGATCTCGCAAGAAAATCTTGCGTTCAAGAGCCAAACGAGTATGAATTTCTTGTTGCTTCTTCAACTCCTCTAACCTCTTTTCTTGAGCTTCTCTTACTTGAAGTGGAAGTTCCTTGTATTAACAAGAGAACTAATTAATGGTGAAAAAAACCCTAATTGAAAGTGAAAAAAGGAAGTAAGAAGTAGTACCTTGCGGAGCATGCGATCTATAGAGCGGATTTGGTTCTTGATAGAGACGGATTTGGGCTTTTGTTTAGGCTTCTTGTCTACGCCTAATCCTTTGGAACGGCGGCCTACAGGGGGTTTGCGCTCAGCCACTCTTCGTTTGCCATAGCCACCATGGGCCATGTTGCTGTTCGAAAGTTGATATGCCTCCCTTCCCCCCCTCCCCTCTTCTGTTTTGTTTATTCTCGTTTACTCGCTCGACAAGATTTGGGATCCTTTCGCTAAACTATGATACGACCTTTTTCTTCTGCTTCGCTTGTTTGTTTTTAAAAAGTGTTTTTAATTTTATTTTTTTTAATATTAAAAATAAATTTTAAAACATAAAAAATATTATTTTAATATATTTTCAAATAAAATATACTTTAAAAAATAATCATTATCATATTCTTAAATATAACTCTAGCATATTTGAAAGTGTGATTGTGGTTGCTTTTCAAAATATTTTTCATTCAGAAAAGTATACTAATAATGTTTTTTTATTTTTTAAAAATTATTTTTAAGATCAGCACATCAAAATGATTTGAAAACATCAAAAATATATTAATTGAAAACAAAAAAAAAATTTCAAATTTTTTCGGAAGCGCTTTTTAAACGCACTGCCAAACGCCCTATTAATATCATTTCAAAAACATATTAATATCATTTTAGTATCCTTAATGGCCCACGCAATGCCATAAGCTAAATAAAAAAACATTATAACAAAAAAAAATAGAAAACAATTATATTTTAAAAAAATAAGAGAAATTCAAAAATCAAGTTTAATTTTAATTAATTTTATAATACAATAAAAAATGAGATAGCAACAATAAGTAAAAAAATTATCTCGAGCAAAGCAAGGTTAACACGGGAAATCATGACCTGAACATGAAATATATATAGATTACATATTTATCAGGCATCCTATGTTATAAGATTAGAATAATTCAATAAAAATAAAATTAACGATAAATAAAAAAAAACTGGAAAATTACTAGATAATTATAGATCAAGTTGTTTAATATCGCAACACATGTTTTTTACTTAATTGTGTTTAATAAATTTGTTTATTAAAATTAATTTGTAACAGAAATCGTATTTAAAAACTATTGAATAAAATAAAAGGAAAAAATATTGTGCAAGGTTGCACATATTAAAAATATTATAAAAAATAAAACATTTTAAAAATAAATTTAATTTATAATATATAAAAAATTATAGATGTATCATAATAGCCTCTTAAAAAAATTAAATACACCCAATATAATTAAAAAATTACCATCATTTAAAAAATACTTAATAAGCCAAAGAAATGACATGGAACAAGTATTAATTAAAACATAAACTTAAAAATTATGTAAAAAATATATATTAAAAAGTTGTTAATTAAAAAATCAAAATAAAAGAAAATAATGAGGTCATGCGTTGCTAACCCTAGTTCAAGCCAAGTGCTTGGCTCATCAAAAAATAACCC
>Ga0307516_10004859_pt1 | contig 16373 bp, 16 predicted proteins | sample 19_EM_MG_FD_203310 | JGI IMG/M metagenome (GOLD analysis project Ga0307516, IMG submission 203310) | Populus trichocarpa ectomycorrhiza microbial communities from riparian zone in the Pacific Northwest, United States - 19_EM | ecosystem: Host-associated > Plants > Roots > Unclassified | place...
CGCGACCGCAGAGGGACTTATGCCGGTGGCAGTGTGTTGTTGACGCTAGCCCCGAGAAGATTCAGTGATGTTCACTGTAGATCACCACATAAACACCCACCACTGTATTCCTCATGGTCCGCCTGAATTGCCGTGCGGCCGCCTATCGCTGCAACAGTTTCCTTTGAATGCCGTTCAGACAAAAGCCTTTTGGAGATAAGACGGACTATCCGATCGGCCATGGGAGCCTGGGCTCGTTTCCCACCTCGGGATCCCACACGCGCGAGCCTACGGAACGCCCAGGGATGAAACCACCCGAAATGCAAAGCGTGGGGTTTTCTGCCTGGAAGGGTGCACACGCAAAGATTACTACGGTTGCCGGAACAGATGGTCGGAGAGACCTTATCTCTGCGTACCTGTGATGCAATCGCGAGGGAAGCAAAAGCTTTGACTCGCGCGCACCCCAATCGCGCATTTACCTATCCGGGGGGGTTCGGGCGAGGATTCCGCTGATCCACGAACGGGTGCGGGTGAATTCGCAATCCACAGACGCCCTGAAGCCGCGGGGTTTTATCGCACTAATCCTTTTCTGCCGATGTCGGACCTGATCGAAGACGCTCCCTTATAATGCATGGGGCCCAAGGCCAACCGGTCGAGCTTTTACCCCCCGTTTCCAAGGAGTGAGAGAGAGACCCTAGGCTGCGCACCGCCGAAACGCCAACATGCGGTTTACTGAAACGTTTGCCTGGCATGTCCAGGCCGCTGCGAGGCTCTCGTCATATAGATGTTCCTATACAAATCACGAGGTCCACCAGAGTTCCACAGCCGAAGGTTTCGTACCGCACTGAACTACTCACCCGGGGTTCATCTTTCATCCTCACGCAGATACATGGAGTATGTACACACTAGCACGAGGTGCTGACACAGGGGACGACATGCGCCCCTCGCCGACTCTCTGAAACGAAGGCGAGGAGCGATAGGAACTATCGCAATACCCCCGACTTACTCGGGCACGCGAGGACCGACTTGGGGCGCGGTCTGCAGCGAAAGTTGTCAGTCTCAAAATACCTGCCACTCGGAGTATCGGAGTTGGGGACTTCCATTCCGTTCTCCACAGTGTCTTCTTGCCGGGAGGACTAAAAATACCCCACGATAAACGTCAGGCTTCGCCGAAACTGTAACGGCAGAAGCTCAACTAGCGGGACGGGCATGCTAACCGCTCTAGCAATCGCCATGGCTCACCACACACCCGGAGCACGTGGATCGAAGGTGGGTGCAAATCCAGCATAGCCTGGGTTTGCTCAAACGGTTCATTAAGGTGGAAGGGGGTACGAGGTAAACTGGAGATATCTACGAAAACATCCTAGCGTGTGATGAAGCATGGAGCATGAGATGTGAAAGGTCCTCTAGACTATGTGCCAACCAGCGTCGAGGAGGGTAGTGTGTATGGCGGCAGCAGGCAACGAACGATATGCGTATTTACAACAACGAGAATGGGAGATGAGAAACTAGAGAGCGTTAATGAGACAGCAAAGGAAAATGGAGATGACCTCTCCTATTCGTACAGTGGTAAAAAGCCATTCGATGGAGGGGGTAAAAGGCCCGCCATAGAAGCAGATTTCTCGATGACCGGAGATGGGGGTTCATCGTCGGCGTACGAGTAGAACGGCTCGTCCACACCGTTGATGTTGATGTATTCGACGATACGCCGTCTCCCCCCCTTCCGGCCAAGGTGGCCGGTGTTGTCCAACTTCTTGGGGGGCTCCCCCTTGGGATGGGTGTTGGCTCCATGAAGGTCGAACGGACTCGGTGGCATCAGACTAGGGCTGGAGAGTGCCTGGAGCCTAAGCTTAGAAAAGTTCGAGTCCACTTCTGTCAAGCGTAACAGGTCCGGTTTGTGATTGGCCTCCGCTTGGGGGCGGCTGAGACTGAAGTAGGAAAAGTCGGGGTCCGAGGTCATGAGATGCGGGGTGAGAGAAGGCGATGACGTTGCTGACGGAGTTCCAGGCGGTGAAGGGAGGGAGGAGGAGGCGGTCAACGATGGGGTCGAGGTGGGGGATGGGTGATCATCATCCGAAGGCGGCTCAGAGCTAGTGGTCGGGTCTGGGGGGGCGGTTTCAGCAGGGAGAAGAGGAAGGATGTTGAATCTGTTCTGAAATCGATTCGTGGGAGTCGCGGGTGATTGCGGATTGATCGGGGATTGGGTCATCGATCCAGGCTGACCACCTGATGATTGATCTTCCACGGGCATGAGGGGCAAGAACGAGAACTTGGAAGCCAAGGAGGAGATAGGTTTCTGAGGCGCCGAAGAATGGGGATTGTGTACAAATGGTGGCGTAAGCGTGTTATCGATGGATGAAGTAGTCTTCGGTCCACCGTTGGACGTAGTGGGGGGCTTAGAGGGGGTTGGGGGTGGTGTATCAGGCAATAATGGCAGCAAGCCAACGGGGACACGGTTCAACAAGTGTTGTGGTCTCGGACGTAAACCGGCCTTGTGTTGTGGATAAGCGGTTGAGTTTTTCAGTTCGTGGAGTTCCAGCAAATCCCTAAAAATGAATATAATCGTAAGCTTACGCTCTGTAACCCGTGTTGAGGGACGAAAAACGATCGTCTCTCACACGGGGAGCGCTTTATGCTGAGGGTGAGCAGGCTAGTGGATCCCCGTCACGGGACCCGGGTGGCCTGGAGGGCGCGATACTCACTGGTAGGTAAGTTTGGGGGTTATCTCGCAGGGAGTCCTGTCCCAGTCGTCTGCCAGGTGGACCTCGACGATTTCTTGTTCATCGTCTGAGCTGGAGGAACTGTTCGAGCCGCTACCGCAGAAGGAGACGCATTTGCGAGCGGGGGGGCGTGGGGAGTTGCGCGGAGACGCGGCGTTGAGGACAAGACAGCCTTTCATGGTCGTGACGGAACCCCGGAGGAGAGAGAGCAGGCGTGGCTCGAGGGAAGAGGAAAGGGATACAGAGGAGAGGAGCGAAATAATTGTAGTGTGATATTTGGGGCTTCCTGTTTTATACTCATGCGTCCCGACCTTATTGGGTGGACGGTCGGTTACCGCTACGCCGGCTCACAGCCCTGTCTAGCGAATCAGGGGACAACCGCCCTCGTTGTCTGTTTCGTCCGCCACCACCATTGATAAGTACATGCCACAAACGCAGAACACGGCTCCCAAAGCAAACTGTACAGTCGAAAAAGAAAAGTAAACGTTATGTAATCAACAACGAGGGTAAGCCAAGGCTCGTCCTGATCGGAAACATAGGCGACCGCGAAGGAAACGGTGAGAAAAACGGGCATAGATGTGCATAGGGCTTCATACAGGTCATGTATCATGATAAAAAACGAGCTAGTCCCAAGCCCCTGCCGTACGACGAGAGGACCCCATCCTCTTGTCCTGTGGGAAAGTGGAAAACACCGTCAACCGATAGGCACGAGATCAAATACCGAGCCTCCGCGTGGTGTTCGGGCGACGAAAGCAAAACCATTCATCATGCGTACCTCCTCCGCTTGACCAACCCCAGGTTCAGCTGCCAGGTGTTGTCGTCGTTGTACGTCGCGTATAGCCCCCAGAAAAAGCATGCATCGCCCAGACAGTCAACTCGCTTCAACCCCTCTTTGAGTTCGTACCCAGGTAGCGCTGGGGTTACGAGAACCCTTTGGTAAAAGGCGCCAGCCATCTTTTGCTCCAGTTCGTCTCCGACCATCTCTTTCATTCGGTCTAGTTCGCGCCTCCCGACCCTCTTTTGGAAATATTTAAATATCCCGTTGAACACGTCCCAGACCGTGACCCCGTTGGGTCCAGATGCCTTGACGTCTATATGTCCCCACAGCGCCTGTGCTACCCCAACCTGGCACACGACCACCAGTCGACCCACTGCGGGGCACGTAGCGACGTCGTCCAGCTTGTCCGTAAGACTCACGATTACGTGGTTGCCGGTGATCCGTTTCGCGGTCGTCGGCAACTGTGAGATGTCCCACATGATGTGGGGCAACGCTGTGTTGCAGGGGTTGGGGATCATCCACGGAGCTAGTTGGATCGGTGCCCTTCGTGACGTCGCAAGAGCGGACGGCGGCGGCCAAGGTCCGGGGGTCCATGTCGGACAAGCTCCGGGCATGGGGTGACCGCCCGTCAACCAATCGGCACTACCGACGCGCCCGCCGCTCTCACGCCCGCCTCCAAGCAAATTTGAACTAGAATCGGGGAGTCCAGGATGCGGTGTCCATGTCAACACTCCGCTTGGAGTTTGCCAAGCCACGCTACTGGCTGGAACTCTGAGTAGATTATCGACGACCGAGTCCATAGCAAAATCGGACTCGTTGGCCGGGGTCGAAACGGCTCGGGAAGGACCGGAGGGTGTATGTTGGGAAGATTGGGTATGAGAATGACGAGGGCGAGCGCTGGATTGCCCTGCCACAGTGTGACTGAACGAGGTGTCGATTCGGGGGAGATCGCCATTCGACCGACGAGCTGACCTGGCTGGAGTGTGGACGGTGTAAGGTTGTCGGACCGGGGAGGTAGGGAAATTTCCCAGGGACCACGAAAAACTGGGGACGACTGGGGAGGACGTATCTGGCGAACGAGGGGCCTGCCAACTGGTGTGGATCTGGGACCCGCTCGGCCGCTGCTGGTTCATACTCTGGTTCACCTGGGAAGGAGGTCCTGGCTGGCCCTGGTTCGTGACCGTCGCCCCATCAGCCTGGTTCTGATAGGACGACGTGTCGCCATTTCTCTGCGACTGTTGCCGGGACCGTGTGGTTGGAGTGTGCCCACGGCTCTTCGCGAGGACGGAGTCATGGGGACTGAAATACCCGCTATCATCGGCAACGCTCTGGCCCAGGACGTGAGGGGACTGGTTCCGAGAACTTGAACGAAACATCCGTTGTCCAGGTGTAGGGTCACCGTCGCTGTCATCCGGATCGTTCCCTCCTGTGTTGGCCGGCCATTTCGAAGGCCCTGCGTGGGACTGATGGCTACCAAAGATCGGGGAGGTTGGACTCGGGGGCGTAGGATGGATGATTTGTATATTTGGTACAGGATCCGTGCCCAGGCTGGGAAGGTGGAATCGGTATTGTGGGGAGGTCCTGGAGGGGGAGGGTGACTGCCTCATCGCGGATCGGATAGGAGTTGTACCTGGTGGTGGTGGGTTATGCACTTGCCCTGGCGGTTCGAGCATTAAATTTGGGGAAAATCGGGCCGATTTCCTGGAGGGAGTGCTGAGGTCGCTGATTTCGGAACTTCCAGAGTTGTTACGACTGTGGCCAGGGCGCAGGGTGGTATGGACGCGGCCTCCATTGGAAGGGCAGTTGCGTGTATCTGGGACTCCATTGAGAGGAAGCTGCCGATTTAACGTATTTGGGGTACTGAAGTGGAGGGGGGTGTTTGGGATGGGTTGTCTGGAAGAGTATTGATCGCTATCTGAGGCAAGAATCGATTCGCTCGTAGCCCTCCTGGGGACTGGTGCAATGATAATGGGTGGCGACACATTCCTTCCTACGATCAAAGTGTGGAATCAGCGTTTCAAACTAACGCAAGTTCGGTGTGGGGCGCACGTACTAGAAGTCGTTGCGTCTTTGGGCCCTGGTCGTGATCGTGAAGACATCGTAGGATAATGGTCAATGGTGGAGCCTGCCCAGAGGATGAGGAGAAACGTCGAGTAGGCTGTCAAAACCACGGGCTCAAAGCGATGTTGCCCTCAAGGCAAGTGGTGTGCCAGCATAATCTCCCGGGTGCTTAAATACGCATGTGCACTGTGGCGGCTGAAGTCCCAGGCCAAAGCTCCCATTAAAGGGCGAGAGCTCGACAAAGGGGGTTAACACAATGGGGAGAACTGGCTTGTCATTCAGTTTAGGTTATACGTCGGGCGTCGAGATTCGAGAAAACGACAAACCGGTTCTGGGACGTGACGCTATTGTGCCTTGCGTGGACCGCGGGGCCGAAATCCTGGCATCCACTTAACGTGGCGGAGATTAGGGACGATTTATCGCCAGACAACGCAAGGCTTACGAGAGTCACGGGACAAAGGCGGATGGGCCTTGGTAACCTGAGTGTATGGACAGCGACCCGGGACATCGGGGGATGCGCTGAGATTGAAAAGTTCAGTGTTCAACGCCGCGGGCTTGCTAGGACCAGCCTGAAGGAATCATTCGGACCGTTGGCGTGCCGTAGGCGATCTCACTACCGACAGACATGCGCGACGTTCCCGCTCACGCGACCTCGCCTTTCTTGACGGTTCTTGCAAAGCGGGAGCGGCTCGTTCGATCGATACATCAGATATCAGATCTCAAAAGCTTAGTAACTGGATGCCCTCTTCCCCTTCAACTCTGTCCACTTGCTATGACGAGTGTTACCAGGGAAATCTCGAGTCGGGTTTTGTACGACCTATCGGCTTCTACACTCCGTTCTATGCGCTTCCAAGCGATTCCACGGCGCACTTCCGTGGAATGCTCGGTCGGTGGAAGCACACCGATGCGCTCCCCTCAAGTCTCGTGGAATGTACAATTGAATAAGTTAGTGCCAGTTCCAAGCGTCGTCCGCCCCATCCGAATCCGGCGCACGCAGGGCAAGCCAGCGAGAGAAAAAGAGGATTCGGGCGTGATTCTACGGACTGCATGGAACTCCGCTTCGTTCCAAGCACTCGGAGGTTGGAGCCACAAGCGTCGATTCTCCGAGGCTGTGGAAGAGAGTTCGAGCCATTCGTCCCACTGGACCTCACCTGGATGGGACCCGAGCTTCGACCTCCGGGCGTCGATCACCTCGTTTTGTTAGAGTGACGCTCATCATCTCCAGGGTGATGGAACGAGCTTCCGCGGATGCAAACCCACGGAAGAATCTGGTTCGCACGGTTGTTACTCGGAACCTCCCATCTTCCGCTCGGTGGTCAGGGAACCCATCGCAAACACCAAAGAGTTCCCCCCCTCTCAGTCAAAAATATTGGCCCGCAGATGTGAAACCGATGATCCAGGTGGAAGTTGCCGGATCTGAAACCGAACAAATCCGATGGACGGACTCGGGGGGAAATCGAGAGTGTTCTTCTCGGGGGTGTCATCGGGTGTGTGAACAGGTTGCCGGTTGGGGATGGTTTATCCCCAGACCCCAGCGCAGGGTCAAGCGAGACTCTCTGCAGTCTGGACGGCGGACTCGTTGTGAACAACTCTCGGGATCTTTGATGATGTTTCTGCAGAGGCGGTAATCAGAGTGAAAGGACGGTCTAAGGGCTGTGTCGCCCAATGGTCGGAATGTTGGATGATGGAATGTTTGAGTTTGGGGTCGCGTCAGTTCGTTTCGTCACGCGCGCCTTCTCGTCCAAATGTACCCCCGCCATTGATCTAATCTCCCTCACCGTTTCTTTCTCTCCTTCCTCCATCTCCCCACCCGGTCATGTCCACCTACGACCACTCGAGGGTCTCTCGCTTCATAGGTATCAGTTCACGCCCCCTTCGGATTCGTTTCCCCGCTCATCAACCCCGCAGGCGCAAATTCGCTCGACAATGCTCCAGCTGGTCCAGTCACCGACTGGGTCAGAGCACACGGTGGACACACCGTGATCACAAAAGTGCGTCCTGCTCCAATCTAGATCACTCTGATCCACTCACGCCACCTGCAAAAAATAGGTTTTGATCGCTAACAATGGTTGGCATCACCTCCCATCCGCTGGCTGCTCGCTCTCATTGCTTTTCTCTGCCTAGGTATCGCTGCCGTGAAAGAAATTCGTTCCATCCGACAATGGAGTTACGAGACTTTCGGTACAGAACGCGCGGTCGAATTCACCGTTATGGCCACCCCAGAAGATCTCAAGGTTAATGCCGAGTACATTCGCATGGCAGATCGCTATGTCGAAGTCCCCGGCGGCTCAAACAACAACAACTACGCCAACGTGGACATCATCGTCGACGTTGCTGAGCGCTCTGGCGTTCACGCCGTGTGGGCGGGTTGGGGGCACGCCTCCGAGAACCCCAGGCTCCCAGAAACCCTTGCCAAGCACAAAATCGTCTTCATTGGTCCTCCGGGCAACGCGATGAGGAGTCTTGGTGACAAAATCTCCAGTACCATCGTCGCTCAGAGTGCCGACGTCCCCACCATGCCTTGGTCAGGTACTGGTATCAAGGATACCGTCTTGTCAGATCAGGGCTACGTCGTCGTTGCGGACGATGTCTACAGGAAAGCTTGCGTGACGAGCGTCGAGGAAGGTCTCGAGCGTGCGCAACAGATCGGCTTCCCCGTGATGATCAAAGCTAGTGAGGGTGGTGGAGGAAAGGGTATCCGACGAGTCGACGCAGTAGAACAGTTCAAGCTCGCATACAATGCCGTCGTTGGTGAAATTCCAGGTTGGTACCCACACCCAAGCGTTTGACCGGTCAGACGCTCACCGCATCCCCAGGTTCTCCTATATTCATCATGAAACTCGCTGGCCAAGCCCGCCATCTCGAGGTTCAGCTGCTGGCTGACCAGTATGGCAACGCAATCTCTCTCTTTGGCCGTGACTGTTCCGTCCAGCGCCGGCACCAGAAGATCATCGAAGAAGCCCCCGTAACAATCGCGAAGCAAGAGACTTTTGAGGAGATGGAGCGCGCTGCCGTTCGATTGGCCAAGCTTGTCGGATATGTCAGCGCCGGAACTGTCGAGTGTGAGTCTTTTGACGGCCTCCAGCCCCGCTCTTGTCCTGATCCACGAACACCCAGATCTCTACAGCCACGAGGAGGACGTCTTCCACTTCCTTGAGCTCAACCCCCGTCTCCAGGTCGAGCACCCTACCACAGAAATGGTTTCTGGAGTCGACCTTCCCGCCGCTCAGCTCCAAATTGCCATGGGTCTCCCTCTCCACCGCATCAAGCATATCCGTCAGCTCTACGGGGTTGCTCATGCTGGCAACTCTGAAATCGACTTTGATATGATCAAACCCGAAGCCAACCAGCTTCAACGCAAGCCCCGTCCCAAGGGTCACGTCGTTGCCGTCCGTATCACCGCCGAAAATCCCGACGCTGGGTTCAAACCTTCTTCCGGCTCCCTTCAAGAACTAAACTTCCGTTCAAACGCCAACGTCTGGGGCTACTTCTCCGTCGGTAGCGCTGGTGGTTTGCACGAGTTCGCGGATTCTCAGTTTGGTCACATCTTCGCTTACGGTGAAGATCGTGGCGAGAGTAGGAAGAATATGGTCGTCGCTCTGAAGGAACTTAGCATCCGCGGTGATTTCAGGACGACAGTGGAGTACCTCATCAAACTACTGGAGCTCGAGGCCTTCGAGGATAACACTATCACTACCGGCTGGTTGGACTCTCTCATCAGCAACAAACTCACTGCGGAGCGACCAGACAGCACTATCGCCGTCCTCACTGGTGCTGTCACCAAGGCGTACCTTTCCTCTGAGGCTTGCTGGGCCGAGTACAGGTCCATTTTGGACAAGGGTCAGGTCCCGTCCAAGGATACCCTCAAGACTGTTTTCGGCATCGATTTTATCTACGACAACGTCAAGTATTCGTTCACTGCCACCCGATCGTCCGTTACGACATGGACTCTCTACCTGAACGGAGGGAGGAGTATGATCGGTGCTCGCCCGCTTGCGGACGGTGGTCTCTTGGTCCTCCTCGATGGGAAGAGTCACTCCGTCTACTGGCGGGCTGAGGTTGGAGCCCTCCGACTGATGGTCGACGGAAAGACCTGTTTGATTGAACAGGAGAATGACCCAACGCAGCTCAGGAGTCCCAGCCCCGGGAAACTCATCAGGTTCTTGGTGGACAGTGGTGACCATATCAACGCCGGCGAGCCCTACGCCGAGATTGAGGTGATCGATTTCAGCTCGGCATGACAGCAGAGTCCTAACATAATGCGCTTTAGGTCATGAAGATGTACATGCCATTGACTGCTTCAGAGGACGGGATTGTCCAGTTCGTCAAACAACCTGGGGTTGGTTTGGACCCGGGTGACATCCTTGGAATTCTTACTCTGGACGACCCCGCGCGCGTCAAGCACGCAAAACCATTCGAGGGACTTCTTCCTCCAGTCGGCACCCCAAGCGTCATTGGCAACAAGCCCCACCAACGCTTCAGGTTCTTCACCGGTATTCTGAACGACATCCTCGATGGATATGACAATCAGGCCATCATGCACTCGACACTCAAGGACCTCATCGACACCCTCCGCAACCCCAAACTGCCATACTCTGAGATGAACACAGTCATGTCCTCCCTGTCTGGTCGAATCCCTGCCAAATTGGAGGAGAGCATCCGCAATACCCTCGACGCCGCCTTAGCCAAGGGCGACAACACCGAGTTCCCTGCCATTAGGTTGAAGAAGATCCTGGACAACTTCATCCAAGATAATATCCGCCCAACCGAAGAGACCATGTTCCGTGGACAGATTTCCCCCATCTCCGAGATCGTCGAGCGATACCTCCAGGGTCTGAAGGAGCACGAGACCAACGTTCTTGGCGGCCTTCTCGGCAGGTACGCAGACACCGAGGTCCTCTTCAGCGGGAGCATCGAGGCTAGGGTGCTTGCCCTACGCGAGGAGAATAAGGACAACCTCGACAAGGTTGTTTCGCTCGCCCTCAGTCACGCAAGGGCGCAAAGCAAGAGCAAGTTGGTTATGACTCTGTTGGACCACGTCAAGGCCAGCGGCTCAACCGTCTCGAACCCTGACAGCCTCATGTATCAGGTGTTACAAAACCTCGCCGCTCTCGAGAACAGGTCTTCCACTGCTGTCGCTCTTAAGGCTCGTGAGGTCTTGATCTCGTGTCAAATGCCATCCTACGAGGAGAGGCGCGCGCAGATGGAGGCTATCCTGAAGTCTTCCATCACGAGCAGCTTCTACGGCGAAGGGTCTGGTGCGAGGTTCGTCGCCTTCTAAATACGTTACGACCCAATACTGACGACAAGATTAGGACACCGTCGGTCGAGACACTCAAGGAACTCATCGATTCGAGGTATACTGTCTACGATGTTCTACCCTCATTCTTCAACTACAGTGACAACTGGGTCACACTTGGTAGGTCTCATAGCCGCAGATCCGAGGACCCGCAGTCTGAAATCTTTCTAGCTGCATTCGATGTCTACGTCCGCCGCTCTTACCGTGCTTATTCCCTGTTGTCTGTCGATTATGAGGAGGGTGATGGCCTGGATGATGGAGAAGAACCGAATGCAGTCGTTTGGAGGTTCAACCTTGGCCAGACTCGCGAACCGCCCGCAACCCCGCAGATCAGCCTAGATGGGTGAGTGGCTCCCGTTCCGTTGCCCAACAACACATTGAATGGTTTCCAAAGGACTCCAAGAAGGCAGGCCTCTGTCTCGGATCTCTCCTATATGATCTCCCGCCACCAAAAACAACCAGTTCGATCCGGCGCCATTGCCTCCTTCCCCACTCTTGCTGCGTTAACCCGTGGGTTCTCCACGGTTGCTTCTATGCTCCCTGCCCATGATAAGAGGGATTTCTTCGAGAGGTACAACGACACCCAGCCACCGAACGTACTCAACCTCGCTCTTCGTATTTTCAAGGATGAGGACGACATGTCCGAGGATGCGTGGAACGAGAAGATTACTGGGCTCGCCAACGCCAACCGGGAGGTACTCGATAAACGTGGCGTGCGTCGTGTGTCGATCTTGATCTGCCGACGTGCGACCTACCCAATGTATTTCACCCTTCGCGAGATAGAGGGATCATGGAAGGAAGAACGCGCTATCCGTCACGTCGAGCCTGCCCTCGCTTTCCAGCTCGAGCTCAGTCGCCTCTCGAACTACAATCTCACACCAATCTTCGTCGAGAGCAAACAGCTCCACATCTACCACGGTGTCGCGCGCGAGAACCAATTGGACAACCGTTTCTTCATCCGTGCCCTGGTTCGTCCCGGCCGTGTCCGCGGCGGCATCTCGATGGCCAAATATCTCATCTCGGAAACCGATCGCCTTGTTACATCCATTCTCGACTCATTGGAAGTCGTGAGCGCCAAGCACCGCAACACGGACTGCAATCACATCTTCATCAACTTCATTTACAACCTTCCGGTGACATATTCGGACGTTTTGGAGGCCATTTCCGGTTTCATTGAACGTCACGGGAAGAGGTTGTGGCGGTTACACGTTACCGGATCCGAGATTCGAATCGTTTTGGAGGATGAAGAGGGAAACGTCATTCCTGTTCGATGCGTCATCGAAAATGTTTCCGGGTTCATCGTCAATTTCCACGGGTATCAGGAGATCCAGACCGACAAGGGGACGACGATCCTCAAGTCCATTGGCGAGAAGGGTCCCTTGCATCTCCAACCAGTTCACCAGTCGTACTCTACCAAGGAATCTCTCCAACCTAAACGCTATCAAGCTCACTTGGTCGGAACAACATACGTCTACGATTTCCCAGAACTCTTCTCCAAGGCCCTCCAAAACGTGTGGGCAAAGGCTCGCTCTCTAAATTCGTCGCTCAGTTTACCAAAGAAGTTCATCGAGACTAAGGAACTCGTACTGGACGAGAACGACCAACTGGCCGAGGTCGACAGGGCTCCAGGCAACAACACGTTTGGTATGGTCGGGTGGGTGTTCAGCATGAGGACTCCAGAATACCCCAACGGGCGAAGCGTAGTTGTCATTGCAAACGACATCACCTACAAGATCGGTTCCTTTGGTCCCGCTGAAGATAACTTCTTCTATCTTGCTACCCAGTACGCCCGCGAGCGCGGTCTGCCGAGAATTTACCTCTCCGCCAACTCTGGAGCTCGTATCGGTCTTGCCGAAGAAGCGGTGAACTTGTTCTCTATCGCGTGGAACGCCCCAGATGCACCAGAGAAGGGGTTCAAGTATCTCTACCTTACCCACGAGAACTGGCTCAAGCTGCAGGAGAAGGCTGAGGGGTCTGTGCGCGTGGAGGACATAGAGGAAGACGGCGAATTGCGTCACAAGATTACGGACGTCATCGGATTGGAAGACGGTCTCGGTGTGGAATGCCTCAAGGGCTCCGGTCTCATTGCCGGGGAGACTTCTCGCGCTTATGACGATATATTCACGATCACCCTCGTTACCGCCCGCTCCGTCGGCATTGGGGCTTACCTCGTTCGGCTGGGAGAGCGTGCCGTGCAGGTGGAAGGGCAACCTATCATCCTAACCGGCGCCCCTGCCCTCAACAAAGTCCTCGGGCGGGAAGTTTACACTTCAAACCTACAGCTTGGCGGTACCCAAATCATGCACAAGAACGGCGTCTCACATCTCACCGCCGGTAGTGATCTTGAAGGCACTCAACACATCTTGCAATGGCTGTCGTACGTTCCAACTGTCAAGGGACAACCCCTTCCGGTTCTCAAAACCTCTGACCCCTGGGATCGTGAGATCGGGTACAAGCCACCCAAGGGGCCATACGATCCCCGTTGGTTCATTACCGGAAAAACCGATGAAGCAACATCCGAATGGCAGTCGGGTTTCTTCGACAAGGGTTCCTTCCAGGAGACCCTAAGCGGGTGGGCTCAAACCGTGGTCGTCGGCCGCGCCAGGCTCGGAGGTATTCCACTCGGAGTCATTTCCGTCGAGACGAGAACCATTGAACGCGTCGTTCCCGCCGATCCCGCCAACGCGACTTCCTTCGAGCAGAAAATCATGGAAGCTGGTCAGGTGTGGTACCCCAACTCCGCGTATAAAACAGCCCAGGCGATCTTCGACTTCAACCGGGAGGGGCTTCCGCTCATCATCTTCGCGAACTGGCGTGGATTCTCCGGTGGTCAACAAGACATGTATGACGAGGTGCTGAAGCAAGGTTCGAAGATCGTTGATGGCCTCTCTGCTTACAAACAACCGGTTTTCGTGTACATCGTGCCCAATGGGGAGCTTCGAGGTGGTGCCTGGGTGGTCCTGGATCCGTCGATCAACTCTGAGCAGATGGAGATGTACGCCGATGTTGACGCTCGAGCGGGTGTTTTGGAGCCGGAGGGTATTGTTGAAATCAAGATGAGGAGGGATAAGATCCTGAAGCTGATGGAGAGGTTGGATCCCGTGTTCGCTGCTTTGAAGAAGGAGAGCGCAGACCAGTCGAAGACGGCCGAAGAACGGGCAGTTGCTGTCGAGAAGTTGGCCGCCAGAGAAAAGCACCTGGAGCCTTCCTACAAGCAGGCAGTGTTGTTGTATGCTGATCTTCATGAGTGCGTGTTTTTTCTGTTTTGGGATGCTTTGATGATATCATTAACAACCGGGCGCCTCTAGTCGTACCGGTCGCATGGAAGCAAAGGGATGCGCGAAGCGGATGGAGTGGGCAAACGCCCGTCGTTACTTCTACTGGGCTGTCCGCGGTCGAGTCGCTCGATCGTCTTCGTTGGGCAAGCTGGCTGAGGCCGACCCGAATCTCACTTCCGACCAACGACGTGAGATTCTGGAGGATTCACTGTCTCTGGATTCTGCGGCATCCCCTCAGGCAGTTGCCGAGGCCTACGAGGCGGTCAACCTCAAACAGACGATCTCCAAGCTAAAGAGCGAACATCTCTTGGGCAAGTTGCTGGCTTTGGCGGAGGAGGACAAGCAGGCGACGGTGAATGGCCTGGCAAAACTGATCTCGGGTCTTGGAGAAGAGACCAAGTCCGCACTGCTGTCCTCGCTGCGGTCATGAGCGGTGGGTTGGTCCGGCACTGAACGGTTTGGTTAGCGGCTGATGTGATTTGCAGTGAATTGAGGATCGCCCTTGGCCGAAAACGTTGTTTATTGCTTTCGTTACGTCGTTTCACCCTGCATATTGTTCTCAGTCTCTGTTTCTTGTCACCTTGATGCGTCACTGTTTTGCCCGTTTCTCACTTTTTCGCTGGATACATAAGCGTAGATGGAATTGTTCTCAATTCAATGCGGATGGTACAATTCCCGCAAGGGGCGTTTGAAGCGATGATTGCGGCTGATAGCCGAGATACCGAACCACTCCCTCGGTATTTTTATCGCTGCCAGTCCTGCAATTGTTATATGCTCGTAGTTACACCGACGAGGACAACTTGGGGCGAGATTATTGAGGTCGTCCACTGTGTTCGCAAGAATTCCTGGTTCTTCACCCTGATGGTCGCCGGGAGTGGTAAAAGTGAGCGAGTTGCCATCAGCACGCGTGATGGGCTCAATATGGACGGACGGCGTCGGGAGTCTATGAAGTGTGATTGTCTCCAAATATCCCGAATTTCCCTGCGCCTCCCAGCCACCTACGTTCGGTTGCGGACGACCACGACCGCGACGAGTGTGAAGGACGCGACGGCGGCGACGTCGACTACAGCAGCGGCCTCTAACCGACTCGGTCACCGTGTCCATCACCATGGCGGGATCTAATTGGATGTTCAAAAAACCTGTTGACGAATTCGAGGGACAGTTTCGGACTCGACCGTCTTTGCCAGTTTCCGCCTACACCTCCCCCCGCCCCGTCCCCAAGGTGCCCTCTATCGCGTCCTCCATCCGCTCTGTCTTCGCCCCCCAGAGGAAGAGCAAACGGCCTGCGGTCCTCGGCGTTGGTTCATCGGGATCCACATCAGCCCTTTCTCTCCGCTCCGGCGATCTCTCAGACTCCTCCCAGATCACTTCCACCTACTCCCATCCCTACTCCCTCAACGACGGCCCAAAGATGCCCATAGTGTCCTCAAGAGACGCCACGGAAGAAGAGGCCGAATGCCCCGTCTGTCTCGAACCGCTCAGTTTCAGCTTTAGGCTCCCGGGCGAGAAACCACACATAGTTCCCGAGTGCGGTCATGCGTTACACGAGGTACAGCGTTCCGCTCTTCCTCCGTGCTCAGTGTTCACCCTGCATCGCCCCCACAGGCGTGTTTCTCGGCAGTCTACGGTCCCCCACCCGGTCAGTCCAGAGTCGGAGTGATCAGGAAATCCAACCTTGGCGTGTGTGGGGTTTGTCGGCGACCGATGAAGGTCGGCGATGGGGACAGTGGCAAATCTAACAGTAAGTCCTCTCCGTATGCCTGCCACTGCGCGTCTGATTTACGGAACCGTGCAGAGCTCGCCGCGTTGACTGGCATGGGCAACCCGGGCGAGGGCTCTTTGTACCCAGGGCGAGAAACTCCGTCCTCACTGCGCTCCTACTCCCGCAACCAGGCTGCACAACAGCGGCAGTATGACCCAAACGAAGACGATCCGATAGATCACGCGGGATCCGTAAAATCACACAATGAACACGGTTCAAGTTACGTCGTCGCACCATCCATTCAAGTCCGCTCGGAATTCCCGACCATCGCACGAACTTCCGACCCGAGCCAACCCCTTACATGCATTGTCGCGATCGAACTGCCCGGAAAGCGTCCCCCAGGTTCCGCCCCGGGGCCGCGGATGACCGAAACTTTCCCCGTTGTCAAATCCCCCATATCGGATACCCGATCCCCAAGCACTCCAGGCTCCCCCCGTCCAGACTCCCCGCCACAATACGCCACCACCGCCAACACGCAACGTTCCAGATCAACCCA
>Ga0307516_10004860_pt1 | contig 16372 bp, 6 predicted proteins | sample 19_EM_MG_FD_203310 | JGI IMG/M metagenome (GOLD analysis project Ga0307516, IMG submission 203310) | Populus trichocarpa ectomycorrhiza microbial communities from riparian zone in the Pacific Northwest, United States - 19_EM | ecosystem: Host-associated > Plants > Roots > Unclassified | place...
TATGGTTGTGTCAACAAGAGGTTCAACAATGGATAAACACCACTGGGGCAGGGTGTTTCAGTCTTGGGACTGCCATGAACTGAAGATTCACATCTAGAATAGAAGGCTCTAACAGTGGGTTGGGTATCATGAATGGTATGCTGAGGAGAGGGCAGGGTATATGGCACAAGGGTTATCTAGAATTATCTGCTATAACCTGGTAATTCAGCATTGATTACCTTGATAAAAATATATCTTCCTCTCAATCTTTGTTCTTGTGTTTTTTTTTTACTCTGCATTACTGTTTCGATCTTATACTACACACATTATTCTTCCAACAAAACCTATGTGAAATACTATTACTTTGACACTGTTGGACTGAACTCAGTCCAGGCCAAATGCCAAAAGCATGGCCGTAACATGCTGAACAAAGAGGTTAGCAAATAAGCAGAAAGAAAAAGGATACTTCAATGGCTTTCGGATATAGCAATCTTTAGCTTCCTAACAGCTTTCAGAGGGGCACGCTGTTGGATGCAGTTCTAAAACCATAACAATGTTAAAAAAGAGAGAAACCCTGTACTGCGAGGAACTAGTTTCTTAAAAAGTGTTAGCGTCTGCATCTTTTGGAAAAGATTTATCAATAAATGGATGTATCTAACCTACATGATTGCTCCAAAATTAATACAAAGAGGTAGCCAGCCAGCAAACGCCAACTAATTAGGAAAGCCAAATAGATCATTGTATTTGTTGATCATGTTCTATCAGGCCAAGGCCCGAAAGTAGACACCCCATCAAGGTTTTCCAGAACATAAGGCTTTTAAGTTTAGAAAATTAAAAAAATTGAAAATAAATTAAAATTTCTTCTTTATGATATGCCTCTAGAAACATGTAACAAATATCGAAATCATAGAAAATATAAGCATAAAATAAAAGGCAACATCTTTATCGTATCAACATAAAGCTGTTTTTAGAGGAAGCTTAGAATCAATTACAAGACAGGAGTACTATAAATCCATGTATAACAAAACCTAAATCAATTATTTTCATCTCATATCACAATGTTTCAATATTAACTTTAAGGGTTTAAATATTGGGTCAACATCTAGGAGAACTCGTTAAATTTCTAATGCCGGAGATTGTAATCCTTTTTAAACAATGTAGAGTAAATTATTAGTAATAAAATATGATTAGTTAGTGTTCTTGTTTTAGACCCTTTTTATAAATTATGTCTTCCATTATCTTCAAATTCTAATTTGATTAGATTCATCCATGTCAATTTCTCTAAATTCTAATGTGACCAATACGGGTTTTGCATCCTCATATCATCCAAAGACAAGACTTAATCTCGATTAATGCATTATCCTCACCAGACCAATATGGGATTGAACTGTTATTGGCATTTAATTCTTCTCTTTTAATTCACTCATTCTTGAAAAATCTTACTATTTTGTTTCTCTGTAATTGTAATCACTTTTATACAGTTTAATATCATAGAGTAAATTATTCTCGATTATTTGTACTCTGCTCAACACTTGTCAAATGACTATATAATTATTTTTAATATGATTAATTAATTTTCTTCGTAATAAGAAACACCAATTAACTATGATGTGAATCAATAGTACTGTACGTGATGTTCCCATTCCTAGTCTCGTCAATGAAGACTTTTGGATCATGAAAATATAGATATAATTTTGCATATATATAATTTGTGGTCTTGCTGAATTTTGAGTCAAGCTAAGTCTAAATTATGAGCTCATAAACGAAGTCTTTCTCTGCTCCAATTCAAACGTCGAGGAAAAGGCTGTTTTTCTTTATATCTTTTTGACCAAATTACAGCCGGTCATTATACGAAAACGAAAGTTCAATTATTGGATTTTTTTTTTGACACATTAAAATAAAAGGTAAAGTAACATAGTTAAAAAAATAATTAAAAAACTAGTATATTTTTACAAGTTACAAATATTATCTCCGACTCATTTAGAATTTTAAGTTCTCAAACCCCCCATCACACTCCTCCCTTCTCATCATTGCCAGATCTTTCTCTTCCCATTGCGAAAAACACCCCAACCAGCCCTAAAACACTCATCTCTCTCTACCTCACCCATGTTTTTCTCCCTTTTTGTCATATGTTTAGTTGATAATTGATGCATTTTGATTAACCCCACTTTGATTAACCTAAAATGTCTATAATTTAATAATATTATACTTTTATGGTGGTATCATTGCCAATACTGACATTTGTATCACTTATAATGGAGGAAGCTATGAATTCCTAACTATTACATCTGATATATCCCTTAACAAATTATCAAGAATATTATGTGATCAACTTGGCTGGAATATGTTTGAAATAGAAGTTGAAATTACTTGGAGGACGTTGCAAACCGGGGTTAGTCAAGCTTGTTATGTCGGTGTATCAATCTATAGTGATGGAAGTGTGAATTCAATATTTAGGTTTGTGAGGATCAATAGGATTAATATGCTGGAGCTCTACTTGAATAGTAGACAAATACGAGGAATTTCTTCTAGTATGGAGTTGACCCGATTTTCAAGTAACTTTTAGAGAACCACACAAGTATCACAAACAGCTGGTCCATCTAAGTTAGGTGGTAATGTTAATAGACAAGTTTCAACGCAAAAAATCATTAATATGGAACCTTTGTTAGGCATGGCATTTGTTTCATATTACTATGAAGAATCTAAACCAAGTGATGCCGAAGATGAGCATCATATTAATAGAGTTGTGGTTGATAAGGAAGATGAGGATGATAGAGATGATAGGGATACTAAGTTAGTTTAGCTTGTTAATCAGTACATGATACCTCCTGCTCCTAAATTTGAGGTTGTTAGTGCGGATGACCAATATGGAAGCAATGATTAGGCTGATACTTTCAGTTTTGCCTATATGCCGTGAGAGATCTGACATTTGGTTGGCACAGGTCTGTTGTACTGCTTTGACATTGTTGAGATGCATTGTCTAGATTGAGTAATATGACAGTTTGAACTATCTTAGCATATTCTGGATTATGTTTATTCTGGAGACTAGCTACATAGTATTAGTCTCCAGGGTAAGCGTAAGGGGGAACTAGTTGGTAATTGATGCATCTTACATTGACTGGGAATTGAATGGGCCGGGAAATGAAAGGACAAGGAATTCTTGTCATTTATCGATGGAAAGAGAGAATGAGAGTCACAACCTACTATTCTGGTCACTAGGAACCCTAACTAGTCTCAGAGTCTGAGAAATGAATTTGATTGCGTAAAAGGAAGGTATTATCACCTCTACTACGCCTTTACCTGAGGTAAGCTGCATTGTTTAAATGTCTAGTATAAACTAAGGTATTGTTGTGTTTTTTAATTGTTGGGTTGTTTAAGGTTGAAGAAAAGTCATCCTCAATAAGGAGATCCTTATCTTATCAAGTAAAAACCTAACCGTTCTAATGTCAATATATATATATATAAAAAAACAATATTTTTATTTAATATCGAGAATACATCTTGTATATAAGTTTATAATCCCGGATATTAACAAAAACAATAGTAGTTTTTGGGTATTTTTTAAGATATAGGTCAAATTCTCATGACTTTAATATGCTGGTTATTAAATCTTAAAATGCATGAAAATATGTATTATTGAATTTTTCACAAGGAAACACGATATGATTTTTTTAAAATTTTTGGGAGACTTGGTTGTATGCATATTCATAAGAACATTTTTTGAAGTGAGAAAATTTGTTTTGAATTTTTTTGAAATGTTTTTAGAAATCTCAGCTAAAAAAATAAGCATTCGATATCGGGTCAATATCTCACAACATAAGTCTACAGTCCTAATATGAAGTACAAAATTTAGGAAAACATGCGAGGGGCCCATAAATAAGTTCAAAATAGTCCATGAATGTTTTTGGAATTTTCTGAGGTTTTTTAAGGGTCTGTTTGACTGAATTTTAAGATAAAGACAAGTCTAAAAACAAAGAAAAGACATAAAGGTGTGTCAGTCAAACACACCCTTAGCCTAAGGGGGCTGGGTTGGTTGGGCCCGAGACCTAAGCCTAGCCCAACAACCTTTTCTCTCTTTTTTTAAAAAGTGGGCCCATCTCGGTTGGGCTAAGATCGGCCTAAAAAGGGTTGGGTTGGACTTGGCCCATCAGATCCCTTTTTAGAGAACTAAGTCAGACCTAACCCAACCATTTTGGTCTGGGCTGACATTAGTCTGGCCCATAAACAGTAGAAACTCTCTCTACTATTCACTTGTAGAATAGTGGAGAAGAAGAGGAAGGGGAAGTTGACCTGAAGGTGGATTATGGTGGTGTTGGTGGCGATTGGGAAGAATGACGGCTATGCTGTTTTAAATGATGGAGAAATAAAAATGGCTGCTGCTGCAAATGGCGAGAGAGAGAGAGAGAGAAAAGGAGATTACTTTCCTTCTCTGGGCAGAGGCCAAACTTATGTTTGGAAGTTTAGGGTGATGGCCACGTCGGGTTTTTTCTTTTCTTCTCTTTTTTTTCTCTGTTTTTGTCTTTTTTCGTTTCCCCCATCATCGGTCTGTTTTTTAGTCTATGTCTCTGTTTTTCATCCTCGGTCCTTTTTTTTCATCCCCCCCACCTCCTAGTGAGGGGGTATATATAGGGGTAGGGGGAGCTTGTGCCACCCTACCCCTATCCAATGCATGCCAAAGGGTAGGGTGGTTGGGCAACCACTTTGCAGACGCTAACAGGGTCTATTTCCTATATTTTTCATTATAGTGGTAGGCCATGAGAGGGGCGTAGGTTGTGTTAGGGTTTAGGGATGTGGAGGAGAGAAGGTGTGTGTGTGTGTGTGTGTGAGAGAGAGAGAGAGAGAGAGAGAAACACGGTGCAAAACAGGGGAGAAAAAACTTCTTCCCATGCCTGCAGCGCACGTCCAAGGGAAGAAGATGATATACAATACCATCAAAACGACATTGTTTTGTTCATTTTTTTATAGGCAAAACATGCCATTTCATTTAACTAAAATGACAATTGTCATAACCCATTTTTGGGTCCCCGCGCAAAAAAGGAAAAAATGGAAAAGAAAAGAAAAAGAATAAAATAAAATACAAAAAATAAAAAAAATATTATCAAAAAATAATAACAGTGAGAAGAGGATGCCAAAGCGCCTTAAAAATGGTCAAAAATTGGTTGAGGAGTTTCAAAATTATAAAGATTGAAATTTGATAGTATTTTGTTGACTGATGAGAGTCTTGTTGACAAAGAAAATTCGATTTGAGGAAGAAAAGTCCAAATCAGATGTTTATGGACTCAATTAAATTTTATTGAAGGTTTAATTGAATTTATGGAGGGTTTGATTGCAAGAAAAATTGATTTTGAAGTTAATTTGGGCTTTAATTGGAAGACATTCAAGTTCTAGGGTCAAAATATAATTTTTGAGAGTTAATTTGGTCAAATCAGGGGTTTAATTGCATAAATATTGAAGTTTGATGGCCAATTCGGGACTTAATTGAAGAAATCTGAAACCAAGGACCAAACTGGAAAAGGCGCGTAAATAGAGGGGATGTAATTAAAACCGGATCAGAGGCCAAATTGAAGAAATTAGAAGTTTATTGCTCAATTGAGGGTCAAATTGCATAAATTTAAGACCAAAGATCAAAGTGAAAAAGGTGGCCAACTTCAGGGCCGCTGTCTGATTTTTGGCAGGGATGCAATTGCATTGATTTTTAAATCAAAATTGCAATTTAGGACTTAATTGAACAAATCACAAATTGAGGACTGATTTTTATTTTGACATAAGTTTGGCGCCGTTTTCATTTACTTGAAACGGCGCATTTTGCCCAAAACGGCGCCATTTCATACACTGTTAAAAAAAAAAGACCCAAAACGGTGTTGTTTTGAATAACATCGTATGTCTTTTTCTTCCCTTGGACGTGCAGAAAACAGGGGAAGGGAGCTTTTGTTCCCTTGTTTTCACCAACTTTTCTTCCTCCTTTTAGCTCAAAAAGACACCGACCAAGGACACCCATTTGCTCAGCTGACCCGTGGCCTCCCACGTGTTGGAGAAACGGAGGAGACATGCCTCCTCGGGCAATTGTGGGCTGCCCAAGCCACGTCCCTCCTCTGTTTTTGCCTATAAAAACAGAGGGGCGGTAAAAAAAAAGAACACAAGAGAGGGGAGAACGAGAACAGAAGAGAAAAGAAGATAGGACCGAAAAGAACGAAAAAAAAAAAGAGACAAAAGAATAGAAGAAAAGGAAGAAAAACAGAGAAAGAGGGAGAGGGCAAGAAAAAAACAGACCAGAAAAGAGGAGAGAAAAAGAAGAGAGAGAGAGAGTAGAAGAGGGGAGGTTGGAAAGACCGAAAGAAAGAAAAAAAAAAAGAAGACCCGAAGAGGAAGAAAGGAAGTAAGAACAGAAAAAAAAGAAAAAAAATAGAGAGAAAAATAGGGGAAGACTGGGGGAAGAAACCTTCAGCTGCCACCAACACCGCCGCCGCTGGCCATCACTGACGACCGAGGCTTCTCCAAGTAAACCCTCTGCCCCTTTGCTTTCATTTCTTCCCTCGCCATGCAGGACGTGCACTGTGCACATCTCTGCAGGCGAGGTGAAGCTGGTTACTGTGCTCATGCACAGTAACCAGCTGATGTGGGCTGGGCTCATGGATCTTGGGCCGAGTCTGGTCCAGCCCAACAATGGTGGGTTGGCTCCGGCCGAAAAAGCTGTATGTTTAAAATTTTGCGATTTCCCCGCGTGTATTGTTTTACACCGTTTTGTTTAATCTCAGTCTTTTTTTTGTCATTTCAAAAAAAGAAAATATGAATCCGGTATTAAATTACCTAGTTTTCGTCAAGACTTTCAAAAATAAAAAAAATAAAAAAAAATGTTTTTGTACATACGGTCAAGTGTCTCAAAGCTAAAAAATCATATAGTGTTTTTCATACACCAAAAAACAATGTTTTAGCATGCATTTTGGCTTTAATAATCAGTTTAGTAAAGTCAAGAGAACATTGGCCAAAATTTCAAAAACAACAAAAATTTTATTTTGTTTGTCTTTTAGTATCTGAGGTACGACATTACACGTAATATGTATTCCGGATATTAAATTCTTTTTTTTCGGACGCTAGAACAGTTAGGTTTTACCTCATTAAGATAAGAACCTCCTTATTGAGGAGGGCTTTTCTTGAAATTTAGACAAACATGACCAACAACTAGAAAACACAAAAAGACCTTAAATTTTATCAGAAAACAAAACAATGCAGCTTACCTTAGGTAGGGCGTAGTTGGGGTGCTAATACCTTTCATTTACGCAACCAGTCTCCGTACCCGATCTCTAAGACCAGTTAGGGTTTCTAGTGACCAAAATACTAGGTGGCGACTCCCAATCCATATTTTACTGATAAGAGACAAGAATTCCTTGTCTCTCCATATTTGCCAAATAGACCATTACATTTACTTGAGTGGTGGACGATCGATGCGACGCTGCACACGTGCGACAAAGATGTTTCAGTGTTTAAAAACAAAATAACCTAATAAGTCTGTATCTCCAAATCAGTCTTTAATTTTTGAGTTATTCAATCAAGTCATTAATTAAGGTTTTGATTTTAAGAATCAATTCAATTTAATCCCTGCCAAACTCAAATACTTGCCCTAAAATTGGCCACCATTTTTCACTTTGGTTCTTGGTTTTGAATTTGTGCATTTTGACCCTTAGTCTATCAACAAACTTCTAATTTCTTCAATTTGGCCCCTAATTCGGTTAATTTAAGCCCCTATATTCACACGCTTTTTTCATTTTAGTTCTTGGTTTTGGATTTCTTCGATAAAGTCCTTAATTGTCCATCAAACTTCAATATTTATGTAATTAAACTCCTGATTTGACCAAATTAACTCTTACAAATTGCAATTTGACCCACAAACTTCAATTTCTTCAAATTAAAGCCTAAATTGACTTAAAAATTAATGTTCTTGCAATCAAACCCTCCATAACTCAATTAAATTTTCAACAAAATCTAATTGAGTCCTTAAACATCCAATTTTAAACTTTTCTTCCTCAAATTGAATTTTCTTTGTCAATAAGACCTTCATCAGTCAAAAATATATTGTCAAATTTTAAATCTTTGTATTTTTTATCTTCCTCAAATTGATCATTAGCTATTTTTTAGGTATTCTGGTATCCTCTTCTCACTGATATATCTTTTTGGTTTTCTTCCAACAATTGTTTTATTTTTTGTATTTTTTTTCCCTCTTCTTTCTTTTTGTGTGGGGACCCAAAAAAATAGGTAACAACATAAATTATAATTTTTCTATAATTCATATTATGTTTTTTTATCTATTTTTATTTAAAATAGAAAAAAGGAAAAATCAAAGTATATAAATTGAAAGATTGATAAGAAAGAGAAGTATTTTTTTAAAACAAAATATTACTAAATTAAACATGATCAAGTTTTGTCAAATAACTATTTAATTATTTTTAACAGTACAAGAATTAATTAACTTAAGAAAAATCAGCAAACCCTGAACAGTTAGGAAATCAAATAATGTCGTGTTCCTGTACTTAGTCTCGTCAATGAAGACTTTTGGGTCATGGCTCCCTTGCTTTGCGTAATTTTTACTTTGCCTTGCTTTGCTTTGGTCTGGCTACAACTACTCAGTGGGGGCATGATTTTGCACAATTTTTAGTCAAGTAGGAAAGTTGATAGTAACCTTACTTTCTGTAAATAGTGATGCGAATAACAGTTATTAAATCTGTACTCGCCTGCGGGTGATTTGGAATCCGGTCGATTTGGTTACTGGACTGATTCGAATAAGGTAAAAGATCAAGATAAATAAAAACCCGGTTGACCTGTGACCCGGGCGACCCAACAAAACCCGGTTGAGACCTGATTTTTTTTTTCAAATGTGTTTTTTTCTTAGCCAGAGACTCCTCTTTTTTATATTTTTTAGTTGGTTATTAATTCTTTTCAAAGTTCATTATATAAATACTAGAAGAATATTTTATTTTTTCAATGTGGGATTTGAAGCTCTTTAGTATATATATTCTATATTCATAAGAAAAAAAATTATGCTTTCAATGTAGGATAAAAAACCTTTGGAAATAATCTTTTAAACTTTATTATTTATAACATGTATAGTCTATATTCACATGGATTGTTTCTTATTTTTTTCATTTAAAATATTAAAACTTTAATTTTTTAATTTTTCTAGGTTAATTCGAGTTGACCCGGGTCAACCAATGTAACCAGGGACCCGACTCCTTGGCTGAGTCAACCTTTGGGTCGGGTCTGATAACTATGATGGGAATATATATTGCAGTTTTTTATTTTTGGGTTTTTGTTTTCATTTTTTAATTCCTGAAAGAGGTTTCATTCTCACTCAATTAATTAGTACATCAATGTTTTCCATAAATTAATATTGCCGCGTTTTCAACGCTCATTCTTATTTTTAGGTTTATTTAATATTGCGATCTAATCATGTTTTTAAAAAAAATTTAAAAAACTTTCCTTCAAATTAATTTAATTCAGTGCTTTTGAATCGTTTTGAAATGCTAACCGGTGTTAAAAATAAATTTTAAAAATAAAAATATATATTATTTGATGTATTTTAAAATAAAAAATACATTAAAAAACAATCTTCTATCTTATAAATAGACACTTGATCAACTAGGAGACCTATTTGATAGTCTTATGTTTAAAATGTGGTCGGTCAGCACTCAGCTAAGGATGTTTCACACTCCCATGTACGTATAAAGCTTCCTTAATGCTTCTCCCAGCAGCGAGAAAGACCAGACATACAATAATAACTTTGATTTCATACTTACTGTTTTTTTACTACAGAAACTGAATGAACAGCACAATCTAATTCCTAGGATTGGTTTGTCTATTTATTGCCTTTCTTTATTTCTAAGGGTTTATTCACTGTGCCTCTCTCAATATCTCTCTTTCATTTTGTTTCTCTTCCATTTCCATTCAACAATTTCATCATCTTCTTCTTCTTCTCATTTGTGGGCTCAGCATACCAAAGTCTTTCTCTCCTTCAATTCAAACAATCCTAATTTTCCATCAATAGTTCTGCTTTCATACAAAAAATAAAAAATAATAAAATAGCATGCATATTAAACATGTATTCAAATTTGCAATTGATATAAAATCAAAAAACCTAGCATGCATACTAATATTAAAATTAACTATACTTAAATTAATACAAGAAAGATATCTATTTATTAAAACACTTTTTTTTTTTGGATTCGAGGAAACCTCACCCCCCCAGAAAGCACACTTTGTGGGTCCAGGTGAGGGAGTAAAACCCCGGCTGTCCTAGGCTCCTACAAGAGGTGCACGCCCTGACTCGAACTCGAGACCTGCTGTGCAGATCTCAAACCCTTTGCCATCACGCTACGCCCCTTGAGGACTATTTATTAAAACACCTTAAAATAATAAATCTTATTTTATTATCAAATTCCTTCACCATTAGAGCTTCATCTCAAACAATCTTATCTTATTGTCAGTATCTGCTCCGCTGCTGCAATCTGGGCAGTAAAAATACTATATTGAATAGCACGAAACTGAATGAATAGCACGATCTAAGTCTTAAGATTGGTTTGTCTATATATACTACTAATATTGCCTTTCTTTATTGGCAGTAAGGGGTTTTCACTTTGCCTATCTCATTTTCTCTCTTCCATTTTCAGTCAACAATTTCATCTTCATTCTCCTCAAATTACTACTCTTATTCTTCTTCTCATTTGTGAGCTCAGCACCAAAGTCTTTCTCTCCTCAATTCAAAAAATCCTTTTCCATCAATAGTTCTACTGTCTACGCAAAAAAAATAATAATAGAATACTAATATATATATACTAAGTATAAATTTAAATTTACAAGTGCTATAAAAAAAACATAGCATAATATTAAAATTAACTATACTTAAATTAAAACAAGAAGGATATCTACTTATTAAAACACCTTAAAGTAATCAATCTTATCTTATTAACAATGATGAGTCCTTCGTCCTTAAAACTCTATTGTTCATTACTTGTGCGACTTGTATGTTTGCAATATGTTTTTCAAGATTTCAACAACATCATCTTTGTTTAGATATACTTTTAAACAAAGTTTGAACCAAAGATCAGGTGACTCAAATATCTTTCAACAAGATGAACATAAACTCTAGATTTAGAATAAAAATCAAAGCATAAAAAAAACACTAAAATGAGGGAAAGAGGAAGAGTGTAAAATCTGAAAAGTTAAAGTTAAAAACACTTTATTTAACTTTTTTTTACAATAAATTTTGTTTATATGAAAATGAGTTGGAAATTATAGTGAAACTCAAGTTTATATTTTATATTTAAAATAGAAAAAGGAAAAATAAATATAAATTGAAAGATTGATAAGCAAGAAAAGTATTTTTTTAAAAAAAATATTACTAAATTAAGCATGATCAAAATTTGTCAAATAACTCTTTAATTATTTTTAATAGTAAAATGATTAATTAATTTTTGAAAAAATAGCAACCCCTAAAAGGATATTTAATCCGTTTAGGAAATCAATATTGTCGTGTTCCTATTCTTATTTTCGTCAATGAAGTGCTTGTTTGGCACTATGTTAGCTTTTGATGTTTTAAAAAATAAATTGTATAAAAAAATTTTAGATGGATTTTTTTTATGATTTTAATATATTGATATTAAAAATAAAAAATAAATTTTAAAAATATTATTTTAATATATTTTTAATAAAAAAACACATTTAAAAAATATATTGCACCTCGTCATGAATCACACACAAAGATTTTTGGGACATGAGATACTATATATGTGCAAAGTCATTAGTGCTCTTGGATTGGACATATGAAGGTGAATATGACTTTGTTTATCAATTTTTTTATTGCAATTATGTATACATAATCCCATAGTGTAAATTATTTTTTATTTAAAATAGAAAAAGGAAAAATAAAAGTATATCAATTGAAGGAATGATAAGCAAGAAAAGTATTTTTTTTAAATAAAATATTACTAATCAAGATTTGTCAAATAACTATTAATTATTTTTAATTCTAAAAGGATTAATTAATTTAAAAAATATTAGCAACCCTTAAAACACTATTCAATCCATTTAGAAAATCAATATTAATTTTTATATGTTTTTTTTATGATTTTGATATGGTATTGTTAAAAATAAAAAATAAATTCTAAAAAAATATCATATTAATACATTTTCAATTAAAAAAACCTTTAAAAAATAATTAAACAAGATATAAGTGCAAAGTCATTATTGCCCCCATTGCTTTCGTAATTATTACTTTGCCAAGAAACAACAATTCAGTTTGCACAATTTGAAGTCAACAGGGAATCGAGTTGCATATTTACTTTATTTTTTTAATTATTAAATCCTGAAAAATGTATTATTCATATTATGTTTCTGTAGCGTTTTTAATGCTAACAATTATGTGCTCATGAACAAATTATGCGCTAAGGAAACTTGTTTAATGCTTCTCCCAGCAGTGACTTTGATTTCGTCAGTATACAATCTCAGACTGTAGCATTTGTCTATAAATACTACTAATAACGCCTTTCTTTACTTCTCATCTTTCCCAGTTAGTTATACTTTGAATCCTTAAAGGCAAAACATGGGGTTCTCACCTCTGTCCCTCTCTCTTTTTTTCTGTTTCTTTTCCATTTCCATTCAACAATATCATCTCCATTCTCCTCAAATTACTCCCCTCTTCTTCTTCTCATTTGTGTGCTCATCACCAATCTCTTTCTCTCCTTCGATTCAAACAATCATTTTCCATTAATAGTTATGCTTCTTCGGAGGATTGCCAATATCCCAAGACAGAGTCATGGAAAGAGGGTACAGACTGCTGCTTGTGGGATGGGGTCACTTGTCACATGAAAACTGGGCATGTCACTGGACTGGACCTCTCTTGCAGCAAGCTTCACGGCACCCTCCATCCCAGTAGCACCCTCTTCTCCCTGCATCATCTTCAAAAGCTCGACCTCTCTGACAATGATTTCAAAAGCTCCCATATTTCTTCTCCATTTGGCCAGTTCTTCAATCTAACACATCTTAACCTAAGTGGTTCAGATTTCGCAGGCCAAGTTCCGTCGGAAATCTCTCACCTCTCCAAAATGGTTTCTCTTGATCTCTCTTGGAACGACTATGTGAGTGTAGAACCAATTTCTTTTGACAAGCTTGTTCGAAACCTAACCATGTTTAGAGAACTCGATCTGAGTTCTGTAAATATGTCTTTGGTTGCACCTGATTCCTTGACGAATCTTTCCTCTTCTTTGTCATCTCTTTACCTTGGGGGTTGTGGATTGCGGGGGAAATTCCCGGGTAACATCTTTCTCCTCCCAAACCTTGAATCACTGGATCTGTCATCCAACGAAGGCCTCACTGGCTCTTTTCCTTCGTCCAATTTGAGTAATGTCCTCTCTCTGTTGGGTCTTTCTGATACAAGAATTTCAGTTTATTTAGAAAACGACTTAATCAATAATCTAAAGTCATTAGAATATATGTCTCTTGTCAATAGTAACATTATAAGGTCAGATCTAGCTCTGCTCGGTAATCTCACATTGCTCATCTATTTAGATCTCTCACATAACAATTTGAACGGTGAGATTCCATCATCACTTGGAAACCTTGTACAGCTTCGTTCCTTGTATCTCAATTCCAATAAATTTGTCGGTCAAGTTCCAGATTCTTTGGGTAGGTTAATCTATCTTTCAGGTTTAGATTTATCAAATAATCAACTAGTAGGCCGTATCAATTCTCAATTAAATACCCTTTCAAATTTACAATATATAAGTTTATATGGTAACTTGTTCAATGGAACAATACCATCCTCTTTGTTTGCTCTTCCTTCTTTAATTTATCTTGACCTTCATAACAATAATCTCATAGGCAATATAAGTGAACTCCAATACTATTCATTGAGAATCCTTGATTTGAGCAATAACTACTTACACGGTACAATCCCAAGTTCGATTTTCAAACAAGAGAACTTGCAAGTCCTTACTCTTGCGTCCAATAGTAAATTGACAGGTGAGATTTCTTCTTCTATTTGCAAGCTGAGATTCCTTCGGGTCCTAGACTTGTCCAACAACAGCTTGAGTGGTTCTATGCCAATATGTTTGGGGAACTTCAGCAACATGCTCTTAGTATTGCATCTAGGCATGAACAATCTTCAAGGCACTATCCCTTCAACATTTTCAAAGGATAATAGCTTGGAATATCTCAACCTCAATGGAAATGAATTAGAAGGGAAAATACCACCGTCTATCATCAACTGCACAATGTTGGAAGTTCTTGATCTTGGCAACAATAACATTGAGGATACATTTCCCTACTTTCTAGAAACGCTTCCAGAGCTGCAACTTCTAATTCTAAAATCCAATAAACTCCAAGGTTTTGTGAAGGGTCGGGCTGCATATAATTCCTTCTCTAAATTACGTATTTTTGACATCTCTGACAATGATTTTAGTGGGCCATTGCCAACTAGGTATTTCAATACTCTCGAAGCAATGATGGCCTCGGATCAAAACATGATTTACATGAGTGCAACAAATTACTCTAGCTATGTCTATTCCATAGAAATGACATGGAAAGGTGTAGAAATTAAGTTTCTGAAGATCCAAAGTACCATCAGAGTACTTGATTTGTCAAATAACAATTTCACCGGAGAGATTCCAAAGGTGATCGGAAAGCTTATAGCACTCCAACAACTCAACCTCTCTCATAATTCCCTTACAGGTCATATCCAATCATCATTGGGAATTTTGGCCAATTTGGAATCATTAGATCTATCTTCAAATTTGCTTACCGGAAGGATTCCAACGCAGCTGGGGGGTCTAACATTTCTTGCAATCCTAAACCTTTCACATAACCAACTCGAGGGGCCCATACCAAGTGGAGAGCAATTCAATACCTTTAATGCAAGCTCATTTGAAGGAAACTTGGGTTTATGTGGATTTCAAGTACTAAAAGAATGCTACGGTGATGAGGCACCATCATTGCCGCCATTAAGCTTTAATGAAGGAGATGATTCAACATTGTTTGGAGAAGGATTTGGATGGAAAGCTGTGACCATGGGGTATGGATGTGGGTTTGTGTTTGGAGTTGCAATGGGATACGTTGTTTTCAGAACAAAAAAACCTTTATGGTTTCATAGGATGGTTGAAGATAAATGGAATCTCAAGAGCAAAAAAACAAAGAAGAATGTTGGCAGATATGGTGCTAGAAGAAACTAAATAATTCAATTGATATTTTCAAGTAGGTTTCGCAAGCATTTGAGTTTTCAAATTTTATGTTCACAGTTTATGTTAGACTATCTTTTCTCTACTCTGTCATTTGATCAATCTAATTTAATTTGCAGTACAAACAAGATATCAAGTGGATTTGATATTGAAACAACACCAGGGTGGTTGATTCATGGTATTGGATTCCAGAGAGAGACAGAGATATGACATTCTTCCATAAAAAGAACCAAGAGGCTGGCAGATATTTACTTTAATAATTTATAAGATCCTATGCTGATTTACTCCACACATGAGAAACACTGTACTGCAAAGATAGTTACTGAAATCTTATTATGTTGTTTCTCTGTAATTGTAATCACTTTTATACAATTTGCATAAATTTCATTTTTATTTGAGTTAATTATAACTTAATCCTAGTACGTAGTTTTGCAAAACTCTACATTCAAATATCTCAATAATTTTATTTGTATTTATGACTTAATTATTCTCGATTATTTATACTCTGATCAACAGTACTTATCAAATGTTGACATTTCATCTATATGGAGAGAATATAACTAAATTAAAGTAGAAAGTCTTTCTTTTATTTATATGGAAAAATAAGATCACAATCATCAACTCTATATAATTTCATATCTATCTGGCATTAAAATATAAGGTTTGATCCCGCTAGGCTCCTTTTAATAGAGGATATTCCTAGCTATGTATCTTCAATTTTCTCATACTAGGACTGATAGTAATTAGTGGCTGTTATTGCCAATGCTGAAGTGCTTGCATGGAATCTAATCTGATGCACTTATCTAATCACAAATCTTGTAAACTTATCCTGGATATACAGGGGAAAAAAGAGAGTTTGATTTCTAACATTCTCACAGTAATATTATTTCAATAAACTTGATTTTATCAAAATAGAATACTCCATATTATATTAAAGATAAAGGATAATATAGAGTATTAACAAAACTTATAATAAATTAGGAGTGATATTAACAAATTATAGATTGGGAATATCCCCACCTTTTTGTTACATTCTAGATATATCTAAATTTTGTCTATATATATAAATGTTTTCCATAAATTAATATTGCCGCGTTTCCAACACTCGCTCCATAAATTAATTTGCTACTTGATAATCTTGAATTCCAAATTTGGTCTTCACCCAGCTTAGGATG
>Ga0307516_10004861_pt1 | contig 16371 bp, 13 predicted proteins | sample 19_EM_MG_FD_203310 | JGI IMG/M metagenome (GOLD analysis project Ga0307516, IMG submission 203310) | Populus trichocarpa ectomycorrhiza microbial communities from riparian zone in the Pacific Northwest, United States - 19_EM | ecosystem: Host-associated > Plants > Roots > Unclassified | place...
TTTCGGTGGCGCATGCGCGATCTCCTTCTCGCGTCGAGCGAGACGAGCGGCGCAGAGTGCAAATTCAGTTCCGCCGCCTGCGCGCGGCGCTATCGCGAAGTTTTCCCGAAATGCGCGCCGCGCTCTAGCGCGCCAACCCTCCGATTTTCGTGATCGGTATTCGAAATCAGGAAAGCGCGGTCATGCCGACTCGTACAAATGGCAACGTTTTCTGCAATCTTTCTGGCCTGGCTGCCCAGCTGCAGCTCGCCTGCAGAAACGCACGTGTCGTTCAATTGCGAGCTCGCGGCCCTCGAAGGAAATATTTCTTGTTTTGGTCCTCCAAAACAAGAAATGCGCTCCGGCCTCGCGGACCTCCCGCCTCCCCGCCTGACCTGAAACTCAGGTGGCCACAGCGGCGAGTTTCACGCTTGAAGAATCCGCGACCAACGCGGGGGCTCCACTAGGAAGAAACTCGCGTGGCTTGAGCCCCTCGCGCGTCTCGAAAATCACTTCGTGTACGAAGTGACTAAAGGTTACTTCGTACACGAAGTGACTTTCGCAGCTCTAACCCCACCCTCGGCAGGGCCGTACGCCCGTTTCGTTGCATCAGGGCGGCGGTCCTCCGACATCTTCGACTCCCGGTCAAATCAGGAAGCGTGACGGCGCTTCAGAGAGCGATGGTCGGAGGATCGTCGCAGCGTGGCACGCGCCCCGGCTTTGCCGAGAGACGCCACGGAAGTTTCTGCGATTTGAGCTGCGGCGTGGCAGCCCTAACCGAAGAGGGGCGCGAACTTGCCGGTGACTTCGCCGAATTTGTCGTCGGTGGAGCCGGCGGCTTGCATGGCGCTCATCATCACGTTGCCGGGGTGCGTGCCGTCGGGCGCGATGATGTGGCGGCCCGGTTTGAGGCCGCCGCCGGTGCCGCCACCGACGAGCAGCACCATGCGGTCGACCGAGTGCGTGGCGAAGTTGCTCATGGCGTCGTTCAGCTGAATGCCGTGGCCGGCTTCGGGCATGAAGACCACGACCGAATTGTCGAGCACAGTGCCGGCGCCTTCGGGCGTCTTTTTCAGCTTATCCATTAAGTAGGCGTAATGGCCGATGTGCCAGCCGAGGCACATGCTGACGGGCAATTGGCCGCGCGTGGTGGCGTCACCGTTGTGGCCGCATTCGTGCAAATCGGCGCGGATCGGCATGCCGAAATCGGTCGAGATTTTGAAGACGTTCATGTGCGACTGAAAGACGGTGATTTGCAGCGTCGCGACGCGCGTGATGTCGCAGACGAACGCCATGTGGATCAGATCGGCCAGCAGGCGCGCGCGCGTGTCTTCGTCGCTATAGCCGGTGTCGGTGCCGATGGTGTCGGAGCCCGCGCCCGCGTTGTCGCCGCCGAGCGGCAGCGCCGCGTTCGGCTCGGTCGGCTTTTGGCACTGTGCACCGGTGCTGGGCGGCATGGCCGCCAGGCGCATTTCGAGGTCGCGAATTTGGTCGAAGTGGTCGCCGAGGCGCTGCTTGTCTTTGGCGCCGAGCTTGCTCAACACGCGCTCGCGCTTATCGGTGATGAGCGAGAGCACGCTTTGGCGCGCGCGCAGATCGAAGTCGTGTTGCGCTTGCTGGCCCATGTCTTTGGGCACGAACGCATCGAACAGCGAGTGGTAAACGATGCTGGGGTTGATCTGCGCTTCGATCGCCTTGCCGCCCGCGCCGTACGAGATGTACTGACGCCCCGCAAACTCCGAGCCGGACAGGTACCAGCTCGGCTGCGCGCGCAAAACCAGCGAGTTTTGTGTGGTTTTGTTGAGCGCGGCCACGACTTGGTCGCTCGTGATGCTGGCGGCTTTGAAGCTCGAGCTGGGCGAGCGCGTGCCGCACAAAAGTGGGCTGGCGCCGCCGCCGTGAAAGTCGCGGAACGCGCCGCCCGCCGGCACGTCGGCGGCTTCGACGGACGTCGAATTCCACGGAATCTTCAGGTTGCTGACCATGCTGAAGTCGCCCATCAAGCCGAGCGCGTCGAGCGGCTTGAGCGGCGTGGTCACGGCGTAACCGGTGCCGGCCGGCGTATCGGCGATGAAGTGGCCGGTCGCGGTCGTGCGCACGCCGGCGACCATGTACTTGTCTTCTTCCCAATCGTCACCGCCGAGGGCTTGGCCGGCGAACACGATGCAGTAGCGCTTGGGCAAGCCGCCGGCGGCCTGCGCGTAAGCGTCGCCGTTGCCGTTGAGCATGCACTCGAGCACCGGCAAACCGACGGCGATGCCGCCGAGGCCGCGTAGCAGCGTGCGCCTGGGCAGGATGAATTTCTTCACGGCGCCACCTCTTCTTGACGAAGACTAAAGCGATCGTCGGCGGCGTAGCCTGTCAAGAGCTGTTGCAGGTTGTAGCCGCCCGTCTTGAAGCTGGCCAAAAGCGCTTGTTTCGCGCTGTCTTCTTCGGGTCGGAGCTCGCGTCCGACCGCGAAGGTGAGCAGGTGTTGCACGAAGCACTCTTCGACTTTGCCGGCGTCGACCAGCAGGTGCGCAAGCTGGCCGGGGCCGCTGAAGTCGCCGAAGCCGGGTAGCGTGCCCTTGTCGGGCAAGGTGCATTCGGCGTGCGCGTCGTCGTGCGTGCGGTACTTGCCGCCGATGTCGTAGTTCTCGAGGCCGTAGCCGATGGGGTCGAGCTGCGAGTGACAGGCGGCGCAGCTGGGCGAGGTGCGGTGCGCGTCGTAGCGATCGATTTTGCAGACCTTGTCGCCGTCGGTCGGCGGCTGATCGACGTTCACGTTGGCGGGCGGCGGCTGCACCTTGTTACACAGCAGGCGCGTTTGGATGAAGATGCCGCGCTGCGTGGGGCTGGTGTCCGAGAATTTGCTGAACGCCGCCAACACGCTGCCGTGCGACAAGATACCGGCGCGCTTGTCGTCGACGTACGAAGCCCAGCCTTCGCCGCCGGCCGGAGCCGGCAAGCCGTATTGGGTCGCGAGCAAGCCGTTGATGTAGGTTTGCGGCGACGTGAACAAATCGAGGTAGCTCGACGGCTGATCGAACACGACCTTTTCGATCAATTTGTTGGTTTCCATGCTGAAGGCCGCAGCCAAGTCGGCGGCGGCCGGAATCGCGCGATAGCCGAGCCACATCGAATGAAAGCGCTCGAGCTGCTGACGCGCGCGGGCGTCGCCGAGCAGGCGCGTGGCGGCGCTGCTGCGCGAGGCGCCGTCGAGCAGCGCGCCGGCTTTGGCTTGGTCGAGCAGCGCGTCATCGGGAGCGCTGCCCCAAAGCAAGAACGACAGGCGCGAGGCGACCTCGTAACCATCGAGCTTGTAGACGCCGGGCTGGCCCGTGGAGCTGCCGGTTTCGACGCGATAGAGGACTTCTGGATCTTGCAGCATGCTGCGCAGCACGAGATCGACGGCGGTGTAAAAATCGTGTGTCACGCCGGGCGTGTTCTCGGTCGCATAACTCTGAAGGGTGAGATAGGCGGTGATCTGCTCTTCGCTGAGCGGGCGGCGGTACAGACGCCTGCCCAGAGTTTCGATGGTGGTGCGCAGGCAGGCGGCGTCGCCGGGGCCCGTCGGCGTGCAGGTCACGATTTTGCCGCGGTTGGCGGGCAACATGACGCGATCGGCAATGTCGGTCGCCATCGCTTCGAGCGATTCGATCAGCGCGCCGGACGCTTGCTGCACCGTGTAGTCGTTGTCGAAAGGGCGGTACACGTCTTCGGACAGGAATTTTTCGGCGGCGCCCGTGTCGTCGCCGAGCACGTCGCGCACCACGTTCGCAAGCTCGCTCCGCGACAAGCGCCGCGCGACGCTGGCCGAAGCCGTCGTCAAGTTGCCGGGGCCGACGGGGCCGGGGCCACCCGGGCCGCCGCCAGTCGCGCCGCCCGTGCCGTTGCCGCCGCCGGTCTGCGCAGCAGTGCCGGCCGCAGCGGCAGCAGCGTTCGCACCGTTACCAGCAGACGAACCGCTCGTGCAGGCGGCGAGCGTCGCCGCCAAACAACACGTGCCCGCGAGAGCAACAAAACGCGGCACGCTGCACCTGAGCCCGTTCAGTGCGCGCATACTCATTTTTTACCTGATGCGCGCACGCTGCGGAACCGCTACCGGCCCTGGAGTGTGAAATAGGGCCCACCCTGGTACCGCCTATCGCACCCGAAATTTCAGGGTGAGAGTCGAGTTTCGGTGATGGTGCCCTGAATTGTCTCAGTCAGCGGGGCCCCGCGCCCGCTGGCCTTGGCCAGCGTGACGTAAAGCTCCTCGCCCGTCCTCACCAACTCGAACTCGAAATGCTTCTGCAAATGCTGCTCGAGCTGATCGAGAAAGCTCGCGTCGAGCAGAAAAACCGCGATCTCTTCGAGCGCATGGATCTTACGCGAAGCCGCTTCTCGGTTGAGCAGCACCGGATCGGTGGCGCTGAAAAGCGCTACGCGCCGCGCGGCCTTCGAGGCGCGGTGCAAACGGTCCGCAGAGGGCGACCCGACGTCGATCCACGCGATGAAGACTCCAGTCGGATCATGAATCGAAACCGGCGGCTCATCCGCATCTGAAAGCCCACCCTTGCTGAAGGCAATGCCTTCTTCATACGACAAGCAATACGCCAGCGTGCGCTGCCAGAAATAGCGCGCGCTCTCTGAAGGATGCCGCGCGACACGAATGTCGAGCTTTTCGTACACGTTGCGATCGACGTCTGACAGCGTGATGACGAGGTGGTGAACGGTTGCGGTGAGGGCCATGTGACTACAACTTCGGCGGCCGCGCGCGACGCCCGTCCCACACCTGGATCACTTCGACCCATTGGCTCTGCTCGTTTACGAAGAAGTACACGTGGCATTTCGTTTTCTCGAGCAGCAGGCGCCTGAGTCCGGGCCGGCCGGGCGTGCCTCGCGATCTCACGGATTCTTGGCTCGAAGCTGGGCCATGAACGCTCGAGCGTCCATGTGGTCACCGTTCTCCATCTCGCGGCAGCCTTCTTCGATCGACTCTTCCAGCGCCGCGCGTTCCTCTGCATCCATGTCAGCCCACGGATCCTTTGGCGTCACCAACTGCAGCTCGACCTCGGTGCCCTCGGGCAGGCTGGCAGGTTCGTCGCTGACGAAGTGGCCATTTCGGACGTGGGCCTTCACCGGTGTCATGCTCTGCAGCTTACCTCGCTTCATCCAGTTCCGCTCGTCAGAAACGGTGGACCCCGAATCACCGCTGCGATATCGGCGCCCCATGGACCGCCGTCAACGCAAGCTACAAGACAAGAAGAAGAAGCGAGAGCAGGCCAAGCGCCGTTCGCAAGTGCTCGCGTCGCGCAGACCAAGTGACGACGAGCTGCTCGCGCGCGCCGGTGCCCGCGCGCCGTTCGGCCCCTGCTTCGTCAGCGCGGGCTGGGACGATCCCGAAGTTGCCCGCCTCGTCACGCTGATCGTCACGCGCGCCATTGGCCCCGGCCAGCTCTTGCCTCACATCGTGCTGGTCGACCGTACCTGCCTAGGCATCAAAAACGCCATGACTCAAGCTCCCACTCCCGAAGACGAGCTGGACGAGCTCGTCGAAACCGTCGGCACGCCGCACGGCGGCATGGAAGAGTGCGAGCCGCTGTTCGCGCAATCCGTCATCTATCACGCGCTCGACTACGCGAAAAAGCTCGGCTTCGCCCCCAATCGCGACTTCCACGAAGCCCTGCTAAGCCCACGCCCCGAAACCCTCATCGCGACGCCGTGGCATAACCTCGAGCGCCCCCTCTACGTCCGCGGCCCCGACGACGACTACTTCCGCAACATCGCCCGCCTCCGCCAAGCCGTCGGCAACGACTTCGAAGTCATCGACTCCGCCCGCGCATCGAACGACGACGCGCCCTGGGAGCTCGACGACGCGGACGATGATGACGAGGGCGAGGACGACGCCGCTGACGAGTGAGTGTTTCGCGAGCGGTCGGGCCCGTCTACACTGGACCGCGCCGCTCTGCTTTCCGGAGTCTGGCTCGCTGGCGATAGTGCAGGCGCATTGCGGCAGGCATTCGGAGAAGTAGCGTCTGCCGCCTTTAGGGCGGCCCGACGAACAGCTGAGCGCTACCGAAGAAGTGGATCTGGTTCTGATCCGTTTCGCGCCAGGCCACGACTTGTCTTCCGTCGGGTTGGTGGGCGGTGATGATGGAGCTCGTGTCTTCTACAGTTTGAACGAAGACGGTTCCGTCTGAGACGGGGAGCCGGGCAGATCCGAAGTCCGTCAATGCCAAGCGACGCACACGCTGCCAATCGCTGTTTCCGTCGACGCGGTAGATGACAAGCTCTTGCTGTTGTTGGCCAAACGTGCGCATGAACGCGACGTAGCCCTGGTTGCCCGACACACTGCTCGAACCCCAGTCGGGCACTAGCGAACCAGCCAGCTCCCCCCGGGGGTTGAGCCGAGAGATCTCTTTGCCAGACCGAGTCAGGACGACGAAATCTTGCTGGTCGGGTGCGAGCGACGAGTCAGTGACGATAGCGCGGCCGTCGCCGAGCACGCCGAACAAGCTCACGTCCTTGTGGACGAGCAGGCCGTTTCCACGACGTATGGTCTCCTTACACCAGTAGTAGAGGGTCCCATCGCCGTCGAACCAAGGCTCGCCATAGACGCCGCGAGCGCAGGGGGGCGTGAACACAGAGGCATCCTGGGCTCCCTCGCGGTGCTCGAAGAGGCCGCTGAAGTTGCTCGCGTAGAACAACGCTCTGTCAGTGGGACGAAAGTTATAAAAATTAAAACTGCCGGGGAGGGGGCCGATATACCCCTCTGCCACTGTGGGCCAAAAGCGCTTCACGACGTCCCGGTCCGAAGCTCCGCGTTGCGTCGTTCCGAGCAAGTACACCCCGTCGGTGAATGGTTCAGTATGGGAGACGGTGCTGTCGGGACACACTTCGCCGTTGTCGATCTGCCCGTCGCAGTCGTTGTCGACACCGTCACACCACTCGGCCTGGAGCGAAAGGCATTCGTCGCCACCCACCCCGCCTTCGGTTCTCGCGCCGCCTTTTGCCGCCCCGCCGCTCGTCAGGGGACCCTCTCCGCTGACGCCGGCTTCTGAGTTGCCCGTGCCGCCACGCACTGACAGACCGCCTTCGCCCGCGGCCCCGAGCGGGTGTTGGCCGGCGTTACCGTCAAGGCGACCCTCGCTACCGCCGAGCGAGTGCTGGCCGGCATTGCCGTCGAAGCGGCCCGGACTGCCGCCCACGTGCGGCGCACCAGAGTCCCCGTGACCCTCGCACCGGCATTCATCCAGCGTCCCGTCGCTCTGACAAACTTGCTCGCCCTCGGCGCCGCTAGTGCAAGCACAAGCGAGGCGCGTTCCCACCTCACAACGAGCGGCGTCCACGGTATCTCCACAGCCCGCTCCGCTACCGCCGAGTGCGAGCGTTGCCATTGCCCAGCCGAGCCAGCTCCTGGTGGCCCGCGTCACGGCGGCCCAGCCAAGAGTTGGAAACCACCATCTGCAACAACGCTCTGGTCCGCCGCGCGCCAGACAACCGCGCTAGTACCATCGGGCAGAAAAGCTGTGATGACCGTCCGATAGGGTATCGGATCTACCGTACGCACGAACAGCGTCCCGTCCGAAACCAGAATCATCCACGTTTCCAAATAGGGCACGGGGATCCGCCGCATGAGCTCCCAGGTATTGTCTTCGGTGAGGCGGTAGGCCATCACCTCAACCGGACCTAGCTCCCGGAAGCGCTGGAATGTCACGTAGGCTTTGTCGCCTGATACCGTCGTCGAGTTCGGATCGGGAATGATCGAGCCCAGGAACTCCGAGCGTGGATCCAGGCGCGCCAGCTCGACTCCGTCGGCGCTGAACACGACGAAATCGTCGCCGCGATCAAGGAGTGAGGGCGCCGTGACGATCGCTCGTCCGTCTGCCAAGACGCCTGTAAGGCGGTCAATTCCCTCGGCCACCACGCTGCCGTCCCCCCGCAGCAACGTGGTGTGACACTGGTAGTAGACGGTGTTCGAATCATCGAAGCCGAAGTTCGGATTCTTGGCGAACCAAGCGTCGGCTCCGTCGTTGCACGGCGGGGTTGGCACAACTTCATCGGGCACGTCGCCAGGTAGGTCCTTCAGCAGACCTTTGCTGGAGGCCGTGTAGTAGATGCCGTGGTCCGTTGCGCGGAAGATGAAAGCGTCGGCGTTGCTTTCGAAACCAGAATAGTAAGTGGCCGCCGGCGTCGGCCAGAACCGGTAGACGGCCGGTACTGGGGATTGCCCGGGGGTAGAGGTCAACAAGTACGCGCCGCCGGAAAACGGATCGGTATGGGCCAGGGTGGAGTCGGGGCAAATGTGGCCGTCGTCGATCACGCCGTTGCAGTCGTTGTCCACGCCATCGCACCATTCCTCGTCGACAACCGGACACGAATCGTCGCCTCCCGCGCCGGCCGCATTGCCCGCGCTGCCTGCCTCCCCGCTCGACCCGCGGCCGGCACCTGGTGGCGCCCCGCTTTCGGAAGCGCCGCTCGTGCCTCCCGCCGTTGGGCCCCCGCCTGCCTCGCGCGCTCCTCCTTCTGCGCTGGGACCCGCAAGGTCAGGCGCGCCTCCCGAGTTTGCCTGCATTCCACTCTGTGCGCCGCTAACCGTCATGCTCGACGAACTGGGGCCCGCGTTGCCTCCCTGCCCGCCCTGGAACGATGGCTGACAAACGCACTGCGCAAAAGCGCCATTCGCCGTGCAGACCCGTGCACCCTGCTCACCAGCGGCACAGGTGCAACTCTGGCTCGCTCCGATAACACACCCGACTGAGTCCGCCCTCCCGTCACACCCACCACCGCCTGCAGTGCACGCGACAAGTAACACGAGCACCCGGAGACCGCGCCACCGCATTTTTCTTGCAGGCTAGCAGCTGCTTTGTGTGTTGTCGCCAAGTCAATCCGCGAAGCGCCTAACGTCGTGGTACTTTCATCACCCAGAAGGGTGATGTTCGCTGCGGGATGTCGCCGTTCCAGAGCGGGGCGATTTGACACAGCGCAACAGGAAAGCCGCGCGGCGCGCGGCGCGCTGCTTGCTGCCATGGTCGTCGATTGATGCAGGCGGTTCGCGCGCCTCGACGCAAGGGTTGGTCGTGCAGTTCGAGACCGAGGCTCTTCGTCGACACGTGCTCGTTAGCCCCGAGGCTCGGCAGCGCTTAGAGGTTCCCCTTAGCGCGCGTTGGTGACACCGGCGGGCAAACGACGGGATAGAAGCACGGATCAGCACGTGTGGCGCTTCTCAACCACGTCCTGACCGCCTGATTGCGCGCCTCCTGGCCGAGCGCCTTGGCTCGCGGCGCGGTTTGCTGTAGCAAGAATCTAACGGGACTTTTCAAAATGAAGCACTTAGCGTTGGTGATGGGGATCTTGGGGGCAGTTAGCCTCGGCGCAGCTTGCAGCGGTGACAAGCACGCGGCTCCGATCGCTGACGGCGCCACGCAGCCTCGGAGTGGCTCGCACTCGGGTGGCAAGTCAACAACCCCGGTGCCAACGAAGATGCAAGGCGGCGCCGGTGGCACCGATGGCGCCGATGGCGCCGATGGCGGGAGCGGCGGAACTGGCCCGGTCGCGGGCAAGGGCATTGTGGTGACGATTTCGGCGCCCTCCGCGTCGAGCGACCCGAACAAGGATGACGTGATAGTGACCGACAAGGTGACGGTGACTTGCTCGCTGGTTGCGTCAGGTTCGAGCGCAAAGGTGGATCCGAGTACCGTCACGCTCGAGGTGCTGGACGCTGATGGGAACCCTGCCAAGGGGATTGATCAGAAGGCTCTCAGCGCGCCGGGAGTTCCGACAGGCATGGCCAACGAGTATTCGACGTCGTTCACCCTAGGAAGCGTCGCCACGGGAGTTGTCTCGTTTCGGTGTTCGGGAAAGGCACTGCAAGATGCCGCAACCGGCACCGCCACGATCTCGACATTCGTGGATCACGGACCGACTGTTACCGCGAAGCTCCCTGAGGAGGGCTCCGCCCATCGATTGAAGGGCGTCTTGCCGGTCGAGTTCACCGTCACGCCGGCACCGGTGGCGGCCGGCGACAAGGGCGCCACGGTCGACGGCGTCAAGCTCCAGGTCGCGGGTGTCGCGATCGACGACATCACGGAGGATCCCAAGAACCCGGGGACATGGAGCGCGAGCGTTGATTTCGAGGACGCACTTTTGTTCCCGCAGCAACCGCCAGAGCACACGTCTGTCCACATCGAAGCCTCGAACGTGCGCGCCCCGAAGCCCGTCACGGCGATCAAGGACTACCCTATTGTCGTCGACGGAATGGGCCCCGCGATCGCCTACGTCGGCCCCAGAGATAACGCAGCCGTTCACGGCGAAACCGTTATTACTTTTACCGCGTCGGACAGCGGTGCTGGGCTCGACGTCGACACGCTCGCGCTCAGCATTAGCGGCATCAAGGACCCCATCAAGTTCGACCCGACTCAGAAAAGTGTCTGGGGTCGAAACGGCGACACCTTCACCTTCCGGTTCGACCCTGCCGGCCTCCTTAACGTCGACTCGCAGATCATCGTGAGCATTAGAGCCGATGATCTGGCCCAGAACCTGACGGACGGCGTGACTCTGTTGCTGTACAGGGATGATCAACCGCCAGCGATCGATCTCGACCCCGGCGAGGCCCGCGTGTACGACAGCCAGAAGGCGTGCAGCGCTGCCTTTGATCCGCTCTTCGGCGCCCTGAACGACGGCGACAAGACTAACGTGAACTTCAACTTGCTTCGTGCACTCGTGTACGACCAAGCCAACAAGGGCTCCGGCCAGACAACGCTGTACTTTGCGGGGACCGACCAAGGCTCCGTGAGGATGTATGCGCAACCTCACCCTGATCAACCCTTCCTCATTGACACGAACGCCGACGGCACTTGCGACTCGCTCGCGCGCGAGGACTTTACTTATGTCAGCCTGAGGCCGGTGAACGGGGCTGGACAACTCCAATACTCGAAAACTGATTTCGCGACGCCACCAGCGATCGATCCGGGAGGTGCGACCTGCGCGCTACGGGATCCCGTTCAGCCACCCCTGACCCTATGTTCCAATCAAAAGTCGGATATGAGCGTGGTCGTCGAGCACGACATCGAGACCGCCGCCCACGAACCGATCATCTATGCAAACGGTGGCCTTGCGGAGCCGGAGTGCACAGGCTCGCCGTGGGACTTTAGTCTGATTCCCGGGGCCGACGACTGGGTCTGCTTTGCCGTGCGAGCGACCGACAAGCTGGGCAACCAGGGCATCTCGCGCCCGCTGCGCATCTGCTACGACAGCCCGAGCGTTCCGGGGGTGCCCGCCTGCGCGACCGGAGAGCCACCGCCGAGCTGTACGACCTCTTGTACACCGCCGCCGGGCTTCGGGCCGCACATCTACCACTATTGATCGGTACTCGCTCGACGCACGCCATGGGGCCGGTGCCAGCGGCGGGTTGCAAAATCGCGCAAGAAACGCCGGTCTGCGCGTTTCCGGATGCCGTGTCACAATCTCGCCCCGTTCATGAGCTCGCGCATTGTTGACCCGCGGATTGAGGCTGAGGCGTTTGCTGGAGAGTCGCGTGGCGACGCGCGCAGGGCGGAGCGGGTCAAAGAGGATGCGCTGGCGCGGTTGGCGACTGATTTGTGCAAGCTGTCGGCGAAGAAGGTAGGCCAGCTGGAGCTGCCGGAAGAGCTCGTTGATGCGGTGACGGACGCGCGGAGCATGACCAGCGCACCGGCCAAGAATCGGCAGGTGCGGCGGATTCGGATTCTGCTGCGCGATCAGGATTGGATGAAGCTGCGCGGGCAGCTCGATACGTTGCTCGAGACGGGCGTGGTGCCGGGGCTCGGAGCGGTGCCGGCCGATGCGGTTTCGGACCGCAGCCTGGCTTGGACCTTGCGCCTGGTGGGCGAGGGCAACGACGGCTTGGAGGCTTTCTTGGGGGAATTCCCGCGTGCCGACCGCACGCATTTGCGGCAGCTGGTGCGCGCGGTACACAAGGCCGTGGGCGACCGGCGCCTTCGCGCGGAGCGAACCCTGACCGCAGCGCTGCGAGGTTTTTTGAGATGAGCGACGATACCGACACCACCAAACCGGCTTGCGGCGCCCGCGCTACCTTGCTCGTCACGCTGCGGCCCGACGGCACGGCGACCAACGTCGCGCGGCAGCGGCTGCTGCTACATTGCGCAATGCCGCTCGGGCACAAGGGGCCGCATCTCGATCCTGATCACGCCGAGCAGTGGGACGCGCCCGCGGGCGCCAACCCGACTTTGCTGCGCCAAGAAGAAGACGGACAAGCATGAGCCCGACCGAAGACGAAGAGATCGATCAAGCGTGGGACAGCTTGCCGCCGCCGGTGAGCTCCGTGAGCGCCGCGGCACCGTCGCAGCCACTGGAGACCGAAGAGGTCGATAGCGGCTGGGACGACCTGCCCGACGCCGCTCCGCAGCCTTCGGGCGGCAAAAGGCGTCCGCACCGGCAACGCCGGGCCAAAACGAACGCGGTCGTTTCGAGCGCCAACCCGGTGCTGATGCCGCGCCCGGCCGAGCCGAGCAAGAAGCAGCAGCGCGAGCAGGCTCGCAAGGCGCGCGCGCACGAAGCGCTCGCCAGGCAACGCAACAAAGAGGAGCGCAAGGCCGAGCGCGCCGCCGAAGCGCGTGAACAAGCCGCCGCCCGGCTCCGTCAAACCGAAGCCGAGGAGCGCGCGCGGCAAATGCGCCGCGAAGCGCGCGAGCGCGCCGAGAGCGAGCGCCCGCCGGCCAAGAGCGTCGAAGACGCCGCGAAATCTGCAAGAAAAGCCGCAAAAAAGGCGCAAGCTGGTGCAGCTTCGCTGAAACGCAAAGCGCGCGCGGACGCGGACTCGGACGCGCCGAAGAGCGAGACGGCGCGTCGCAGCAGCTTACTGCGACCGGGCGTGATCGTCGCGCTACTGGTCGCGGTCGCAGCCGCGGCGGCGTTGCTACTTCGAAAATAGCTCGCTAGCTCGCGCCGAGCGGCGTGGTATCTTGGCGCCGTGACTGGGAACAAGAGGGTTTGCGGGCTTACGCTATTTGCGCTCGTTTTGGCGGTAGCGTGCGGCAATACGAGCAATAGCAACCACCCGGGGGCCGCGCAGGGCGGCGCGGGGGCGGGCACGGGCGCTGCCGCGAGCGGTGGCAGCAGCGGCGCGGCTGGTAGTGCCGGAACCGATGCCAGCGCCGGAAGCGGCACGGCGGGCTCGCTCGCTGCGGGCTCGAGTAGCGGCGGCAGCGCGGGCACGGCGGCCGGCGGCGAAGCGGGCAACGCCGGCGACGGTGGCGACGGCCCCGTCACGCCACCGGAACAGGTCGAGCTAGTGCGCGACAAGGTGCCCAACAAGCTCGACCTGCTCATGATGATCGACAACTCGATCTCGATGGCCGACAAGCAGCACCTGCTGGCGGACGCGATGGAGCACTTGGTCAGTCGTCTGGTGCAGCCGCGCTGCGTCGATGTTCTGGGCATGGCGACGGGCGTGCAAGCGACCCCGGGCGGAGTGTGTCCGGCCGGGTCGCAACCAGAATTTCTGCCGTTTAACGACATTCACGCTGGCGTCATCACGTCGAGCCTGGGGGCGCACGGCGCGAGCACCAACGGCGACGTTTGCGTCGCCGTCACGGACGACGACCACGCGCAGCTGCTGGGTGTGGTTCGCGCCGGACTACCGAATTGGAACAACCAGGGCTTTTTGGTTTGGGATCCGAAACAGATGCTGACCCCGGTCGGCATCGCAGATCCGGCTACGTTCGTGGCCGGCGTCGCGCAAACGGTGACGGCGGCGAGCGAGCACGGCTGCGGCTTCGAAAGTCAGCTCGAGGCTTGGTACCGCTTCTTGATCGATCCGGAGCCGCCAGCAGCCGTCGCGGTCGTCAACAACGTGAGCGCGATTCAGGGTACCAGCGCGGAAGTGCTGGCGCAGCGCGCGGCATTTTTGCGCTCCGACTCGGTGCTCGGCATCGTCATGTTGTCGGATGAGAACGACTGCTCGATTGTGGACGAAGGCTACGGCTGGCTGCTGGCTCACACCGTGCCCATGTTTCGCTCGACGTCCGAGTGCGCGGCGAATCCGAACGACCAGTGCTGCCAGTCGTGCTCCGAGTCGGCGGCACGCGCGGGCTGCCCCGCGCTCGGGACGGACAGCGAATGCGCCAAAGGCACGACCCTAGAGCCGACCGACGACGACGTGAACTTGCGCTGCTACCACCAAAAGCAGCGCTTCGGTTTCGATCTCTTGTACCCGCTTCAGCGCTACATCGACGGCCTCACTGCGACGGAGGTCACGCGCCGTTCCGACCAAGCCCTGGTGCCGAACCCCATCTACGAAGCGCGCAACGGCGCCACGCCGCGCAGCTCGGAGCAGGTGCTGCTGCTCGGCATCGTCGGCGTGCCCTGGCAAGACGTGGTCGACGCCGCCAGCTTGACCAACCCAGGCCTGAAGCTGATGAGCGAAGACGGCCCGCTGCCGTCCGCGCGCTGGGACGTCATTTACGGTAACCCCGACGCGAGTCCGCCCGTGCCGCCGAGCGATCCGTTCATGCTCGAGACGCCCGAAGATCGCACGACGCTCGGCATCGCGCTCGCCAACCCGATCGTCCCGACTGAAAGCCTCGTGGCGTCGGACTCCACCGATCCCCAGGCGAATCATCTCAACGGTCACGAAACCATCAACCTGGGCAACAAGGACTTGCAGTACGCGTGCACGTTCGCGTTGCCCACGCCCATCACCTGCGACCAAGCCGCGTTCACGGCCAACAAGGGTTGCGACTGCTTCATGGCAGACGACGTCTTCAATCGCTCCGTTTGCCAGCCGCCGGCCGGCGGCGTCGCGGGCATCACGCAGTACTTCGGCAAGGGCTACCCCGGCCTGCGCGAGCTCGGGGTGCTGAAAGGCATCGGCGGACACGGCATCGTAGCGTCGAGCTGCCCCAAAACCGCCGACCTGCAGTCGGACAGCTACGGCTACCGGCCGGCTATGGATGCGCTGGCCGGTCGCGTCGCCAAGCAGATTGGGCGCAGCTGCTTGAACCGCGACGCCAGAGCCGACGCGAGTGGCCGTACAGCCTGCAGCATCATTACGGCTTCGAGCCCGCCCAGTTGCACCTGCTCGGCCGCGCAGGGACTGTCTCCGCCGCCGCCCGATGCCGTCGCGCCCGTCCTCGAGCAGCTGGCAGCCGTCGGCTATTGCGGCCCCGGCATGTCGTGCGACTCGATTTGCCTATGCGCACTGAGCCAGCTCGACGGCGCCAATCTGACGGCATGTCAGACCGCCGATGTGGTGCCTGACGTGCCCGGCTTCTGCTACTTGGACGCCGTAAAAGGCGAGGTTCACGCCGGCAGCGCGGCGCTCGCGCACGATTGCGTCGGCGCCGCCCCGCGCCGAATCCGCTTCACCGGTGGCGCTCCGGCCCCGAGCAGCCTCTCGCTGCTGTACTGCCCTCCGTAAAACCAGCCAATGGGCCATCTTTGGGCCGGGCCCCAACTCCGGTCGCTTGCGCGAGACAATGGGCTAAGCTGACCCCGGTGACTGAGTCGCTGATCACCACGGCCCTGCGCGAAAGGCTGATCGCGGTCTTCGAAGACCCGTCGTACCGCCCGCCGCCGCTGCCTAGCGTCGCGATGGAGCTGCTCACTCTGTCGAACAAGAAAGACGCGCGCGCCAGTGACGTCGTGCGTTTGCTGGAGCAAGACGAAATGCTCGCCGGCAGCGTGATGCGCCTCGTGGGCTCGCCCATCTACTCGGGCAGAAACCACATCACCACGCTTCAAGAGGCGGTCGTGCGGCTCGGCTTCAAGGTCGTGCGCGACATGGTGTTCGAGGTCGCGCTGCGCAGCGGCGTGTTCGATTTGGACGAGTACGCCGAAACGGTCGCGCAAGTGCAGCGCCACAGCACCGTGACCGCTTACATTTCGCGCATCGTTTGCAACAAGTCGCGCATCGACGGCGATCACGCCTTCATCTGTGGCCTCTTGCACGACGTCGGCTTCGCGGCGCTGATGTTCGCCGTCACCGACTCCGAAGGCGCCGCCGCCCCGCCGCTCGAGCAGCTGTGGACGGACGTGGACGCGCTGCACGAACGAGCGTCGGGAATTTTGGCGCGGCTGTGGGGCTTGCCTGACTCGATGGCCGAGGTCGTGGGTCACCACCATCACCTGCACACCGGCGAATTCTCCAAGGTTGCTGCGGCAATTTGTGTGGCCGATCGGTTGAGCCGTTCGTTCGGCGCCGACGTCGTGGGGCCCGCCGACGCGCAAGGCATCGCGATCGCCGCCGACGCCGTCTCCGACATCGATTTCGAGATCGCGCGCGCCGAGCTCGGGCTGAGCGAGCAAAAGCTCGACGAGATCCAGGCCGAAGCCGAACAGCTGGTGCCGCAAATCCTCTGGCTATAGGCCCTCGCAAGAAGGGATCCGGTCGCCCGCCCGCCAAGTTCGGGTTTTGGCGAGGCTTTCGCG
>Ga0307516_10004862_pt1 | contig 16369 bp, 13 predicted proteins | sample 19_EM_MG_FD_203310 | JGI IMG/M metagenome (GOLD analysis project Ga0307516, IMG submission 203310) | Populus trichocarpa ectomycorrhiza microbial communities from riparian zone in the Pacific Northwest, United States - 19_EM | ecosystem: Host-associated > Plants > Roots > Unclassified | place...
AGGATCACTACGGGAAGATCGTCGCGGGGCCTTCGGCAGCGAGTTCACACCTGAAAGCCCAAGTCGAGATCGTGAAGGCGGCGGCCGCGCGCTTTGAGAGCGTCCTTTTCGACATTCGTCAAATGGAGCAGGCGGACCTTTTCGACTCGGAGCTAGACGCCGCGCGCTCGCTCAACAAGCATGGGTTCGCGCGAGCAGCCGGCGCGATGGCGGGCGTCGTGCTGGAGCATCATTTGATCGAAGTGAGCAGCTCACACAATGTCAACGTTGCAAAGAAGAACCCAACGATCGCCGACTACAACGAGGCTCTAAAAGCCGCCAGCGTGATCGAGACGGCGCAGTGGCGTTTCATTCAGCATCTCGGCGACATCCGCAACAAATGCGACCACAAGAAGAGCGCCGATCCCACGGCTGCGGAGGTGACGGACCTCTTGGATGGGGTCGCGAAGACGATCAAGACGCTCCACTAGGTTATGAGGCTCAAGGAAAGCGTGTACCCGCAACTAGTCGACCTGCGTTCGTTAGACCAAGCGTTCGATCGAATCCTGAACGCCGCTTTCCGCACGCCACCACCGGCAAGACTCTGCCACTACACCGACTGGACCGGCCTAAGCGGGATTCTCCACAGCCGTGAACTTTGGGCTACGGACTTTCGCGCGCAAAAGACCGATGCGCTTGAATTCCAGCACGCGGATCAGGCCATCGTAGACACCGCTAGCGAACTCGCCGAGCAATTGGCCATGCGCTACCGACGCAGCGACCTATTGCGGCGTGCCGCTCTCGAATACCCCGAAAACGCAGTAACTCGCAGCTCCGACAAGGAGCTTTTCATCACGTCCTTCTGTACGACGCCTGACAACGCCTCGGTGTGGCACCGCTTCGGGGGCGAAGGCACCGGTTACGCGATCGAGTTTTCAATCCACCCCACAGAACTCGTCGATACGTCGAGCATGGGGGTCGTCGCGGTAAAGGTGGACTACTCCATCGAATCGGTGCGCTCAAGACTACGGCGTGTCTTTTGCCAGACCGTGGACCAACGATGCCTCTTCTCTGGCCCGGAGAGTGACATGGCCGACATGTACACCCTCCGAAGCATCTGGATGCTCTCTACGCGCACCGCAGCCCAATACAAATCGCTCCAACACGCCGATGATTGCGAGTGGCGCCGTCTAGTCTTTGCTCCCCAGCGACATCGCTTTGAAACTGAGCCGGCGACGCTACCCGTCGTGCACGAAAAACCCAAGGTGCACGTCAAGGTGCCGATACGGCGAGGGCGAAAACGACCCAAGCTCTATGCGATTCATATCGGCCAAAACGCGCCCCCAAACGCGGAGGCCGACGTGGCGGCCGTTTTGGAGGCCGAGGGTTACATCAAGGCTTACGCTCCCCAAATCATCCGCGTCCGGAGCCTGTAGCCTGCGATGCCCCCGGCCTCGTCACATCGTCGCTACTTCGGCTTTCCGCGCCCGCTTCGCCGGCTTGGCGATCGGCTTCATCGCGGCTTCGAGCTCGGCCAGCACCACCGCTAGCGTGCCTCGCTCTGCCTCCGTGTCGGCGCTATCTTCCACGGCGCTTGCGAGCCCCTCTGCAGCATCCCGGAGCTTTTGCGCGGCTTGCAGCTGCAGGTGATAGCTCGCGCAGGGCAAGTCCACCCGCCACTTACCTGCCTCAGTCTCGACGCCACTCACGTTTATGAAGCGAACGGCGCAGCAACTGCAGACCTCGGTGATGCAGTCGGCGCCGTGCGCGTCCGGGTTCCAGCCGGCGGTACCGTACGCCACCACCGGGCCCGTGTAGTCGTGGCTGCGCGGAACCTCGATCATGTTGATGTGAACGTGCACGGGCTTCTTGGCGGCTTTGATCTTGATCGCGGGCTTGGTCATGGTTTGCTGGTCTCTTTCTTTTCGGGCGAGTGATCAGCTCTGGGCTCGACCAGCCGCCCAGCTTCATGGTTTCGCGGTCGCTCGCGCCGCTCTTCACGAGCGCCGTTGCGTATCCCCGGCGCGTACTGTGGAAGTCTACCGGCAGCGTCGTTGCTGTCCCGTGGTGAAGCTCGGCGACGATCGATGCCCGCCTTAAACAGGGCCGTGCGAAGCCGAGCAGCGTAGCTGTTCGAGCCCTGCTTGTATTCGCCGGCTCGCTTACCACGGCGAGCAGGGAAGACCGGCCCCGACCGCGGCGATCCGTTGCGTTCGTGCCAGACGGCAAGGAAGGCGCGGATATCCTCCGGCACGATGTGCAGCGGCGCTCCTTCAGGACACGGCGCTCAAGGTTGCTGCGGGGGAGGCTGGTCATGCGCAAGGAGTTTTAAACTAAATGATTCGAAATGACGCGAGGCCGCGTGGACGACCGCGCAGCTTCGACGAGATGAAAGCGTTGGAAAAGGCGACGCAGGTGTTCTGGTCGAAAGGCTACGACGGAGTGACGATCGACGATCTCGTTGCCGGGATGGGGGTCGGGCGACCGAGCCTGTACGCCGTCTTCGGGGATAAGCGGACGCTATTCCTGCGCGTCCTCAAGGCGTACGCAGAGAAGAAGGGCGCTCGTGCTGCGAAAGCACTCCTCGCGCCGGAACATCTTCGCGACTCGCTCGCCAGCTTCCTGAGGCACGCCGTCGAGAGTGCGACCGAGGAAGGCTCGGCCGCGGGTTGTCTACTCATGTGCGTCGCGCCGCTTGTGGACGACGCAGAGGTCCGACAGTTCCTACAGAACGCAGCGGCTGGTGCCGTGGCGCTAGTGGAACGTCGTTTCCGGGACGCGATCAGCGCGGGAGAAATCCCGTCTGACTTTCCGGTAGCCGTCCGCGCGATCCAAGTCACGGATTTTGCTCGTGGTCTTACCATGCGTGCACTGATAGGCACGCCGCGCAGGACCCTTCTCCGGGAGGCACAGGAAGCAGCCGACTTGGTGCTTCTGCCGCGGCAGACTAACCACCGGCCGAGCGGCAGCGCCCGGAAAGTCCGTACGGTGCCTTGAGCGCTTCTCCGAGCGCAGTACGCACCTCCAGCTGGGACCCGAGCGTTGCGAGAACGCTATCCACGTGACGAAGTTCCTCGCTGTCGTTCAGGAAGCGCGCGTCGGTCGCAAAATAACTCGACTGTCGAGGATCGTGGCTGACGCAATCGTAAGCGGCCGGCATTGAGGCCTGGCCGTACACTGCCGGCATGCGCCGCGTGCTGACTCGGCTGCTGTTGTTCGGCTGCGCTGCAGTTTGCAGCGGGTGTCCCATGCAGCGGGCGCTCATGGGCGAGCCCGAACCCCCGCCCAGCCAGCAGAGCTCTGGTTCGGCGCGGGGGAGCGGCTGGCCCTTCCGCGGCGGCCATTCGGGAAGCTGGCACGGCTTCGGCTTCCACTGCCGTCACCACCACTAGGTCGCGTCCCGCTCCAGAACTCGCCTTATGGTCGCGGCGGTAAGCTGGACCAGAACTTCCAGAAGCCGACGGTCGAGATCGGTACTTGGTCGGAGTGGCCTTTGCCGTGCGTGGGGCACCACACCAGCGGGTAACCGGGCTTGCAGCCTTGGTATTCGACGCACGTCGACACTGTCGCGGGGTTGACGTCCCATTGGTAGGGCATGGTCTGGTCGCTGCAGCCGTTGATGGCTTTGATGCGGTCGCGCGCCATCATGCCCATTTGGATGGTGTTGTCCGTGTCGGTATCGTCGTGCGCCATCATGGCGGCGATGGGGCCCTGGCACATGTCCATCGGTATTTTCGGCGGCAGACCACCGGTGGCGTTGCCCTGGCCGCGAATCACGTTGGAGCGCATGCAACCGAGCATGTTCGTGAGCCACGAGCCGCTGCTGTAACCCTCCATGAACAGCTTGCCGGTGTCGACGCACAGGCTGGCTTCGAAGTCCGCGACGACGGCGTCGAAGTAGGGGATCTCGTTCAGGCCCGGGCCAGGCTCGCCCGCCTGAAAACACCCGCCCATGTAGTTGTTGTCCTGATTGTCGGCGGCGCGCAGCGCAACCACGATGGAGTCGGGGCCGGTTACCTTTTCGATCTTGAAGGGGATGCTGCCGTCACAGCCATGATCTTCGAAGACCACCGGATACGGTCGATTCATGTCGTAAGACTTGGGCAATCGGAGCTCGTACACTCGCACCGCGCCCTTGTTGGTTTTGGCGACGCTGGGCACGGGCAGCCGAACGTACATTTCGGGGACCAACGCCGCAGGCGCGGCCTTGCCGCAGCCGTTGCTCTTCACGACGGGGGCGGTGCCGCCGGCTCCTGCCGCCGAGCCCCCAGCGCCGCCACTACCGCCTTGCCCGCCAGCTCCGCCACCGCCTGCGGCCCCGCCGCCGCTCTGGCCGCCGCCGCCGGCCGTGGGCGCGCCACCCGAGGTGCTACCTGCACTCACCTGACCTCCGTTCGTCATTGTCGTGGTTCCGCCTGTGGCGCCCCCAGCGGCCCCGCCTGCGCCCGCGCCGGCCCCGCTTGCGCCACCGCCGGTCCCGCCCGCGCCCCCGCCGCCGCCAGTTAGCGGGTTCGACCCACTGCTTGGAGAATCAGACGAACAGCCAACAGTTGCTCCGAGGCAGCCAAGGGCAAGCACGATTTTGTAAATGCGGCGCATCGCTCCTCCGTGGGGTTCGATGCCAGAAGCGATCAGAATTCTGGATCGAATTCGCACGCGATCGAGCGGTGCCTGAAATTTCGCGCCGCGTGGTCCGTCAATGCCCGAGCGCGAGAGGGGGCGCCTCGGCGCTCACCAGGTATTCGAACTGCTGCCGAAAGTCGTTCGGCTTGAGCCGCGTCACGGCGGCGTAGCGCGCGATCTCGGCGGGGTCGGAGAAGTCGTCGCGGCGCAGGCGCAGCATGTAGCGACGCGCGATCTTGTAGTACTCGGTCTCGGTGTCGACCATGCGCACGCGCGTGCGGCCCGTCTCGGGATCGATCATGTCCTCGAAGCGGATGGGTTTGAATTTGCCCTCTTGCACCGTGATCATGGCGCCCGAGCCGCCTTCGATCAGGTATTTGGCCGCGCAGTAGCCGAGGTCGCGCGTGTACTCCATGTCGAACGGAATGGGGTCGGTGCAGCGCAGCTCGTAGCCGATGTCTTTGGACACGATCGTTACCTTGAGACCCAGGTCCTTGAGGCGCGCGCTCACGGCCGTTTTGATGATGCGGCCGAAGTCGATCTCGGCGATGCGAATGTGCCCGTGCTCGTCGCGTTCGGCGCCTTCGAGCTCGGCCAGGTCCGCTTCGGGTATCGACTCCACCAAACCTTCGGCCAAGACCGCCACGCCGTCGGAGCGACCATAAGCCAGTCGCTTGATCACCGCGCCGGCCAGCACGTCGACGATTTGGCGCATCGGGATCTGCTTGCTCGGAAACTCTTCGGGAATGACCGTGAGCGTGGCGCCTGCGGCCTTACCGATACCGAGCGCGAGGTGGCCCGCTTTGCGGCCCATCGCGACGACGAAGTACCAGCGCGAAGTGGTTTGCGCGTCCGTCAACAGATCGCGCACGATGCCGGTGCCGACATGCCGCGCGGTTTGATAACCGAACGTCGGAATCCAGGCTGGCAGGTCGAGGTCGTTGTCGATGGTTTTGGGCACGTGAACGACCTTGAGCGTGCCTTGCGAGTGCGCCGACAGCCGCATCGCCGAGAAGGCCGTGTCGTCGCCGCCAATGGTGATGAGCCGGGTGACACCGAGCTGCTGTAAGCTCTTCAGCGTGGTCTCGAGCGTTTTGGGGTCGCGGGTCGGGTTGGCCCGTGCGGTGCCGAGGCAAGAGCCGCCGCGAAAATGGATACGCGAAACGGACTCGATGTCGAGCGGGCGCGCGTGGGCCAGCTCGCCGCGCATGATCCACTCGAAGCCGTCGCGCACGCCCAAAACCGGAATTCCGGATAGGCAGGCGCGGATCGTGGCCGCGCCGATCACGCTGTTGATGCCCGGCGCCGGGCCGCCGCCAACCAGGATCGCGAGCTTGCTTTTGTCGGTCATGCTGAGCCGCTGAAACTATTCGGTCCGGGGGCGAGCGCCAAGCGGCGAAAGGCGGCGACTTGGGACTGTCACCACCGCGCGTCCGCTCGACCTTTTCGCTCGGCTAGAAGATTGTTGCCAGGCCGCGCGCCAAGCGGGTCGCGAAGTCGACCGAAACTGTGGGTGTCTGGCCGCAGGTGTGGCACACTGACTGGAACCGGTACCAGTTGGCGTGACTCGCGGGGATCCGCCGCTCGTGAACCGAGGTAGTCTGCTTAGTCGTGTTGGAGATAGCCATGAAAGCCGCTTGGTCGAAGCTCGGAAGCCTGTGTCTCGGAACCTCACTTCTGGCCGCTGGTTGTGGCGCCGCGGGCGGCACCGACAAGCCAGCGACGGCCGGCACCAGCTCGGGCACGGGCGGCAGCGGAGCCAGTGCCGGCAGCGCTAGCGCGGGTGCGTCGCCTGCGGGCGGGCAGAGCGTGGCCTGCGTCACGAACTGCGGTGGCGGCTCCGGCGGCACTAGCGGTGGAGCGGGTGGCAGCAGCGGCAACGGTGGCGCCACCGGTGGCAGCAACGCTGGCGCGGGTGGCAGCAGCGCTGGCGTCGGAGGCGGCAGCGCGGCCAAAGGCTTCGTCTGTCCGGCGGGGCCGTTCGACGCGCCCGGCTTTGCGACGGCCACGCCCCAGCGCGTCGAAGGTGTGCCGCCGCCCGACGCCTTTAACAACGACAACAACGACTTTACGAATATCGAGGGCGACGTCTGGATCGGAGACGCGCTCTACGTCTCCGAGATCAATCCCAAAGGCGGGCGTCCGCCTGCGCGCATCCTCAAGATCACCGCTGACGACAAAGTCAGCATCTTGCTGCCCGATTCCGGGTCCAACGGCTTGGCGACGAACGACGCCGGCGAGCTGTTCGCAGCGCTCCACAAAGACGGCTCGGTCGACAAACTGAGCCTGACCGGTGGCGCCGCGACCCCGCTGGCCACAGCGTTCATGGGCATGCCGTTCGACTCGCCGAACGACCTGAGCGTGCACCACAACGGCACCGTGTATTTCACCGATCCGAGCTGGCAAGCTCCGATGCCGCCGCCACAAGCAGCGACGCGCGCTTACCGTATTCCGCCGGGCGGCATGCCCGTCGCGATCGAGCAGCTAGACCAGCCGAACGGCATCACGCTGTCCAAGAACCAAGACTTTCTCTACATCGGTGGCAATCAGCTCAAGAAGTACCCGGTGATGGCAGACGGCTCGCTGGGGGCTGGGGTGACGTTCGTGACGAACGGCGGGGGCGACGGCATGGTCATCGACTGCGCGGACAACCTGTATGTCGCCGGCCCCAAGTGCGGCGACGGCAACCAATGCATGCAGAACAGCGTGGCGGTGTTCTCGTCCGCCGCTGCGTTCCTTGGCTCGTTCAACGTGGCGGGCTTGGGCCAATCCACCAACGTGGCCTTCGGCGGCATCGACCACAAAACGCTTTACGTTTCGGGGCAGGGCGCCGGCGCCGCTCAAAAGGGGTTGTTCAAGGTCGCCATGAACCTGCCGGGCATGCCGTATTAAGACCTTGGTAAAGAGAGCTTCCGATCCTAGAACCGGTTTCACAAACAGGCTTCTTGGATGGTAATCTGCCGAGCGTTGATGCTTCGAAAGGCCGCCGTCACTGCTTCCGTGCAAGCCGAAGCGCAGTGCCTCGAGGCTGGCATCGGCGCTCTGACACCGCTGCGCGCCGGACCCGCGCGCGGCGACGTAGAGCTCAACTTCGTCTACTCCGGGTGCCTGCGCTACTTCTTGGGCGGGCGTTTCGTCGAGCTCGGGGTGGGCACGCTCTCGGTTTTTTGGGGAGCGCTGCCGCACCGGCTCGTCGAGGTCGAGGCGAAGACCGAGTTCATGTATCTACGCTTGCCGCTGCCGACGCTGCTAGGCTTCAATCTGGCGAGCGCCTTCGTGCGCAAGCTGCTGAGCGGAGACATCGTCAGCGATGCGCAGAGTCCCGCGTGGGACGCTGAGCTCACCCGTCGTTGGCTCGCCGACGTTCGCAGCGCCGACGCCGGCGCCGTTCACACTTGCGCGCTCGAGGTCGAGGCGCGCCTGCGACGCCTCGCGGCCAAGCGCCAATCCAAGTCTCCGCCGCGGCCTGCCGAGCCGAAGGCGCGTCAGCAGGTCGAGGCCATTGCCACGTTTCTGGCCGAGAACTGCCGCGACGACATCTCGACGGCGGATATTGGTCGCGCCGTGAAGCTGCATCCGAACTACGCCATGACGCTGTTTCGACGCGAATGCGGCATGTCGATTTGGCAGTACCTGATTCGCTTGCGCCTTTCGCGAGCCGAGCTCTTGCTGCTCACCAGCGACAAGACCGTGCTGGCCATCGCACTCGAATCTGGCTTCGGCTCGCTAGCCCGCTTCTACGCCGCCTTCACCCGCGAATGCGGCACGTCACCCGGTGAGTACCGTAAGCGCCGCACAACGGCGTAACCGCCAGCCGATCAGCTTCGTCGGCGCAAACGAGACCACTAGAGCGGAGCGCCGGTAGGCGCGAGACTCTGGTTGTTCGCCAGCCTTGGACCAATCTCTCCCGGCTCGAAAAAATGTACGCGCGACATGTCGAAGTACATGTTCAAGGTGTCGCCGACTTTGACGCCCGCGAAGGCATCGACGTGGGCGACCGTCTTGGGGTGCTTATCGGTTTTGACGTAGACGTCCATTTTGTCGCCGAGCGGTTGCACCAGCGTGATCTGCATGGGCAGCGCGTTGCCCTCGGTTTTGAAGCGGGCGTGGCTCTGGTCGGCGATTGACTCGGGCCGCACGCCCATCACCACGTCTTTGCCAATATGCGGCTGCAGCTGTTCCTTCGCCCAGTCGGCGACTGGGAGCTTGCCGGTGCCTTCGTCGAAGTAGAGGGCGCCGGCTGCTTCGACCAGCTTGCCGTTGAAGAAGTTCATCGGCGGGCTACCGAGGAAGCCGGCGACGTACCGGTTGACGGGATGATGATAGATTTCGAGCGCGCCGGCGCACTGCTGCACGACGCCCTGGTGCATCACCACCACGCGATCGCCGAGCGTCATCGCTTCTTCTTGGTCGTGAGTCACGTACACGGTCGTGGCATTCAAGCTCATGTGCAATTGCTTGATCTCGGCCCGCATCTCGACGCGCAGCTTGGCGTCCAAATTGGACAGCGGCTCGTCGAACAAAAAGCACTTCGGGTCGCGCACGATGGCGCGGCCCAGCGCGACGCGCTGGCGTTGGCCGCCCGATAGCGCCTTGGGCTTGCGCTCCAGCAGGTGCTCGATCATCAGGATTTTGGCGGCTTTTTTGACCTTTTCGTCGATGGTCGCCTTGGGTGTGTGCCGAAGCTTGAGCGCGAAGGCCATGTTGTCGCGCACGGTCATGTGCGGGTAGAGCGCGTAGCTCTGAAACACCATCGCGATGTCGCGATCTTTGGGCGGCACGTCGTTCACGATCTGCTCGCCGATCTGGATGGTGCCGCTGGTGATCTCTTCGAGCCCGGCGATCATGCGCAAGGTGGTCGACTTGCCGCAGCCCGAGGGGCCCACCAAGACCACGAATTCGCGGTCTTTGATGTCCATATTGAAACGGTCCACCACCCGAACGCCGTTTTCGTACACCTTGACGACGTCCTTGAGAATTACGCCTGCCATGTTCTTTTCTTCAGCTACACGTCGCCCGATCGGTGCTCACAGCACCGTGATCGCGACGCAACGTGAGGCATAATACTCAGCGAAACCTGTCTTGCCAGTACAAGTTGGCTGCTTACCATGCGCTCCTGTCGGTCGGCCGAGCGCGCCCCTCTTGCGGCCCACTTCGCCGAGAAAGGCTGCGCGGTCGCCCTCGGTGGTCGAAAAAGACGTACATTTCAATGATACAAATCGGCCGCCCTGCGGGGCGCCCGCTCCCGTAGATTGTGAGGGTCAGTCCCCAGCATCGTGAGCCCCAGGCTCCGTTTCCGGCCCCCGCCACGCACACGTCCGGTGAACCATGAAACAACCGCGCTTGTCCCCGATTCTCCTGATGATTTTGGTGCCGGCCTGCATCACCGCGCCGCGCGCTCCTGGCGATAGCGGCGATTCCGGTGCCGGCTCCGGCGTGTCATCGGGCAAGACGCTGTTGCTCGATGATTTCGAGAGCGGCAGCACGAAGGCGGGCCAACCCTGGTCGGCGTCGGCCGATCAAAACAACCTGGGCTCCGCTGCCACCTTCGCAGTCGAAGACGGCGGCAAGGTCGGTAAAGCCGCACACTTTACCGGTAAGCTCGGCAAGAACGTCGCGCCGTGGCCGTGGGCCAGCTTGTCGACCGGCGTCGCCATGGGCAGCAAGGGCGACTTGTCCGGCGTGGCGGCCGTACGCTTTTGGGTCAAGGGCGACGGCAAGAAGTACCGCCTCGCGCTCGCGCGCGAAGCCGTGACCGACTACGCCAACTTCGCCAAGAGCTTTCAGGCGCCCAAAGAATGGACGCAGATGGAGATCCCACTTGCGTCGCTGCACCAGGCCGATTGGGGAAAGAAGATCGACCGGGCCTGGACCGACGTGAAGTCGCTCGAGTTTGCGCCGCTCGACGCCGAACAAGACTTCGACATTCGCATCGACAACGTCGAGCTCGTGCTGGCAGAGGGCGGCTCGCCGCCGTTCGGCGAGAACGCCAAAATCATCGAAGAGCCGCAGACTCCGCTCGAAGGCACGACCTACGTGCTCGACAAGTTCGAGGGCCAGGCGCCCGCGAACGGCTCGGTGTGGGGCTCCGAGATGGATATGAACAACATAGGCACCATCGCTTCCGCTCGCCCCGAAGACGCCGGCGGCGAGCAGAAGATGGCCATCCATCTCACCGGCAAGCTCGGCAAGAACGGCCCGCCCTGGCCGTGGGCCACCTTGGCCGTGAATCTCGAGCCCAACGCGAGCCCGGTCGATCTTACGCACGTGAAAGGCATTCGCTTCAAGGCCAAGGGCGACGGCAAACCGTACAAGCTTGCCATCACGCGCAAAGCGGTGACCGACTACGGCACCTTTGCCTACGCATTCTCGCCGCCCAAAGACTGGAAACAGTATTCGGTGCCGCTCAGCAAGCTCAAGCAACCAGATTGGGCCAAGCAGGTCGAGCCGGGCTGGACCGACGCCACGTCGCTGCAGTTTCAACCCACGATTGGCGAAGCCACGTTCGACCTTTGGATCGACGATGTCGAGTTCGTCTTCGAAACCGGCAAGCCCATCACCTTCAAGAAACCATGATGATGAGAAGCACCGCGCTCCTGCTGCCGCTCGCCCTCACAGCGCTGCCATTTTTGGCCTGCAGCTCGGACAAGGACCACGCCGAGCGCAACGGGTCACCCGAGGCGCAGGGGCGGCATCCCGACTACGCGAACATGACGGCCGACCAGCTAAAGGCCGCTTGCATTGGCGCCTGCACGCCCGATCCCGGCTCGAAACCGGTCGATGTGGCCAAGACCGAAGGTGGCTACCAGTTCGCGTGGCTGTGGGATCTGGCGGGTGAGGGCAAGGCCGTAGCCACCTTCACCTACGACGACAACACCAGCGCCTTCGTGCTCCCGATACGCACGACCTCGACCACCGGCTACGGCTGGGGTGGTTGGGAGCCGACGCCCGACGCCGTGCCGCCGGGTCAGGGACCCGCCTGGGCGGCGCGTTTCAAGGGCGGGCCGTTCACCGAGTACGGTGGTGGCATAGCGATGAGCCTGCGCACGGTCAGCAACGCGATCAAAGACGTGCTCGTGCCGCGCACCAATCCGTCGATTCAGCTGCTCGAACAGACGCCAAGCGCCGAGTTTCCGGATCCGACCGCGGGCGCCTACGACGTGACATCGTGGGAGGGTCTGGCTATTTGGGTGCGGCGCGGCCCCGATGGTCAATCGACGCTGCGTCTCGTCCTCACCGAACGCAACTCGGCCGAAGATCTGAACTCCTCGGCGATCCGCGATGCGCTATCGCCAGAGACGGCCTACGCGGATCCCGATCACAACCAGCCTCAAGGCATTTTCGAGGGCAAGCGCTGTCGGCGCTGGCGCATCTGTGGTTGCTCCGGCGGGACGCCGTGCTCACCCGTTCCCGGCACCACCGATCAGTTTCGCTGCTACGACCCGAGCTTCGAAACGCCGGCGATGAGCGATCTGCTCGGTGATCAGCTCAAGTACCCTCACTGCGGTACCTCTCGCTGCAAAGACGCGAATTCTTCGACCATCGGTCCCGATGCGGATCCGCTATTTCACGACAAGTCGTGCTCCGAGGCCGTGCAAGCCGACGGTCACAGCGACATGTTTTGCTACGATCCCGGCAAGGACCCCACGCCGCCGTCCAAACGCGAGCGTTGCAGTTACCCGTTCTCGCGGGCAATCACCGTGTCCACAGATTGGCAGTTGATCAAGGTGCCCTTCAGCGAGCTGCGGCAAGCCGACGAGGCGATGGTGGCTCCAGAGATGGACCTGGCCAGTGTGAAGCAAGTCGGCATGACGTTCGGCGGCGGCTGGATGGATTTCTGGATCGCTAACGTCGGCTTCTATCGCAAGCAATGAGACGCGGGCTCGGCGTAGCCGTTGCGGCTCTTTCTCGCGGGCAACCGACTCCGGACACGAGGGAGCTTTCGACGCACGCCGTTCGTTCGCCGCAAGCGGCGGGCCAGCCGGCAGGCCGCCGAAAACCCGCGCAGGCATGCGGGGTTAGGGCGGTGCCGAGGGGCGCTGGAAAGTTCCGGGCCCGCGAGGAGGCGGTCCATATTAGTGAGAAGTTTTGGCTATCGCTCCGAGCGAAGCGGATAGGACGCATTGGCTTCGGACGCGATAAACATGGTGTGTTGCATAGCTTGCGAGCTCCGACTGAAGTCGCCGCGCCTGATGGCCGCGTCGTCGTTCTCGCTGCCTTTTGCCTGAGTGGTGTGCGCGTGCACGCGAGTGCTCGCACGGAGAAAGCATGATGAAACGCCGCCTCAAGTTCTCGGCGCTCCTGGCCGCCACGTACGTCGCGGCGCTGCCGCGCCTCGTACTGGCGCAGGCGGCGGATGCTCCGCCGGCCGAGGCGCCCAAGCCCACGGACGCCGGCAGGCCTGACGCGCCCGCGGCTCCAGAAGCGGCGACCGCTGAGAAACCAGCCGCAGCGACGCCTGCCTCAGAATCAGCCAAGGCGGACGCGACGATTGCAGCGGCTGTCCCGCCAGCGGCGCCGGCGCAGACTCACGAAGACCGTTTCCCGCAGGCAGGCTACGTGCCCGGCTACCGCACGTACGTGGGCGTTGGCCTGGAGCCGTTCATCCCGCGTATCGGCGCGCTGCCGGGCGGCATGACGCCGTCGTTCGGCTCGGCCGCTCCGAGCGACGATTGGTCCTTCAACTTCACCGGTTTCATGAGCGCCTCGGTGCGCGCCAGCATGAACACGCGCCCCAATCCCGCTCCCGGACAGTCGAAGACGGTGTTTCATTCGACTCCACAAACCGTCGAGGTTTATAACTCGTTCAACGACACCGGTTCGACGCCGGGCAACTGGGTCGGGTTGCTGTTTCAGTATGGCAATCGCTACGTGACGGCCAACGTGTCGTTCGACACGCACAATCCGTCGCGCGCCGCTGGTTACGAAATCGTCGGCTCCGAATACTTCATCAACGACACCTTCCTGTCGTTTCGCGTGCCGCAGCTCGGCGCGCTGCGTCTGTTCGCGAACGTCGGCTTTTTCAGTCAGCCTTACGGTTACCTGGGCCAATACGGCGGTGGTCTGTACACGCCGCCGCTGATCGGCAAAGTGCAGGGCGCCGGCGAGTCAATCACGGGTGAATTCGACCTCGCCGACAACGTCACGCTGCTGTTCGAAGACGGCTTCAGCGGCGGTGGCGTGAGCGGGCAGAACAAGAGTGGCGGCAAGGTGCCTGAGGGCGCGCTCAACACCGGCAGTACCAATTTTTCCGACTCGAACCTGCCGCCGGCTTTCACGCACCATGCCTTCGTCGGCATCCGCAAAAACGGCGACACCAAGTACCAGCTCACCGCGCATTTTCTGACCAACTTCAGCCAGACCGACCAGGTCGCGCCAGATCTGTACGACAACCCGGATACCCGGCAGTGGGACGAGCGCTACCCGAAGGACGGCCACATCAACGTGGGCGGCCTCGAAGCCAAGGCCATTAGCCAGACCTACGGCTACCTGGCGCTGGCCGCTGCGGTCATCGACGCCAAGAATGTCTACCGCCTGCGCGGCCTCAGCACCTACGCGGGCGACGGCGTGTCGCTCACGAACGACTGGTTCGGCGGCACCACAGGCGGCACCGGGCGTTTGATGCTCGCGGGTATCAACTACCGCTTCAGCGTCGGCTCGATCTTGCGCGCGCCAGCGCCGTTCTGGGGCGACGCTCCCGATTTGGTCGTCGAAGCGGCCGTGCAGGTCGCCACCACCAAGAGCGAGGACCCGGGCTTCAACGGCCGCTTCAAGCAGAAAGAGGGCCTCGACGTGCTGTACACGTTCGTGCCCTGGCTCGGTCTTGGTTTGCGCGCCGATCGCATCGCGCCCAACTCCAAAGATCCGGAAGAGACCTTCTACGCGCTCGCGCCGCGCCTGCAGTTTCGCAGCAACTGGACGAGCCACGAGACGGTCACGCTCAAATACTCCAAGTGGTTTTACGGCAAGCACACCCACAGTGACAGCTGGGACGCGCGGCCCCGTGCGCAGCTCGACGACCAAATGATCGGTCTCGGCTTCGGGATGTGGTGGTGAGCATGGAAAGCAAACGAGATTTCAAAGTGACGAATCCTTCGGCAAAGGAAATGAGGTTTCGAATGAAGCGCGGTCTGAAACCCACTCTGATCCTGCTGAGCGCGCTCGCGACCAGCCAGGCTCGAGCGCAGGACAACGATCAGGCCGCGACTGGCGCGGGTCTGAAGAGCGACAGCTTGGGCTTGGCCCCGGGCCTACCGCAGACCGACGCGCTGCCGGGTGGTATGCAGCCCGCCTTCGGTCAGAGCTCGAGCGGGCCGCAAGACTGGCGCTTCGACTTCCACGGCTTCTTCACGGCACCGCTGCGTATCGGCCTCAACACGCGCGAAAATCCCACGGCCGACCAGAGTAAATTGGTGCTGCACGCGCCGCCCGTGGTGCCGGACGATCTCGAGACGTTTTCGCACACCGGCGTGGTGCCGACGCCCTACGCGCAGCTCAATTTTTCTTACGGCAACAACGTCGTCACCGGCAACGTGATCATTTTGGCCAAGGTCGCCAACGTGTCGACCGGCTTCTTCGACCCGACGGCGCAGCTGGGCGTGAACGACGTGTTTTTGAATTTCAATCTGCCGAACCTGGGCAAGAACATGCACTTCGAGGTCAACCTCGGGCAGTTCTCGAACCGCTACGGCATCATGGGCGAGTACGACGAGGGTCGTTACGGCACGCCGCTCATCGCGCGCACCAACGGCGCCGGCGAAAACATCATCGGGCGCTTCAAGCTCGACGACGTCACGCTGTTCGTCGAACAAGGTTTCCAGGGCCAATCCGACAAGGCGCCGACCGGCATCGTTTCCGACGGCTGGAACGGCTTTGCGGACCCGAACGTGGGCACCAGCTACGTCGCGCACGTGCACGCGGGCGTCGGCTTCGCCGGCCTGGCGACGCTAGGCCTGCACTACATGAACGCGTTTGCGCAAGACGATCGCGCGACCGGTCCGAAGGGTCCGGACGGCAGCATCAACATCGCCGGCGCCGATCTGCGCTTGACGCTCAAGAAATACGGTCACTTTTACGCCGGCGCGTCGCTGGTCAAAGCACAGGACGCGCGCGTCGTCGGACGCATCGTCGAGGTTCTCAACACGCGCGGCGGGCCCGGCCTGATGGACAACTACTTGGGCAATGCCAGCGGCGGCACCGGCAAGCTCACCATCTTCGGCGGGCAGTACGACTTGTCGCTGGCACGCCTGCTGCGCACTGACGACTTTCACGGCGACGGCCCGGATATCTTTCTGAGCGCGTTCGCGCTGGGCGTCATGATGACCAGCCAGGACCCGGCGTACAAGACCGTCAAGCCGCCCAAGCGCCTCAAAGCCGGCGTCGAGGGCACCTACAGTCTGCTGCCGTGGCTTGCGGCGAGCGTGCGCTACGACATGGTCAAGCCCGATGTGGACTTCAGCTCCTACAACTACGCGGTGGTTTCGCCGCGCTTGATCTTCCGCACCGGCTGGCAGGCACACGACCAGGTCACCCTGCAGTACTCACACTGGTTCGACGGGGCTCGGACGACCGTGCGCACCGGCTTCCCACCGAAGCCTGACATTACGGTGATTCCGGATGCAGATATGGTTTCGCTCTCCGCCAGCATGTGGTGGTAGGTGTTCTCCCGCCGATTTCGAGTTTTGGCTTCACTGCGCCTTCGGCGCGGGCGCGCCGGCGGGGCGGGGCGGGGGGCGCCCCGGGGGGGGGGCCCCGCCCCCGGGGACCG
>Ga0307516_10004863_pt1 | contig 16369 bp, 5 predicted proteins | sample 19_EM_MG_FD_203310 | JGI IMG/M metagenome (GOLD analysis project Ga0307516, IMG submission 203310) | Populus trichocarpa ectomycorrhiza microbial communities from riparian zone in the Pacific Northwest, United States - 19_EM | ecosystem: Host-associated > Plants > Roots > Unclassified | place...
CTTCCATGAATAAGTCTGTAGATCAGGTGCGGATTTTCCACAGCAGTATGTCTTTGCAAACATTTCTGAAGTCAATATGCATGAAATATACTGACACTTGAGTTTTTTTTAACAGGCATTTAGTTAGCATTAACGATAATTTTACTTGTTTTCTACACTTGCATTGAGCAAAGTTCATGTTAGAATCCGAATGTTCACTCATTTTCATTAGAGATGAGGCTCCATGAAGTTTATTTGTATCTTTTTTCATGACAATTTAGTTGAAATGGAAGTGTAAACGTGTGATCCAGTTTTCTGATGATCTTTTGATATAATACTACTCAAAAACTTAGGTGGTGGAGATTCTTGCTCGTAGTTTGGAAAGTGAGTCAAATTTACATAAAAGGGTGGATTTATTCTTTCTTGTGGATTCCATTGCCCAGTGCTCTCGAGGTTTAAAAGGTGAAGTGCTTGTTATTTTTAAGTTGTATGTCTTTGTGGTATATGTGATGTTGATCTCCAGTTCCATTTTCAGGTGATGTTGGTGGTATATATCCATCGGCTATTCAAACTGTACTGCCACGCCTACTTTCAGCTGCTGCTCCTCCTGGAAGTTTTGCACAAGAAAATCGGAGACAGTGTTTGAAGGCAAGCCTTGGAAACTTCTAGTGCATTTTGTCCTTGATTTTTTTTTCCGTTCATGTGTTACCCTTTGATATTTATTTTACAGGTTTTGAGGCTTTGGCTGGAAAGACGGATTCTTTCTGAATCCATTATTCGCCATCACATTTGGGAACTTGATATACTTGGTGGTTCATCTTCTGCTGGCCTATATTCTCGTCGCTCAGCAAGAACAGAAAGAGCTTTAGATGATCCTGTTAGAGACATGGAGGGTATGCTTGTGGATGAATACGGAAGGTTTGAGTCCTATTAATATATCTTTTGCTTGTAGAGTAGTTCCCAAAATCTGTACACCTGTTTTATATTGAGATGGTTCTTGTTGCCTCAGCAATTCAAGTTTCCAGCTTCCGGGATTTTGTATGCCCCGCATGCTTAAGGATGAAGATGATGGAAGTGATTCTGATGGAGGGTTTGAGGCTGTCACCCCAGAACATTATGCTGAAGCTCCTGAATATCAGGAGTTTACTCCTGCAGTAGAGAAGCATACACATATCTTGGAAGATGTTGATGGTGAGCTTGAAATGGAGGATGTGGCCCCCTCTTGTGAGGCTGAAATGAGTTCAACCAGTGGCATTGGTGGAGGTGATGCTGCATGTAATTCACACAATCAGCTTGAACAGTGCTTACCACAGCCCTTCGCCCCTCCTCTTCCACAGGATGTGCCGCCGTCATCACCACCATTGCCGTCATCACCACCACCACCGCCTCCCCCACCTCCTCCTGCTGCACCCTGTTCATCTGCAATGCCTGATTCTTATACTAGTGGTGTTGATTCAAATATTTATACAAATTCACATGTATGTGCCCATAGTTGATCGCATTTTCTTTCACACATTTGTTCAACTGTCAGTATTAATATATAGAAGGTGGAATGTATCAGGCTCCGCTTTCATTTCTGATTCAGATCAAATTTGCAGGATTTGCAAGATGACTTGAGACAACCTTTGACTCAGAATTCTGTTCCACCAAGAATCAACCCTTCATTGTCCAATGCAGTGCTTTGTCGTACACCTGAATGTAGAGATCAGATGCAGGTGCAGCATTGTGACTCGACCAGATCTTTCAGCAATTATCCTGTATGTCAATCAAATAATGTTCATCGCACTGATGGTCCTAGCTTCCATCATAAAGCATATCCTCCAAGGCCGCAACACCCTCCTCCCTCGAATCAGTTTTCTTATGTTCAGGCAAACCAACATGTGAAGTCTCGAAGAGAAATCCCACCCCCTTCCTACTTCAACAGATTCCAGCATTCACATGATTTTGATTGTGGAAACTTTTATAATAACCATGAAAGAATGAGACCTGGCCCATACGAGCTTAATGATGGCTGGAGATTTCCTGCCCCCTTTCCTGGTATGTTTAGTATTTTATGAGAGGTTGCAGGGATTAATGGAAGCTTTGTTCTCTACTGTGGTAATAGTTGTTGCATCTTATTGTCTGCCATCCACTATTTTTTCTCTGCCTAGGTCCAAGATATCCTGACAAAGCCAAAGCATCCTATGCACCTGTTCCTTATGATGGCCCTCCACAGGAGCCAACTAGATTACCGCATCAAGAGTGGGATTTTCATGCCCAGGGGATGTATCACAGAAACTTTATGCCTTCTAGACCTCCTCCTGAATGTGCAATTCCAGTGACAAATAGAGGTGCGTTAATTTTTCATGAGATCTTGTCAGGTTTGAAAATAAAACCAATATTACCGTTTTCCCAACACTATAAGAATTATTAATAATTGGAAGATCCTTTTCTTTTAAAAACTACATGGAAGTTCATATTAGTACAGGCTATAAGAATTTGTGTCGTGTTTCAGCTCCGAGCATTTGGCGGCCAAGATGAGATTGTTATCAGAGTGTTGGGATTGGTATGTAATCATCATATCTGCTTTGTTTTGCAACCTTTTATTGTGTATTTATAAATGCTATCATCTTATTGATTTACTCACTGCTTTATATTTGTCAGGAAGGATCCATTTTTTATCTGCTTTTTTGCGGCTTGTTCAAAAGAGTGAGTGAGTCTACCTGGTTCTATATTGATTTCTCCCCACGGATTTCGTCTGGAAGAGGCTTTACAACAGATGATTGGGGTGTGACCTACTGAATGGGGTTGTATATATGTATCCTGTCAACTCTTCAGCAAATGCAGAGAGTAGATGACATCCTGTCAACTTTTCAGCAAATGCAGAGAGTAGATGACAGCCATTAAGAAGGGGACGTGGAAGCTGTAACTTAACATTAGGCTGTCATGTATCAATTCCCAATTTTTCTTTTATTGTCGGTATAATTTATTTATTAAAAGGCCTCTAGAGAAATTCTGTAAAAAAATTTACCAGGGCCATTGGTTAGAACTCGTAACTTTTTATCTGGTATACAAGGAAAATTAGATCAGACTTTTTGGGGATTTCTCTCTGTTCGTGTTATTCAAGAGACATTTTTCAGCCTGAGTGCATGGTTGATGTTGCTGTAGTTTTTATGGTTATGGCTAAAAAAAATAGGTTTAATTTTTTTTTTAATTATGATTTAAAAAAATAGATTTTAAAAAATATGTTTAGTTAAAAGTAATGTAAGATATATTTTTTTTCTTTTAAAATAAATAAAAATCTTGTGTTTATAAACAAAAAATAAATTATTTTAATTTTAACAAAACTACAATATAAAATGTAATTAGTGGGGTCTAATGTAAAAAGTAAAAACTATTTAATTAATTAAGTAGAAGCTAATGGTATTTATTTCAAAAAAAATATTTAGTTTGATCTCCGTAAATTATGATTAATTTGTGAAACTTGTGAAAAAAAAAAAGAATAAAAAATAAAAAAAAAGTCATTTAAAAAGAACAAAAAAAAGCTATATTAATACAAATAAAAATATCATGAAGTGAACGTAACATGTTTATATTTATAGAATTGATTTAACTTAATTCAAAACTAATTTTTTTAAAGCTAAATTTAACAAAGAAATAAAAAAAATAAAAGAATATAGAAAGTAAATAAAAAATTAACAAAGTTCAATATTTAATTAAATCAAGTGTTAAAAAAATAAAATAAAATAAACATAAAAAAATAATAAAATAATAAAATAAATTTAAAAATAAAAAAATAAATTGAATGAATACTTAAAATTTTAAAAGCTTAAGCATGAGAATTGAGGGGGGCAGGAAAAAGAAAACCAAATTAGCGCTTACACCTCATCAATGTATATAAATATTCAAAGATTTGAAAGGTTATCAGCTTTAATAAGAGTCTTTTTACCTGGAAGTTGTATGTCCCATCAATGAGTGACTTTATACCTTTCCCATGAGATTTATCTGTCCCTTGTAGAATTGTTAGGATTCATTGTAGCTAAGTGGCTTATTCTTATTAAAAGAGGTGTCATTTAAAAAATAAAATGGTAGTATGCATTCAATGCACTGTTTGAGTAGATTTTTAGAGATATAAGATGACATAAAAGGTCATTCATCTAAATGTAAAGGTGAAATATTTTTCTATTAATAACCCTATTCATTATTGCTTCCATCTTTTCTCTGGTTTTTACTTTGTAGCTTTTATAAAATAGCTTTGTTAAAAAAAATCCCTAGGCCAGTTTTGCCCTAATCTGAGAAGAAAATATCTTTATAGGTATTTCCTACCAAAATATTATTTCTTCTTATTCTTCTTCTTCTTCTTCTAATAGTAAAATAGGTCTAAAAGAGTCAGATCTGATTCTAGGGATATAAATACTACCACAACCTCAAGTGAGGTATTCAAGTTCCAACCTGAAATTGAAGGAAGTAGTAGGGGAAAGGGGTTCATCATACTAGGCCTAAGAACAAAGAGGAACCCCACCAATCACCTCTAGCAAGGGGAAATAAGTTCTTCCTGTTAGAGAAGTTCTTCTCCTATTATTACCAGGGAACCTTAAAGGAGAGAAATATTGCCTCAGACCTTTAAGGATGATGTGTCTAGCACGTTAGGTATAAAGGACATGATGTTCATTAATGGTAAAAAATCAGGAGAATACATAACTCAAATGCTTAGCAGGGTTAGGCATATAAGCTAATCGACCTTGGGTTTTACCCATTGTCAATTTGAAATTACAGTCTTTTTATGCATGTATGCGATTGGATATTCTTTTTAACTCAAAGGATTTATGAGAGAAGTTTTTAGATATTATGAGTTGAATCTAGGTCGGCTGCTCCTTAATAGGTGGATAACCTTATCCGCCTTTGATAAGTTTCTTAGGTTTGTCAAAATCGAGCCTACAGTTAATGTCTTTAAGATTTGTTACAATTTGGTTGCCGACACCAATTATGGCAATGACATGCGTTGGTTCTTTACCTTGTTAATAGACCCATAAAAGCCATAAAAGAAACCTTACAGGGCAAGCCTTTACGTGTTAAGAAATAAAAAGGGAGGTGGTTGATAATAAGAAATACTAGGTCAGTCAACCCTAAAGATGAAATGTAACAAATGTGAGGTTGTTCCTATTATTAGAGGGTACCTCCCCTTGATATGAACAATAGGCCTCATCTAAGCTCGGATGATGAAAAAACATGTGCTGTTTTGGCATCGACCTAAACTGAGCATGACATCAATAAGATAGACAAAGGGCATTACTGGGCCATGTTGCAAAGTATGCAACTTCCTTATCCCTTGTTTTTTTTTGTGCATCTAAGATCATTACTAAATTTCTTTTTGTGTTGGATTAACAGTTGCAAGGGAAGGAGAAACTTTGACAAAGTTTATAGAGGAAAGTTCAAGAAAGTGGTCTTCATCTTTTAATTTAAGTGGAGGCAATACTGGAGAAGAGATAGAGGATGGCCCCATCATTATATATGAACTCTCTGTTTTTTAGGAAACTGTTCCTGAGAAAACATTGGAGGGATCCAGAACTCCTGTAGAAAAAAAAAAGATGGAGTCAAGCTAATCTGACTCCTCTTAAAGTAATTATGGGCATTGTTGCTTGCTTTAAGAGAAAAAGAGCCTTCACCCCTATGGAGACTGGTATTTCATTCTTGTCTATAGAGGCTCATATACACAATTCCTCTATCTCCACTTGTAATCATGGCTACAAAGGCAACAACTATTTGACCATATACCTGGAAAGTTCCTGAGGACTATAAACAAAGATTTGAGGATGTTTTTGTCAGCCTCGTTCTTGGTCAAGCTCTTTTCAGTTTCCCCACCCTAATCGAGAAGGAAAGGCAGACCATGAATGCTATTATTAGTGGAAGGTCTGACCTCAAAGTTGTGAGGTAGTTAAAGAGGGTTCTCACTATTCCTTTAAACAATATGATGAAGTTTAATGAGCGCTACAACCATTATCTAGCCCTTACAGGAAAAAATGGCTTTTAGTGTAAGGAACTTCCTTGTTTGAACTTGGTTTAGTTTTAAGACCATTGTTCTTAACAATCTTGTCTTTGACAGTTTTTCACGATGTGTGCCCATATTAAGAGGTTTTGGATGGCTAAGAGAAACCATGTAAGGGAAGGTCAATGCCAAACATAAGGCATACTAGACTGTCCTCCAATGACTAACGGAAGAGAAAGTTGTGGAGAATGAATTGAAGAGCCTCAAGGTGGTCTATAACACGTTAAAAGAGAGTTTTCAAGGTGTTGTCCTTCAGTTGGTCTCCACAAAAAATAATTCCAAGTGGTTTATAATGTTGGCCATTCAAGATGGGCTGGGGGCTAAGCTCCTTGCTATTAGAGAACGAGTCTAGAGCTCTCAAGTGTGACTAGAGGCTTTAAGGAATTCTCCCGAGGAGTTCCATGAATTTTTAGAAGGTTTGTAGCTTTGTCCTAGACGGTTGGGGATAAAATATCCCTTGCCATGTCCAACATATTCTTATTTAATTAATCACGAGGAATGAAGGTGGACTTCAGTGCTATTTTCCATCCATTCCTCATTCCAAACTTCGCTAATGTATTCCCTACTAGGGCTGTAACTGCCTAACATGCGGAATATCTAGTTGAGAAGCTTGACTTAAATGTCTAAGCATTGATCTCAATCTCCCCATAGTCACGTAAACAATCCTAATCATGTGGGGTTTGTCTTTATGTAATGCTTATTATTTTATAAACTACATCTTTATATTTTATTTCTATGTTGACTTGTGGATTCTATATGGGTCTAACATCCATAGTGAAAATTCCATGCATGGTCCATTGCCTCTATTTAGAATTTTTTTAAAAATCTATGTAGGTTCAACAATTGATAAAATATTTAAAATTTAAAGTTTTGGCAAGAATTATTCTTTGAACTTGAATTGAACTTTAAACATTGCCTAACCTTAGTAGGATTTAGTAGGTCTGACTCTCTATTTGGAACCAAAAGGAAATAAGAGGTTTTAGGTATATTCTTGTTTGGATGAGTCCCTAACGACTTGGTGAGATGCCTCTAGGCTTTTCATGGAGATAGATGTTATTGCACTAAGGATATCAAGTCAAATTATTTGGATAGTTTGGGGCTATTGCCCTAGGGATATCATGTCAATCATTGCCAATGCGAGTTGTGCAATCGTACTATAGAGACCGAGTCAATCCTATCTTTGGTGAGTTGTGCAATCACACAGGAAAAACATGTTAATCCCTAACAAGGTAAGTTGTGCAGTCATACTAGGGAGATCGAGTCAATCTCATCCTTGGTGAGTTCAAGTTATTGCCCTAGAGATATCATGTAATCCCTATTAATGTGAGTTATAAAATCACACTTAGGAGACCGAGTCAATAGAGGAAATCATGTTCTGACTTTAAGATCAATAAAAATGTTGGCTAACCTTATGATTCTATTACAAATAGTGCACTTCTAATATTCACACTATATCAAGCCTTCCAAACTGATTTGGAACATTCTTGATCACTAAAATAGTCTTTCCTAGTAGGAACTTAATTGGTACCATCAATAGAATCATAAGAATGCACATCATTCTCCTAGTTGAGTGATTTTATAGCCTCATGGAGCTTCTCTTGGTTGATATATTGGTGCTCAATGAGGAGTCAAACCTAATTGAAAAGTTGTTGATGTTCAAATATAGTAGTTATGCTAATAGCTGTAGGGAGGTCCATGATACGTTCCATCTTAGGCTTATCATGATCGTCTATCATTGATAGTGATTAAGGATGTAAAAAACCAGTTCTGAAAGAATAGTTGATGGCTTTTTGATAATTCTCATAAACGACGCCAGTTGATGATGTTCTAAAAAATCCAAATGGCTTAGGAGTAGGGTTTATGTGTTAAGTAATCAGTTAATTTCTTGATTCTAATAATCTAATTCATTCTCTGTAGCCAAGTTGGCTTATAGCTTGTGCCCGGTTCCTAGTAGGCCAACGTGGTTAGCAGCTGATACCTATAAAAGGTCCACATTTATATATTTGGGGACTCTCATATGCTTAAACAAGTATTTTTTTAGAGAAAGGAAGCGCAATGATATTCTAGAGAGATAGATTAATTAAATACATTTCTACTTAATAATTTTATTTGTTGTCTTGCATGTAAATATATATTTTTATAATCTTTTAATTAAATAAAAAATAGATTCTAAAAAACAAGGTTATTAAACCCGATCAGGACCATGATTTAAGTCACGGGTTGGGTAGGTTAACATAATTTGACCATTGTTGATCCAAAACATCGTTGTTCCAATATTTAAAAATAAATAAATCAAATCAACATTGTTTTTTTTTAAAATAAAAACAAACATGGTGTTGGTTCAATCAATCAAGTCGCGGGTGTACCTACTACGTTGGCTAGGTTACACTGAATTAACTCCTACCCAGTTTACTTTGAAACCCGACCTATTGTAAAGACCAAGTTATTGGGTCACCATGTTAACCTAACAAGTTTAATTGAGTTCAACAATGTTGTAAGAACAAATTCAATAAGAGAGCATTTGGGTAACTGTTTAATAAATAATCGAACGAGTACTGGAATAAAAAATCTTAAAATATAATTATAATTGACTTCTGTCCTTATATTTTAAGTTCACGCATATTTGATATTTCAATGCATGATATTTTTTAAAAGTGTTCTTCACTTGAAAATATATTAAAATAAATATTTTTTATTTTTAAGATTAACACATCAAAATCATTAAAAAATACTAAAAAAAATATCAATTTAATTTTTTTTTTTTTTGAAAAAAACTACTGATTTTTTTTCATGTCAATCCAGCTCTTGCGCTTACTCTCCTTATCGCCGTTCAAAATTCCAACTTACTTACATATTTATTAAAAATAATAAACTAAAAAAAGAAAAAAGACAAATTTGCTATAATTTATTTAATCCACTCTGGACCACTTAATTCTTCAAACCAACAACTCACCGTACCATAATAAATTCCATTATTTATTTATTTGTAGTATGAAAAAAAGAGAAGAAGAAAATTGCAAACAAAACATAAACATCGGAGGCAGAGAGAGAGAGAGAGAGAGAGAGAGAGAGAGAGAGAGAGTGTGAAGAGGAATGGGGTCTTCTCCATCGGTACCAGAGAAATCAATCCATGAATTCACTGTCAAGGTAATAAAATAAAATATTATGTTTATAGATTGATTGATTGCTTGTTGATTCATGGGTTTCTTTTTTAAAAATAATAATAAATTTTGATGTGAATTACTTTCAGGATAACAGAGGTCAGGACGTGAACCTTGGTATCTATAAAGGGAAGGTTCTTCTTGTGGTTAACGTCGCCTCTAAATGGTTTGTTTTTGTTTCTTTTTTGTTCTTCGTCTTCTAGGGAATGGAATTACTCGAAACTTCATTATTGATTTCTTCTTGTTGTTTGGAACAGTGGATTTACAGATTCAAATTACACCCAGTTGACTGATCTTTATAAAAATTACAAGGACAAAGGTTTGTGTTTCTAAATTAATGCTATGTTTTAACCCAGATTTTTTTTTTGTGTGGAGAAAGCTGCTGTGATGAAAAATAAAATAAAATGATTTAATGTCTTGTGATGCTGTCAGGTTTGGAAATCTTGGCGTTTCCATGTAACCAGTTTTTGAATCAAGAGCCTGGGACAAGCGAGGATGCTCAAAACTTTGCTTGTACTAGGTACAAGGCTGACTATCCAATTTTCCACAAGGTAATGAATGGACTTGGACTTGTTATTGCAGTAGGATGTTATCTCCTCCATAGTTGTTCTCGACATTTCACCCCTTCTAGTTTGCCAAATGTCCATTTCGCTCCATGCAGTTGCCATGTCCTTGTGTTAAGCGCATTGTTGCAGTTACAATCCACCCAGTTTAATTTCTAACAGGCCTAAATGGAGCCCTTTTTTTATATTTAATTTTCCTATTTATCCCCAAAAGAAGATTTGTTGTGGCCAACATGGCTAATCGTTATTTCTCCCACAACAGTGGTGCCGTAGGTTCATTGGCTATTTAAATGCATGGGTTGACATTAGACCAGAGGGACCGGAGTGGAACATTTGGCACTATATTCTCCAAATTTTTAGCTAGTCTTTTGCATTATGTTGCTACTTGTTGATCAACGAAGGTAGTTAATGCTGCCTTCTAAGTTGATCTCAAGTGCCTGTGATTATCTTCTATCTGGTTATAAGATGATGCTAGAAGTTCATTCATTTCTGTAAAAGATTGTTATAACTCTTTTTTACCAATGCATTCTCTCTTAGGTTAAGTTATTTTGCTTCCTAGAAATTACTGTTTATGCGATTGATTGTAGCTGGTTTAGCTATCTATTGAGAGTTAATGAAGATCTATGAATTCCATATAGATCAGAGGCAAGCTTAGCAAACACTACTTTTTCATACCACTACAGAGGTAGAAGGTCTTTAACTTTCTCTACCACTAAGGCCATTATGAAAGACTTAGGAATCACTGTATTTCATAAGGAGACGCTGACGACTCTAGACTGCAGGGGCGCATGGTATTGTTTGATGTGGAAGCGCCTGTCCCAGTATTAGCAGATTGAATGTGAGCCTAGAGTCTAAATGCATTAGAAATGGGGTTGGCCAGTGGCCAATGATGAAGAGATATTGATTTGGAAGTGAATTGGTCAATTCTGCTACTTCCTTGTTGGGAAGCACCCTTGAGAGGTTCTGTGGGAGGCAAGTGGCCATATGTTTGATTGGAGAGCTGAGAGCTGATTCACCCAAGAAACAAGCATTTTATTTTTATTTTTAATGATATTTTCAATAGGGGTATTTCTGAATTCCCGACTTCATCCCATGCACTGAATTGGATGGCCCTTGGCTGGCATTTATTGGGACATGGAAACCTTTTACAGTGTATAGGTTGCAAATTAAATTGATCACGGAACTTCTGCCTGCATTTGTTTACCATTTGAGAAAAATGGGCTGGTAATGGAAGGGGTTTAAAGCTGAACTGCTGCACTTACATCCTTGTCATGTTTTGGTTCTTTGAGAGGCGCAAAGATATGTGGTCTACAATACTCCATCAAGTGACAAAAAGTGGAACTGAAAATATTGGGAAATACTTGTTTTGACACTTTAAATTAGACATACATAGATGTTTAATCAGTAATTAGATTTTTTTTTTCTCCTGAAGTTCGGTGAATTCAAGATTTGTACAAGGGTCATGTTAAGAAATTAGGAGCATGTTTTTATTGTATAGGCTGTTAATCTTTGTCAATATCAGAAGTTACAAGGGTTAGTATAGTAGCAATTTACAGTTATCTAGAATCGCTAGAATGTGTAGGATGCAGTAAAAGACGACAAATTCAAAAAGGAAAATGAATATGCTAGTTGAAGTAGAATTCATGGATTGTGTTGGGTATAGTAGCAATTTACAGTTATCTAGAATTGCTAGAATGTGTAGGATGCAGTAAAAGACGACAAATTCAAAAAGGAAAATGAATATGCTAGTTGAAGTAGAATTCATGGATTGTGTTGGCATTCAAGAAGTCCATTTCTGATTTTATAAGATTTTAAACCTGATGTCTAAGTGATTGCTTGTCAATCATCATATTTGTGAGAGATACTTAACTGTGCTTTTCATGTGACCATAAATTATACAGCTTACCAACTATGGATCTTCAGTTAGAAGTAGTTGATTTTGCTCTTTGGAACGTACTTATTTAATACTAGATTCTCAACTCTCTGCTGCATCTAGGTTCGTGTTAATGGACCAAATGCTGCACCTGTATACAAGTTCCTCAAGGCAAGTAAACCTGGATTTCTGGGAAATAGGATAAAGTGGAATTTTACCAAGTTCTTGGTTGACAAGGACGGGCATGTCCTTGGTCGCTATAGCACAATCACTGCTCCTATGGCCATTGAGGTTCCTCCCTCCCTCCCTCCCTCCCTCTCTCTCTAGCAAACATGTTATTCATAAAATTCACACTCAGTTTTGCTTTGTTTTTTGGGAACAGGCTGATATCAAGAAAGCACTGGGAGAGATGTGACTTGCAAGAGAGAGATTAAAAAACAGCATGTATATCAATCAAGCCATGGTTACTTAAACATATAAACTATAATTAAAACTTTTATTGTTTTTATTTTTTTATTTTGTGAGAAACTAGCCCTTGCTTGCTTGGTTGTTCTCATGTCTATATTTTGGAATAAATAGAAAAATATTTGCTATCTGTGTTTCATCAAAAAGGTTGCTCGCATGTAAAGAACTTGGATTACAGAATCAGGCAGTCTATCACAAATGATTACTAATGTAATTCACACAATTTGAGCACCTACTTTCTCCACGGATCACAAAATGGATTGTGTAGTGTTTGCTTTGTTAAATGGCGGTTTAAACTTCCAGTTGTTAGTTTACTTGCAAAAGAAATCATCTTGACTGTCAAATGGCCTTGAGCTAGTATTTTTATACGCGAGAGACTGGGCTTTATGGTTAGGTGACCATGGGATCTGCAGATTTTGGTGTGCAACGGAGCATCAATTTGAGCTTCTAACATATTACTGTTTATCAGGTGTTGCAGGCATTGTTAGCTACTGAATTTGCTATTTTATTCAAATGTAATAGTATTAAAGGCCATCTCCGTTATATCGATGCTCAAAATATATGGGTTCGGCACTTGGCCATTGTGTACCAATAAACATTTAATACGTTTAACATTATTTAACATATACTAAAAGTGATTGGCTTTTCAATGAAATAATGAACACTAAAAAATAAAGGTTTTTTTTCACTTTGGTCTTTAAGATTTTTTTTTAATATTGAATTTTATAATTTATTTTGATTTTCTTTGTACAGAATTTTTTAGTCTCATGATCCAGGTTATGAGTTTTGTGGGTTAGCCATGTTGACTAAGGTTATTATTATTTTTTTTAAAAGTAATTTTTTCTCAACTTCATCTTTCAACATTGAATTGATTGAGAATTGAGCTTCATGATTAAATTTTTTATTTGCTTTCTATAAGGTTATTATGATCTCATTATTTGACTATCAAGTTTTGTGGGTTAGCTAGGTTGACTTGAGTTTTTTTTTTTAAGTTCTGTTTGTTAGCCGGGTTGACTTAAGTTTTTTTGTTTTATCTTTTTTTAATTGATTTTTTTTTCAATTTCATCATTTGAGCTTAATCGACCCCGGTTTGCAACGTCCTCAAAGTAATTCCAATTTCTATTTCAAACATATTTTAACTAAGTTGATCATAATATTGTAGATGTTAAATAACTCGTTAAAGGGACATGTCTAATGTAGCGGTTAGAAACTCATGACTTTCTCCATTGTAAATGATATCATTGTCAGTATTGATAATGATATCATCATGGAAGCATAATATTCTTAAATTACCAAATGTTTTATCAAACAATACAACAAAACACAATTCTAATTTATTAATAACTTGGAGTTAATTAAAGTGTATAAATTCTAATTTATTAATATCTTAAGGTTAATTAAAGTGTATAATTTATTAACAAAAACATAACGATAACATAATTAGCTAAAACCAATATTCATCAAATTAATCGTCGAACATCTACATTCATCAAATTTCACTACTATAACAAAATTATCAATTAAATCCATGTATTTCATAGGCAATTATCTTATTTTATATATAATTCAGTACAATCTATAATTTAACATAAATCAACACTAACTCTAACAAAATATTTTTGTTAATTCACAATCAACAACAACAAAAAATCATTGATTATTTAACAAAATAACCTAATCATCTACTCAAATTTTATCTAATTAACCTAATTAAAAAAACTCTAATTTTTTTTTAAAATCTCTAATTCAAAACCTTAACATTGTATGAAATTAAATTAACATATATTAGCATAAATTAAATCAAACTGATACAGAAAAAATATTTAATATACATCTAAGTATAAAATGTGGGTGACGATGATGACCGATGATGATTGTTTTGACCAAAAATTAGTAGAGCTATTGTGGAGAAAGAAGGGGGTCGGGGTGGTGATCTCAGCCTAGAGAGAGATGAGTGATCTTTACATTTGCCATTTACTACTCGTGTGTGACAAATAATAATTGCAAGATAAGAGTAGTATATGGTATCTACAAATATTTTCTTCATTGAGTTACTTTACCGTTTGTTTTAAAATGTGCTAAAAAAAACTGCAGGTTGGATTTATGTAATACAATCAAGTAGGTAGAGATGGGCAATACAATCAAGAATCATGAGATGGGCAATCAAGAATTTCCTTTCAAGTCACATGACACAATAAAAATCCACCCGACAGGTTGGATTTTTATCGAGTTAGATGCAACATGTGCAGCCACATGCAGGACGTAGGTAGTTCAGACACTTTGTTGCCAGCAATAAGTTGTTGCGACTTCCCACGTTTGTATTTCCCTCTTCATCTTCATGGCTTTTCTATCATATAGGTGAAGGAATATGAAACCGGTGGGTTAGATTCCCGATGGACATTTCCGGGCGGATACAACAACTCACGGGTGAAGGGTTGAGATTAATTTTCTGATTCAGAAGGGTAAGAGAAAAAAAGCCCCCTCAACTCCGGCCATTACCATTACCATTCCATTAATTGTCTGGTTTTTCATCATTCCGTCCAAAGGAAGAATGCTCATTGGCTGTCAGCTTCCATAAAACTAGTTTGTAGCTACATAGCAAGAACTTTGCCACATAATTTGTGTCACTAGACAGGCCTTCGCCTTCATCCTCAATGAGATAAGGTTGCTCCTTCCCTCTTCGCCTAACCTTATCACAACATGAGGAATAAGGACAAGCTTTAGAACGTGGACATGGCCCAGTTAGGTCAGATCCCAGAAAGGATGACCCAACAGAACACTTGTCACCGTCTCGATTCACAAACTCCGAACAGGTTGGCCCCATCTGAGTTATGACTGTTACCATAGGGTCTATGTAAGGTTATTTCTGGACAACGAAGTAACACCCCCTCTGTGCCCCCATGAAGATAAAGCAAAGAAATAGAACAAGAGGCACGTTATGATTGACTTCGAGGTTTGAACTGATATCTCACGGCCGGCAATGATAACTGCCCGGCATGTCGGCTTGAGGAGGACTAGGTGCATGGGTTTTAAGTTAGCTAGACATGGTGCACGTGATTGTGGAGCGTAGTGAGGATACGGTTGGTCCCGTTGATAGATATCTCAATGGTTATTTGTATACAGTAACTTGTTAATTAATTTTTTTTAAGATTATTTACGTGATATTAAAAATAATTTTATTTATTTTTAAATAAAAATTATTTAAAAAAATAAAACAACCACGAGCTATTAATATTTGAGTAGCTAGGATGTGAATTGTGGTTATCCTTTTCAGTCTATTTGACATGAGGAATATTACGGGATTAATAATAATAATTGCTAAGAACGGGAATCCTTGATTCGATTCGATTCGATTTATATATTTACTTCGTTAAAAACCATGGCCAGGCATCCGACATGCTTCACATGTGGTAATAAATTGATTTTAGGTTCTTCTTGTGGGTGCTAGCTAGCTAGTTTATGTGGAAAAATAGTTACTCCAGTGTTGGTTAATTTGTTTTCGAGGTAACTTTATGTTGTTCAAGATTCAATTACCTTTCTTAATCTTATGATTTATAGGTTAAGTATAATTCTTTGAGATATCCTTAAATTACAGACATTTTAAAAAACAATTTTCAAAATTATCCTTTGTACATTAAAGGGGTGATTTTAAAATCAACAAGGACATTTTGGATATAAAAGGAGTTAATTATAGTGTTTTTTTTTATTATTATTAACGTGGGTGTTTGGGTCAGCTTGCGCTCACCTCGACTAATCCTACGGGCCTTGAAGTTAACAACCATGTAAGCCTCCAGTGGCCCTAAAGTTTGTGAAACTACAACTGATGATCTTTAGAGAGCAAATCTAGAGCCTGACCAATAAACTACACCCCTCAGGATTACTTATAATGTTTTCTTAAACATAGTGGTTTATGTGTCAAGTCATCAATTTTTTGGATAGTTTTCGTAATTTTATAATATATACTTTCGATTTATATGATTCATAGCTATATATAAAAGAAAGACAACTTTATTTCTATATATATGATTTCCTTATTAAATTTTATTTCTCTAATGACGATTTTTTTTTATCTATAACAATTAAATAATTTCTTTACTTTTTTCAAGAATCTAATTTTGAGACACAAAATTAAATATGCTCAGTTGATTCCCTTGTAAGAATTTAATTAAAAATAAATAAAAAAGTCTAATTTAATCACTAATTAGTTTCAATTATTTACTAACAATTACATACATTTACTAAAAAAAAATACTAATAATACTTCATTTCCAGACCGAGCCTAAGTTAGGTTAAAAAAACATAA
>Ga0307516_10004864_pt1 | contig 16368 bp, 30 predicted proteins | sample 19_EM_MG_FD_203310 | JGI IMG/M metagenome (GOLD analysis project Ga0307516, IMG submission 203310) | Populus trichocarpa ectomycorrhiza microbial communities from riparian zone in the Pacific Northwest, United States - 19_EM | ecosystem: Host-associated > Plants > Roots > Unclassified | place...
TTAAGCCATTAGTATTTAGCTCCTTTGTAATAGCTTTTTAGTTCATCAAAGGACATTGGGCAACCTTCATGGTTGACATTTTTTAATTTCATTGATGCATGCTGAACATATCAAGCAAGGTCTCTGCTGACGCATTGACGCAGTCAGCACTTCCCAAGTAGAATTACTTGCGGAATTAATCAATATTCCCTTCATCTCCCCAATCAGAACCATACATCTCATACATCATAGAATCGGCTTCCGATCCATCATCTGATCTATCTCCACCCAGGTCTTACAATACTTGATCAATTGTTGGCTGGGAAGTGCTGCTTGACTCCAGGGTACAACTGACATGCATCACCGCAATGCAGGGAAGAAGATGACATTTCAACTTCAGAATGAAGTCCTGGAAAATCACTGAACAATTTCCAGAACATTATCAGGTGTGTAAAACCTACCGTGATAGCTGGGTTGTCCATGTTCTTCCGAACAAAGCTATTGAGGTCAATGGGTAGATGTTGTGATTTTCCGATATTGTAGTGCTCGTCCAGTATGTTAGGAACAGCTTCTTCAGGTACCATAGTGGCTTTCAAGGCCTTGCGAATTTGGCGAATTCTTGCCTAACACCATTCAATCTGAGTCAGTTGACGAATGTACTCCTTGCGGCTCATATGTGTAAACCTCATTTTGCCAACTCTGTGTTCCCGTTCCCCCTACAAATAAGTTGGGATCAGAAAAAAATACACCTGAACAGTGTGTACTCACTGGTTGAGTCGAGTAAGAGTCTGTGCACCCAAACATCCTGATCAAACCCGTGTAGTCACCAAGTGCATGGAGTTTGTAGGTATGGAGGTTCAATGTTTTTGGCTGGCATGCAGTGGTAGAGCTGGTGCAGGTTAATGTGGCAGACAAATGGGCCTGTGTCTTCCGACGATGACAGCCCAGAGCCTCGTGTTTGAGCTCGTGCGTAGAGAACACAGCACATGTATCAGTTGCAAATTTGCGTAGTGCATTTCCGAGAGAGTAGGTGACGCCATCCATTATTTCAAGTGTTTCATCAGTGTGGAGTTGTAATTTGGCAAGACCATGCCAGCAACAAAGAAGATGAAGGAGCCCAAGTACGACTGAGTTGTGGGGCTCTGGTAGTAAATTCTCAAAGACTGGAAGAGCGCACTGTGCAACCATTTAACAACAAGCTCACAGTCATGTGGTAAGTGGACTCACCTGGAGAAGATCTTTGAAGTCATGAGCTGCCATTCTCTTCATTTCTGACGAATTTCTTGAAAATTGTCAAATAGTGTCTCTTCCAAATGAAGGTACCTGGTGATATCTGAAAATTAATAATGTCCATTGAGCGACTTGTGCAGCAAACATGAAAGCAAACACACCTCTGATTGAGTTCGTGTAGTTTGCCATTCTTGAGGCTGTCCAACATGTGGAGAAGATGTATAATAATGGCTTTCCACACGCCAAGCTCAAATTCATGCAATAAGTCAATGACAAGCATCAAGAAGAAATTGAAGCCAAAACCAGAAAGCTTGTCTGAAAAAGCATTCTTCAACTGTGTTAGTACACCAAATGAAAGCCAAGCTGGATGGATCTGAGCTCACAGTAGTGGGAACCAGGGATTGATCCCTCAAAAGGTTTTCAACTTGGGGAGTGTTGACCGCATAGTTTCTTTCATAGATAAACTCCCGTGCATGGAGTACCTTGTTCCATCGGCTATTGTCGTCAGTGCAAGCTAGTAGTTGCCTCCACCTCATATCATCTGGCGTGCCCATCTCAGGTACATGTATCATAGGAGTTGTGCACTGTGGGCAAGGGCATGTACCAAGGTTGCATATTGACGCTATCAAAATTCTAATGTACACTGGTGAAAGTAGTCATCAGAAAAGGCACGGGATGTAAATCAGAGACCGATCCATACTTCTTGGGGTAGTCAGCAGAATAGGTGAATATTTGCAGATAGAATCGCCGCTTGATACCGTCACAACACATTATGACAATCCCATGTTTATAAGCTTCCAGAAACTCTTCATCAAGAAGAATCTGCCACTGTCCATGGAAAAGCTCTCTGTGGCAGTGAGCAAAAAGTACATCATTAGGGAATTTACCACCAAAATGTTCTGCCAGAAAGTCCTTGAATTCATCTGGGAGCTAGGCACACAAATGAGATAGGGATTAGCCAGAGAAAACATTCACTTACCCCCTGGAAGTATGCTGCATGAGAGCACATATTCTTTGCTGGCTGACACCTCCGATACTTGGATTCATTCCCGAAAAATACATAGAGAGGCCACAGCTTGGCGCTACCGAACTGAGTCAATTGGGTAGAATCGGACCAGAACATGAGTGCTGTGACGACGCGAGGCAGGTCGCAGCCAGGTTCAGGGGGAGAGTCCTGAAGTTGCCGATGTGCTTCGATGAATGCAGTAGAATTGAACAGTTCACTGTGAACCTTCACGTCATTGTTCCTATGAGGCGGGTGCCATCGCAGTTCATATGGTTCATAGTGAAAGAATGGTGCATATGCCAGATTAGAAATTCTTTCTCGCACAATGGAAATGAGAGACCAATGATAGAACCCTTGGACAGTGTAGTCCTTACAACCCAGATTCTTTGCGCGGCTATGAAACGGCACTGATATTGTAACTGGTGAACACTTCCAACCATCATCTTCATGCAGCCACTGTGGTAGGTCACCATCGAAGTGATTTCAGCCAAGTTCCTTGTTGATGGTACCCCATCGGGTTTGAGAAATGGCAGACGGTGAAAATGCAGGGTCACCGACAATGTTAAGCAGCTCTTTGAAACTGTCCTGGGACTTCTGGGCACCTTGGTTCCAGTACCAGTCCCCAAGGCGCATTGCGCATTTGTTTGGATAAGGGTAATATGGATTGGTGGACAGCAGGTTGGAGGGTTCACTAGGAACACCATCGGATCACTCTCGGGGTAAATGCGTGTTCTCGACTGAGTATGGATCCTCTGGGTCATGGCGAGGGACAGAGTCCATGTAATACACACAAAACAGACCAAATTTATTTGCATGTGTTTTAAGAATTTTGCACAAGGAAGAGCGCAGAGATCGGCTGGGTTGTATGGGAGGAACTAAAGCAGCATTGAGAGGGGGAGAAGATGGAGTGTCTGCCATTGGTGCTTGTGTTATTTGAGTTGAATCCTCAAATATTTCAGGGGGAGGGAGGGGCAATGGAGGTTCCGGGAGTATATCCCAAAATCGCAATGGTAATCTGCAATTAGTCCATTGAGTCCTCCTCTGAGCTAAAGGTAGATCGTAATCCTCTGGCAACTCCTGCAGCTGTGGAGGAGATAACTTGGAACTGGTCTGTGAAGGATAAGACAGTCCCCCACCTGGCCCAAGAATAAGTATTTTAGATGCTCACCTGGTGTAAGTCAAATGCAAGCTGTTCCTCTGGCACTGCAGAGGTGCCATTTGTGGTTGAACTGGAGGGTCCGGCATTGGCACCGGAGTCCAGGCTTGAGCAAGAACTAGCCACCGTAAGTTTCACTTTTTTAGCTCGATAAACTTCTTTGGCCTTGGCTAAAGCACTTGAGAGTTGTTTTTTCCCTTTGCGACATCCCTTCTCATGGCGAGTGAAGGTGCCAAGATCACTGAATACCCTACCGCACACACAAGTCTGTGTGAAGGTGGCATCATTGGCCATTTCCGGCTATTGATGGTCGATATTAATCGATTCTCAACTTGGCAACTGTAATCAAACTGTGTCAAGACCAATGAATGTGTGCATACCAATGTGACCTTGGGTGTGGAAAACTCAGACCATTAGCCGCTTCAGCGGGGCAAACTCATGTGAGAAAAACTTGTGACACCGTTTAAGTTTCAATTACTCTTATCAATATGGGCTGTATACTATCGCTTACCACTCAGTTTGCCTCCCCACCAGTTGGCCGTCACAGGTGTGATTCCTCTGTTTGTCACGCTGTTTTGCTATCTCAACCAATACTCAGTGGATCACTGTCATTTAACTTCACAGTACCTAAGGATACATATTTCATGACATGTAGCCATACAGAAAATTTGCTGTTAGGGAAGAAGTTGTGTTTTGAACAACTGGCCAACTGGTGGGGAGGCAAACTGAGTGGTAAGTGATAGTACAAGGATATTTCCCTACGGATGTGCAGATAGAGAAGACAACTAGAGAGTCATGTTTACTTCATACATGGAAAGGGTTGAATATAGTTGGCCATGTGCATTGTGAGAATGGAGCCCTGAGTGCAAACACCGAAGATCGAGAGTGCTTTTGGATAATGTCAGGCCTAATGGTGTTGAGTGAGAGACAGAGGCAATTGTCTTGTTGGACATTCCAATCAGTTCTGGCATGATTGAAGTCAGAGGAAATATGCAGGATGCACTATAACCGGAGTCTACAATCCCAGACTCCATGACGCAATGACCAATCGAATAATACAGAGAAAGTAACAAAATACACAGTCATTACAAAGATGGTGTCCGACAACATGCCACATTTCCCGCCTTGAATGTAAACCACATGAGCAAAACAACTGAGATGGTACACTTGCACTTTATGCAGAGGGGTAAGGATGCTGATACACATTAATATCAGTGAAGAACTCACTTAGGTTGATAACTCGTTTGATAAGCAAAAGTTGTCCAGCTTCACGCTCGCGACTGCCTTCACATACCTTGCCTTCATGCTGTCCATCCTTTCTGTGTTACAATGTGCTTGGATGAGTTTCTTGATTTCTGCATCACCGAGAAGGGGGCACAACACTTTCACCAGTTCATCACATTCTTGCTCAGCATTTGCAAGCCCCGCTAGGTAGACCCTCTTGTTCTGCAATGCATTAACAAGCTTTTTGCATAGGAAGTTGGTATTAAGAGGGGGAATATATGGCAGCACCTGAAAAAATTTGAATCCTGATACCTGCACTGGAGGGGTCTCTTATGAAATGCTTGCTTATTTCTTGCAGAACTTTCTGGTGCTCAGAAAGCTCGACCTCCGGCTTCACAGTCTCAACCCCTGTGCCCTCTGTTTCCTTACCCACATGAGCATTAGGAACAAGAGGTGGGGATGGAGCCATGTAGTAAGCAAAAAGCTCAGCCTGTACTCTGGTTTATCGAAGGGTTAAATGCCTCATGAGGTACAGTGATTCCCAATGGCAGCCTGCCAGAGGGTAAGGTTGATTTGTAATACGTGAACTGTTGCGTCTGGTTCATTGCACAGTTGGATGTGGTGTAGAACTCATGTTTGGATCGACATATATAGTAGCCCAAGGCCATGACAGGTGACTCCCATTTTAGTCACCCTTGGAAGTCCAAGGAAATGTCACAGATCTGACTCTTATTTAGTAAGCGCCCCTCAGTTATGCTAAGTTCAATGAGCTCTCTATTGCATGAGACAAGTATGTATGGCTGCACATGTGTTTATACAAAATCTGTCAGTCCTGCACCACCAACAAAAGTTCCAACCATTGGATGAACACCGTCTTAGCTATGTATGCATCTTCAGCTGCAATTTCGGGATTGGACATCTGCAAGATAGTGGTGAAATACTTGATAAGTTCATTGATGTGGTGGGTGACACCATTGAGCCGATTGCGATTGAGGGCGATATGAGCAAAGTGAAACTGTTGCAGGGCTATATCCTGCATTTCGACGATGGCCTGGGCAAATGATGATAGAAACCTACCCATGCAAGTGCGAAAGTGAACTTTTCGAGTCCAAAGACTACCAAGGACCCATTGACCAGAGAGCCATCGGGTTGGGTGATGGCTTCGACAACTCCAAACAACCCTGCCGGACTCAGGGTTGTGAACGCATGGTACAGAAATTCTTGCGTTATTGGGTTCGCAAACCAATAGACCTTGTTGCCTGAGATCTGATGGAAGAAAGGATACCCGAGAATGGAATCGTAAGTAGTCATGTGGATCATGTACTTGTGAGCATCTGGGTCATCAATGGGGTAAGAAAACGGGATGAGTGAAAGTTGTGGAAGACTTGGAATTGATTGCAGGGTTCAGAGCGGGCAAAGTATCTGGTCAACTGTCCACCAGACATGAGTGAGGTACCGCACTGGCACCTCCTCCAACTAAATGTTTGTAAGTAGTGAATTCAGTGAGGAAATGAATACACATGCTGGTGAGAAATAACTGGCAGAAGGTTGGATCTTCCATGGATGTACAACACGGGGACGTCTCAGGGCTAACAACTAAATCTTGAACTAAAAAGTGGGTCAGCGTGTCTTGTAGCTGTAGCTGAACACTGAGCTGCGAACTTACCTTCTGGCTGCCAGGTAGTGTCTTTCCTACTTTGACGTTGTTGCCGGAGGACATGGTGAATGACATGTAAGATAGTCCGCAATTTGAGCTTCAAGGTGGTCGAAGCAGCGATGGAGGCAATTGGGATCTTGCCAATTAAAAGACCATGGCATATCATTAACACGCAATCCAGGGAAAAGGACCACCAGTCAGGAGCCATTGCTTGTAATGTCTGGGAAAGTTGATCTAATTAGACATTTAAGTAAGCAAAATTAATGTAAAAATTGCAGCCGCACCAGGCAGCGATATATAACTTGAACCCCTCAATTGGATTTGGTTGTTAACTGAATTTAAAGTAGTGACCAAGAGGCTGAGATCATCGGGGTCATAGACAGTATTGCCATTGATCAACAGGTCATCGGGAAAGGATTCATCGTCATCAGCTACAGGATGCGAGCTGCTAGGAGGCGATGTACAAAGAGTCAGAACATTGAGGTCTATGTAGCCTATGTAGCTTGTAGTCAGTGTGACCTAGTAAGTCCGTGGCACTCAGCGAGTTGACACTTGCCTGATAGATCAAGTTCTGAGCCATTGTCCACAGATTGGAAAATGATAGCAAGGAGCTCAGGACTCCCCCTTGCAGGTTTATCCATATCATCTAGTGCATGGAAGGAGGGAGGCAAGGCAAACCTGTTTATTGAGATTATAATACATTATGATCGTGACCTCTATCACATGTAGTTATAACACTGTGGGAAGTATTACTAGTAAATGATTCAGTGCCCCATGGGGACTTCACAATATTACACACTGCACAATAACTCGTGGTGCTGGCCACCTTGCTTAGTACACATTAGCCAGTTGCTTAAGACACACCAAGTCAGACTGAGAGATTAAGCTAATTGAGATATATTGCACCAAATCATACAAATGTACTAAGCAATCTAAGTGAATATATTAGGGACTAGTAGTAGGTGATGACGGCAACATCATCATTGCCATCATCACGCTGGTGCTGGTGGGAGAAGGAAGGCATTGTTGCCGCTGTGCTGGGTGGTGGTGGGGTTGGGGTCTTTGTCACCATCGCCATCATCACACTGGTACTGGTGGGGGGCCATTGCCATTGCCATGCTGGTGGTGGGGTTGGGATCGTCGTCGCCATGCTGGTGGCATTGGGGTCATTGTTGTTGTCCTCGCTGCCATTGTCCGTTGCCGTTGCTGCTAGTCAATGCCATCGCCGTCATTGGATGCACTGGAGTTGGGGGTGGGGGTCATTGCCATCAAGATGCTGTGGGGGTGGTTGTCCTGGATGGCGCTGGAGCTGGGGGTTGGGTGGTTAGCGTCAACGATGCTGCTGGTGGAGTTGGGGTGGTGGTCAGCATTGTGGCTGGAGTGGGACTAGTCAATGACAATGGTGTTGGGGATGGGGTGATTGGTGTCGTTGATCAGGCTGCTGGCATGGTTGGTGATGTAGCATGGCTGGGGGTTGTCATAGTTATTTGTTAGTGGTGGAGTCACTGGGTGTGCATGCCGTACGTACCTGAGGTTGTTGTTGTTATCGTCGTCATGGGTGAGGCCCAGTGAAAACTGGATCCCACCCTGTGCGACCTGGTATGACCAAATGTGAGAGTAATACTGAAATCATGAAAGATCATAATTTACAGATAGAATGGCAAGAATCTCACATTGTTTTTCAGACAGGGCTGCACTTCCTGCAACCATGTCGCACTTTCTTTTCCATAGTCATAACAAGTCGTATTCCATCATAATTTAGCTACTCTACAATTCCTCTATATGATCTGACCATTTATGACCACTCATGAGTTTTCCGACATATGACCATTTCTGATTTTCATACACTAGTGGATTACTAAGCACGCACAACTATTATACAGGTAGGACAGCGAATACAGCAGTGGCCGCATACGATGCAGGACTTGTACACGGGGGCAGGGGAGCTTGTATACAAGAGGGTAATGGTGCGGGAAGGCTTGTAAACTTGCTCCAAGATGCCTGGATGGCCTAGTACACTGTGCCTTCAGAAATTGAATCTTTGACCACGCATTGCTCGCAACCTGAAAGGGATAGATTAAGCGCACTGGACAGCCAAATGGCAGCCCGGGCGATAGGATCAAACACACCAATTTGCTCACTTCTTCATCATATGCCTGACCACAATGTGAATGGGATATGAACCACCCAAAATTGAAAAGAAAATCACTTACCTTGCATTGCTCAGGATGAAGTTCCTTGTAATACAATTGGAATTCTTCTGTGGTTCCGTTTGGATTTAATTTGTGTTTCCATCGCAGCGCACACAGGTTCCTAAGCAAACGAGGTTAGCGACTAAATGTCAAACATGGCAATACATACCGTCCATTCTTTGTGGGGCTTACACACATCTTCTTGGATCCAGATGGTTTCGTGGACTTGCCTGCTGGTACTGGAACAGGCACTGGACTGCTCACGGGCACTGGTACTGGTGGCAGTGCTGGTAGACTAGTGAGCGGAGAGGCCACGAAGGGCACTATGGAGGATCCTGTAACTTCAATGGGTGCAGGTGGAGGAATTGTCGTTGGTTTTTCAGAGGGAGCAAATGGAGGATTGGGTGTGCCATCTTTGGTGGCAATGGGGTTGGTGGGCACAGCTGCAGAGGGGGGAGGCATGTTGGTCTTCGGCTCCATGACACTTTGTGGAAGTTTGGGTTCTTGTGTGATGGGGACTCCCTGGCCTGCAGTGGTTGTGTGTGTGGCCGACTCTCGTGCCACAAATCCTGCATGCCTTAATGACAATCTGGGTTGCCACACCTTAGTATATTGTACTCTGCTCAAGGACAACTTACAGAGGATCAGCAATAATTTTCTTGGGGGGCATTTCAGAGGTGCCACAGGGTGCAATGTTCTCCTTGTTTGTGTTAATGTCTTCCATTTGTGTGACATGGGCCTTGGGTATATTGGTTGGTGTTTCTATGGCGTTCTTGGCTGCTGGTGCCTCAATACATCTAGTCATTGTCTGGGTAGTTGTGCATGTAGTCAGGTAAAGTCCATCGTTGCTGATTGTATCTCCTTGTGCATGTGGTTAGTAATGCTGCTCATCAATAAAATGAAACATACCATTTCCGAGCTGTGTGTTGGTATCAACTGTCTTATGCACTGTTCACCATCAGTATATTGCTCATCTGTGTAGAGTAATTTACCTGATGAAACCTCAACTGTATTGAGACTCTTCTTCATGCACTTTCCCTTCTGCACAGATTGGCCTTCAGTTTTGTCCTCATCCTCACTACTTTCATCCTCTGTCTTGATGCACTTCCCTCGGGGCTTCACAGAACCATCGGCATTGAAATGCCTTGTATACCATGCTGAATATGTAGTGCTCACAAGGTGGTCAAGTTTCCAGCCATCATTTGCGAATGTGAAGAGTGGGAAACTCTTCTCCATGATGTGGTGAAAGAGTTCTTGCCCAGATGTTCCCAACTTTCCCCAAGTTTTTGGCGCAAGATTCCATTGGAGAAGCTCCTCCCAAGCGCCACGTGCATGCTTGCAAATTTCTTTCAGTACAGTTCTAATTGGAGGCTTACCCTCATCATCCTCTAAATACCCATATCTCCCACGTGGATTCTGTCCTGCCTCAGGAGACATCAACCACGCATGCCAGTCTTCTTGAGTCCAAAAGCGGATCGCAGGATGTGTTTCAAGTGTTGGATGAGAGGATTGGCTGGTCGAGGATGGTTTCAATGTGGCCATGTTAAACTGTAGAGGGTCTGCAGCGAGACTGTCTGCTTGAGGGAACTGCATGGCATTTGCGAGCATTTCAAATGCAGATCTATGTGATGTTCCATATCAACCTCATTAGAACCAGAAGTACCTAATCCCTTACTTCATTGTATCACGTTCTGTAGTGAGTCTGACGATTTGTATTTCCATTGCCTGCTCCTTGTCCTGCCAGGTACCCTATATGCATGCAAAAAACATTGAATTTGTTAGAAATATATAAGAAAGACTTACTTGAAACATAGTAGGACGAGGTAGACAACCATTTGCAGAGTAGGATGGTGCTGCCATCTCCTGGAACAGATTGCCCTCTGGACAGGGGCGGAGATGCATATTTGACATGTGAGATCTTGTAGCAAAAGGGGACTCTGTCAACAACTGACTGTCCTGAGGATCAAGAAATGTGTTTCTGGATGGAGCATTGACTGGTGTTTCAAAGTTGAACGAGCCTGCCGACTCAGTCAATGGAGTGTACATCATGGTAGTAGGGGAGCAACTGGATTATTACATAACAAGTTATACCAAATTGGGTCATTGTTCTTGAAATTTCTCTAAGTCCAGACTTCGTCCTACTGACTTCCCTGAGTCTACTACTATGGCTTCCAAGACCATTGAACCTGTCCTGGCCACAGACAATGTTGTCATTCTAGAGGTTGATAACCTCCTTTCAGGCTGGCCTACTTATATTGTTGATTTCACCCCCAAGAAGACTGGCCCAGTTGTAAGCCAATACCTTGTTGCCAGGTGCATCTCAACTCATCACATTCACACAGAAAATTCTTCTTTGCCTCAAGGACTCAGTTCCATACCAACCAGACCGAGAGGATTCAGATAGTAGTAGTGACAAACAACAAGCGAGCCCTCCCCCCACCGGGGGCCTCCCTTATGGCTACTATAGAACCATGCACTGTTGAGTACATCACTCTTGGTGTCATACCCCTTCAAGCCAACACGACTGCTGTTGTCCTTCATGGCATTTTTAAGGATGGTTCCCAGGCCATTCGCAAGCGCAAAGCAAAAGAAGCATTCAAGTTTCCCAATGAAATTCCATGGCCTCCATATTGGTCTTGTGCATTCTGCTGTGCCAGTGAACTTGCCAACTACTGCCCTCGAGATGGTAAGGACTTTTGTGGCACCTATTCAACCCAGTACTTCTCCTGTTTCGACTCAAGCAGCTAACTGTGCAACTGTGGATGAGGACCCTGTGGTTTCTGCAAAGGAAGGCCAAGCAATTCTGGGAGCACAACTGATCATGCAAGCGGCAGATGAAGACAAAGATGACAAGTTTGAGGACGAGGAAGACAGTGAGTGTGAGGGTGAGGAAGATGAATAGATTGCATGGTTTGGAATGAACTTTCTTGAAGGACTTCATTCGCCAGGACGCTTGTACTTATATCTGTGCCTGCCCCGCATCCAAGGACTTTACAAGGACTTTATAACATAGAAAATGCATTCATTCATGTCGTATTCAACACTGTACAATACATGTTACAATTCAGTCCACCACTTCATCGTCATCATCAGCGCCCGAATTGTATGGTATCCCTAAGTTTGAAACATCTAGTCTGGGCTTCTCTACCATGAAGAATCTATCTCCCACAACCCCCGAAGGGAGTGTGGGCCTGTGTGGTACCATTGCAACAACACTTTTGATGGTCTTGATGTTGATCACCTGAAATTCGTTTAGTAGAGCACATGATGGGACCATGTGTGATGAGATTGAAAGTAAGTCCTTGTCAGGTGGAGAATATATATGGAGAATCGCAACATTGGCAAACCGCCAAACCATCTCGCCAGCTGCAATGGAAAGTCATGTGACATATTGTACTTCACCAAGGCAATCTTTGCCATTGCATGTAAACTATAAATGATATAAGTCCAGACACACAAGGCAATTTTAATAAAAACACTCACCTTGATGTTGCATGAGATACACAACCTGTGGAGAGCTCGACTGTCTTCACGCCATCGAGAATGGATAATTTGCCCATTGGGCAATTGAGTACGCGCCCATCTGAGAATGCGGGGAATAGGACAATCTTCACCAAGAAAATTGCGAATAGCTGGGACATGCTCAGCGTCTGGTGGCCGATCTTTTCTATCCCGTTTGCGAAGCAATGCATATCCATCTCCTATGTCCACAGCACCATTGGGGAGTGGTTTGGGTGGGTTGTGTAGTTCAGGCATAATAGAAAGTAGTGCATTTACTTGGCAGCGGCAAACACCCTCTTGTGCAAAGTTTGCATAAGGATTTGATGGTTGTTGAATCTCCTGTCCAATATTTCCAATTGTTTGCTCCATGGTCCACTGTGCATAGCAGACAGGGGGACCTTTCTGTATAGTTTCAGTTACAAGATGGAGGACTTGATGTACACATGGATGGATGAAATGCAAATGATCTTCGCGACTCTGGTAGTATAGCTGTTCGAATTCAAGCTCCCATTCACAGAACAATATATATGCGTACTTCAAGTCATCAAATGCAATCCAGTGTTGACAAAGGATATGGAATGCATGGACAAGTTTGCAGTAATTAGACCAGTATCAGCGGGGCGGGATTCCATAGAGGAGCGCTGGTGCAACACCGAACGTATACAGCTGAAATTCTGAGGTCTTGTAGCTTGAATTGAGCTTGTCTGCAACATTGCATGGTTTGTGATCAAATGACCCTGGCAGGAATGGACTGGCGTCCTCTACAGCTTTTCCATGGGCTTTCCAAATTTCTTCATCCTGGAGGACAGCCCAGTCCCACATATTCTTATGGTCGCTCCCAGCACAATCAATTGTCCCACGCCAGAGTGAGATGAGAAGGTCACTAAGATTTGCCACAAGGTGCATAATATCTGGAGCCATACAAAGGGGAACACCAAGTGAGCGCTTCGGGTCAAGGCCAAGAATGAGAGGAGGTTTTGTAATGCCTGTCTCAGTCCTCCTCAGTTCCCATTGATGCTGATTGCAGGCAGAGACAAGGTGCTGTAAATTATCTGCATAGCCATCAGACCCACCAAGTGGGATATCAAAGACATCGACATCTGGGTGGTCACTACCTGGAGGACAGCGGTTGGGCTTGAGAAGAGCTGGGTAATAATGAAATCCATGCATTCTTCATCAGCCAAGTGTCCCACAATACATGCGGCATCCATTCTTACCACTGTGGCCCACCATACCATCCCAGTAGATAAGACCCAGACCATCAGCAGTTGGAAATAAAAGATAGAGGTCGGATTTGTAAGTCACATCATGAGATGCATCCCAGATGATCAATCCATCATTCTGAAGTGCAGTGAGGTGGTGGATGGCAACAAATAGGAACAAATCAAGGTTTTTAGGCTTGTTGGGTCCTGGGATGAAACCTCCAGGTAGAACATGGTGTTTTTTTGTAGCGTTTGTCAGGACTGAGATTGATGATAATCCATACAAAGATCCAGCAGTCTGACTGCTTGCTTTCAAAGAGTTTTGTGCCATCAAGCGATACCATTAGAACAATGTCATTTTCCTTTATATCTCCATCAAGAACAGCTGAAAGATAATCCCACCCAGCAGCAATGTCATCAACGAGATTGATAGATCCAGTGTGGCGAAGGTCACGAAGTATCTCAGCTGTACGAGTGCGGAGATATGCCATGTCACAGGCAGATTCTGGGTCATGATACATGGCTTGTAATTGTGGGCCCAAAGGAATGGTAGTGAACTGGAGAGCAGGTACCTTTTTGTGACCATTGCTCACTCATAGCTGTGCCTCATCCCATCGAGAGGCATTACACATAAAGCAAGTCTCGAGGTCAGCATAGGGACCAGTGAACCTGATGCACAAATTGGGGCACATGTCATGGCGGACATCTTCAACACCAGTGTACATGGCAATATGGGATTCAACACTATGGAAAGAAAGTATATCATCAATACTAGGTGCACCAGGGAAGTTCTGCTGGGTTGAGTCACAAACAGCCTTGTAGGCACTCTGTGACGAGTGCTCGAGTGCAAGATAGATGGATAAACTATGCCGAGTGCCTGGGCTCTCGATGGCAACCAGTGTACAGGGTGGATTATGAAGCCGCTCGAGCACATTTTTATTGAGCTTGGCAACAGGGTCTGTCAACCTGGCATCTTTGATGGCAAGGATGAACTGCATGGATTCATGTAATTTTGGGAGAACAGTTGAATTGGCAAGATCAGTGACATCGATAACAGGGCGAGCTCTGCAGTTGTATCTGATATTATGTGCTACATTCCCTTGAGGAGATGGAGATCGTATGGGGGAATGACCTGGCAGGGGTGGAGAAGGCCCTCGCAATGGAGATCGCATGGGGGAATGATCTGGCAGGGGCAGAGAGGGCTCCCACAATGGAGACCGCATGGGGGAACGACCTGGCAGGGGTGGAGAAGGCCCTCGCAATGGAGATCGCACAGGGGAATGATCTGGCAGGGGCAGAGAGGGCTCCTGCAATGGAGATCGTGTGGGGGAAGGATGGTCTGGTGAATGCGGTGGTGGAGGAGTCTGTGGTGAAGGCCATTTCATGGGACTATGGCCTGGAGAAAATGCCGTTGGAGTTCGTGGTGTGGGTGAACACACTTCCATTTGCTCCTGGGATTGATCAAGTTAAACCATGATGCAAGCGGAAGAAATTGACACACCTGCAAGGCAAGGGACTCTTCATGACCTGAAGAGGCTGGGGGAGGCCCTGGAGAGGGCAAGCGTATTCGAGGTACACTCTAAAGAGATGGAAATGCTGTTAGCATGCGTATCAATAATTGAACAAGGACAACTGACCTGAGATACTATGTGGGAACAAGCAGACTTTCATCTGCCTCTTGATGGATCTACTTCTGTCTCTCTAGCTCATTTGCACATTGCCCACAGATTTTTCAGTCTCAGGGCACTTGGTGATAGAGATTCATTGGAAGTGCTACTGCTCGCCTCGATCGCTGCACTCCCTACATCTGAGGGGAGGTCATAGACATTTCCTCCTAGTCTCCTGGTGGTAATAATATGTTGATTTTCTTTGTCTGATTCTGCTTCATCAAGGTGCTGTTTCCACGTCGTGGGTGCAATGATATGAAGTATACCATTCCCATATTTGACACAAACACAATTGTATCTGGCGTGCATGATGGTGGGGGTGTTCTGTTCATACATCGAGTAGGCCAGTGAGGATAAGTGAGAAGAGGGTCGGGAGGACAAGTGGGTGATGTAGATAGTCAAGTAAACTCAGAGATGTACAAGGCTTGAGACGTTTGCATTTAGCCGCAACTTTGCATGCTTTCCATCATAAAGCGTCGTTTTGCACACTGAAAACATTGATGCACACATAGTGCATAGACAATGGGCACAAAGCAAAGGGAAAGGACAAGGCATGCAATGCAAGGTTGCAACGTGTATTGTGCAGAAACATAAATTTTGTGATAAGGTCATATCTCATCACAAGCTAAATAAGGTAACTTATACGGTGTCATACCAGGTCACACAGGGTGGGATCTGGTTTTCACTGGGGGTGAGGGCGGAACGGGACTTAGAAAGCATTTTGAAGTATTGTGATTTGTAATCACAATACTTCAAAATGCTTTCTAAATTCAAGTCCCACCGTGTGCTCTATACAATGACGCTGACAGCAATGACAGGTAAGCAGCACCCCATCAGTGATGATGCTCACCACTGACGACGACGACAGCGGCCGCCTCCACCTAGCTCCAGCATCAACAACGGTGCCGCCCTCCACCTAGCTCCAGCGTTGACAATGGTGCCGCCCTCCACCTAGCTCCAGCGTTGACAATGGTGCCGCCCTCCACCCCAGCCCCAGCGTCGTCCATAACAACAACAACAACAACAACAACGAGCCCAACTCCAGTGTCATCTCTAACCGCTGATGACACCCAGCACCAGCATCGTCCACGACAACGACTTCCATCCCCAGTGTCATGCGACGACAACGATGACCACCCCCACCCCCCAGTGTCATTTGACGACAACGACAACGACGAGCCCAACTCCAGCATCGTCCACGACAACGACCTTCATCCCCAGTGTCGTGCGACGATGACGATGACCCCCACCCCCCAGCGTCGTTCGACAATGATGACCCCCATCTCCAGCGCCATCCAGGACGACCATCCCATCTCCAGCGTCATCTGACAATGACGACCCCCCACAGCATCTCAACGGCGACGACATTGACCACCCCCACAGCATCTTGATGGCGACAACCCCCACCCCACCCTCAGTTCCAGTGTCGTCTGACAACCCCCAGCACCAGTGCCATCCACGACAACCATCCCATCCCCAGCGTTGTCCAATGATGATGACCACCCCCATAGCATCTTGACGGCGACAGCGATGACTCCCACCCCCAGCACCAGC
>Ga0307516_10004865_pt1 | contig 16368 bp, 14 predicted proteins | sample 19_EM_MG_FD_203310 | JGI IMG/M metagenome (GOLD analysis project Ga0307516, IMG submission 203310) | Populus trichocarpa ectomycorrhiza microbial communities from riparian zone in the Pacific Northwest, United States - 19_EM | ecosystem: Host-associated > Plants > Roots > Unclassified | place...
CGTGCCAGAACTGCCGCTCGGGATGAAAACGCGCCAGGATGGCCCAGATCGGCACCCATCCGAGGGCCAGCACGGCGGCTTCCCGGGCTGGCAGCCCAAAAGCCCAGCTGGCCACCAGCGGCGGCAGGAACCAGAGCCAGCTCAGCACATACCGCAGCAGGGCGCGTGCCTGGCTGATGCTGGCGCCCTGCCTGTCCACCACGCGGATGTTCCAGGTTTTCATGGCCAAGGTTTGGCCCTTGGCCCAGAACCAGACGAAGTAGATGCCAAACACGACAAACAGGAAGGCCTGCTGCGCGTGGCGGTTGTCCATGGCGTGGCGGGTCTGGCTCAGGGTGCTGAACAGGTAGCCGGCGATGAAGACCACGCCGAACATCAGCAGGCCCTCATACATCCAGCAGGCCATGCGTCGGCGCAGCGAAGGTGTCGGGGCTGGGGAAACGGAATTTACTATCAATTTGGTAGCGATCAAGTGACGGCGGACAAGGGCCGCAGCACGATATGACCGTGAGTCCGTGACGGCCCGGCGCGCGGGCGCCCGGCTTAGTGCGGCTGGACTGGCGTGCCTTGCGCGGGGGCAGGGCTGGCTGCCGGCGCCGCGCCAGGCGGATGGTCAATCGACTGCGAAACCGCAATTTTAGGCGCTGCCTTGGCCTTGGCCTGGTCGGCCGGGGAAGGCAAGGTGGCCAGCTTCTGCCGGGACACGGGTTTGGAGGCCGGCGCAGCACCCACGGGCCTGGCCGGCGCCTTGTCGGCCAGCTTGCGTTTTTCTTCGTCGCTGAGGGACTGGTACGTCTCCCACTTGGCTTTTTTCTCTTCCGCGCTCAGCTCTTTGGACAATTCCTTGGTTTTCGCAAAATTCAGCCGGGCCTGGGTGCGTTGCTGGGGGGTCAGCGCCACCCATTCCTTCATCCGGCCCTGCATCTTGACCTGTTCGTCAGCCGACAGCGCCGGGTAACTTTTGGCCATTTCCAGCCATTTGCGCCGGTGGCTCTGGCTCAGGGAAGGCCAGGTGGGCGCCAGCGGCTGGAGGATGTCGCGTTGCGCCGGGCTCAGTTCTGTCCACCCAGGGCCCGAGGAGGCCTGGGCCACCACGGTTTTTGGGGCAGCAGCCGGGGCAACGGCAGGGGCAGGGGCGGGAGCAGCCACCTGGGCCTGGATGCCCGCGGACATGAGCAGCCCCAGGACCAAAGCCACCTGACCCAAGCCGGTCAGGCGCGCGAAGGGGCGGAAGGTTTGCACAACAGTCATGGGAGAGCCATCGGGGGCAGGTTGCAGACGGGTCAAAGCGTGGTTTTGAGGAATTGCACAAAACCAGGGTCTGAAAACGCGTCGGGGGGCAGGTCGTCGGTCAACAGCGCCGAGTCCACTTCGGCCAGTTCCTGGACCAGTTTGTCGGTTTGCAGGGAATTGATGGCCAGCAAGCCCAGCACCAGGGCAATCAGCGGCAGCACCGAGCCGATCCGGCTCCAGAAGCCGAAACCGTCGTCGGAGCCCCAGCTGAGGACGGAACCCGCGCCCGCCGTGGCGGCCACGGGTGCGGTCTGGACTTTGGCGATCTTGCGGGTGGACACGGCCTGGGCACGGGCAGCGCGCAGCCGCTCGGAAATGTCATAAGGCAGGTCTGCGGTGCCGGCGGACAGGTAAGAGGCGGTTTTCAGGCCGTAGCGGTCCTGCAGGATGTCGGTGCGTTTTTGCGGTGAGCGGTTCATAGTTTGATTCCCCTGGCGGCCAAAGCTTTACTGAGCGCATGGACGGCTCGCGAACAATGCGTTTTCACGCTACCTTCGGAGCAACCCATGGCAGCAGCCGTCTCGGCCACGTCCATTTCCTCCCAGTAACGCATGAGAAAGGCTTCCCGTTGACGCCCGGGCAGTTCCTTGATCTCCAGTTCAATTTCTCGCAAGATTTGCGCCCGTTCCGTTGCATCCTGGGCGCTTTCAGTTCCTTCTGAGCTGGTTGAGGACTCCAAAGTTTCAAGTAAATCGAAATCTCCGTCGTCGCCGGCGGATTCGAAGTCGCTCATGTTGGAAAACAGCGCATTTCGGGTCTTGCGGCGGCGGAACCAGTCCAGGGTGGTGTTGGAGAGGATGCGCTGGAACAACATGGGCAGCTCGGCCGCCGGCTTGTCGCCATAGTGCTGGGCCAGCTTCATCATGCTGTCCTGGACAATGTCGAGGGCGGCCTCGTCGTCCCGAACGTGGTAAACGCTGCGCTTGAAGGCGCGTTTTTCAACGCTTTTCAGGAAGTCGGAAAGTTCTTGTTCGGTTGCCAACGGTGTGAGTTCCGGTTTTGTCCCAGCGCTGTCATTATTCTTACTTGTGTGCCGGACGCTTTTGGCGAAACCGGCACGACAGGCGCGTGCCAGCGGGGGCCACTGGCAGCAAAATTATCGCATCAAGCACCGGGGCCAGCCGCACTTCTGCTGCACTTTATTGATACCTTCGCCTGACCCAGCTGCGGTGCCCTATAATTCCCCCTGCAATTCAAACAGCAAACGGGTCATGATCCGGCGGTTTATGTTTCCGCCCATGGTTTTTGGCCTCAAGTCTCGACGCTACTCCACAAGAGTGGGTGAAGAGGCACCCAAGGTATTTCGTTAGAGAAATTCACAAAGGTTCATCATGGAAATCACAAAGGCCGAACTCGCTTCGGCAGCAGCGGCAGCATCTGCCTCTTCGAATCCCCAAGAACTCCGCGGCGCGGAAATCCTCATCAAGTCCCTGCAGGCCGAAGGCGTCAAGCACGTCTGGGGTTATCCGGGCGGCGCCGTCCTGCATATTTACGACGCTTTTTACAAGCAGGAAACGATTCAGCACGTCCTGGTGCGCCATGAGCAGGCCGCGGTGCACGCCGCCGATGGTTATGCGCGCGCCACGGGTGAAGTCGGCGTGGCGCTGGTGACCTCCGGCCCCGGCGTGACCAATGCCGTCACCGGCATCGCCACCGCCTACATGGACAGCATCCCGATGGTGATCATCACCGGCCAGGTGCCCACGCACGCGATTGGCCTGGATGCTTTCCAGGAGTGCGACACCGTCGGCATCACCCGGCCCATCGTCAAGCACAACTTCCTGGTCAAGGATGTGCGCCAGATGGCCGAGACGATGAAGAAGGCGTTTCACATCGCCCGCAGCGGCCGGCCCGGCCCGGTGGTCGTGGACATCCCCAAGGACGTGTCTTTCAACAAGACGCTGTACACGGGTTATCCGCAAACCGTTGAAATGCGCTCCTACAACCCGGTGCGCAAGGGCCATGGCGGACAGATCCGCAAGGCGCTGCAGCTGTTGATGACGGCCAAACGGCCCTACATCTACACCGGCGGCGGCGTGTTGCTGAGCAATGCCTCGCAGGAGTTGCGCACGCTGGTGGACATGCTGGGCTACCCCTGCACCAACACCCTGATGGGTCTGGGCGCCTACCCCGCCAGCGACAAAAAATTCCTCGGCATGCTGGGCATGCACGGCACCATCGAAGCCAACAACGCGATGCAGAACTGCGACGTGTTGCTTGCCGTGGGTGCGCGTTTTGACGACCGCGTCATCGGCAACCCGAAGCATTTCGCGCAGAACGAACGCAAGATCATCCACATCGACATCGATCCGTCGAGCATCTCCAAACGCGTCAAGGTGGACATTCCCATCGTCGGCGATGTCAAGGACGTGCTCACGGAGCTGATCGCGATGATCAAGGAGTCCGGCCTCAAGCCCGACAGCAACGCCCTGGGCGGATGGTGGGACACCATTGAAGGCTGGCGCAAGCGCGACTGCATGAAATACAGCATGGGCAAGGGCGATGTGATCAAGCCCCAGCACGTGGTTGAAACCCTGTGGAACCTGACCAAGGACGCCGACACCTACATCACCTCGGACGTCGGCCAGCACCAGATGTGGGCCGCGCAGTATTACAAGTTCGACGAGCCGCGCCGCTGGATCAACTCGGGTGGCCTGGGCACCATGGGTGTGGGCATTCCCTACGCCATGGGCATCAAGCTGGCCAAGCCAGACAGCGAGGTGTACTGCATCACCGGCGAGGGCTCGGTGCAGATGTGCATCCAGGAGCTGTCGACCTGCCTGCAATACAACACGCCGATCAAGATTGTCTCGCTGAACAACCGCTACCTGGGCATGGTGCGCCAGTGGCAGGAAATCGACTATGAGGGCCGCTACAGCAGCAGCTACATGGACGCCTTGCCCAACTTCGTCAAGCTGGCCGAGGCCTATGGGCACGTCGGCATGCTGATCGAAAAACCGCAGGACGTGGAACCAGCCCTGCGTGAAGCCCGCAAGCTCAAGGACCGCACCGTGTTCATGGACTTCCGCACCGACCCCACCGAGAACGTGTTCCCGATGGTCAAGGCCGGCAAGGGCATCACCGAAATGCTGCTCGGGTCTGAAGACCTGTAAGCGGCGCACACCATTTTTTCAACCGTCACCTGACGAATCTATTGCCTGCCGAGCCTGCGCATTACCGTGCGCAGGGGAGGGCAGCGAAAAGAGGAATCTTCATATGAAACACATCATTGCCGTTCTGCTCGAAAACGAGCCGGGCGCCCTGTCCCGCGTGGTGGGCCTGTTCTCCGCGCGCGGCTACAACATCGAAAGCCTGACCGTGGCGCCCACCGAGGACGCCAGCCTGTCGCGCATGACCATCCAGACCACCGGCTCGGACGACGTGATCGAACAGATCACCAAGCACCTGAACCGGCTGATCGAAGTCGTCAAGGTGGTGGACCTCACCGAAGGCTCCTACACCGAACGTGAGCTCATGATGGTCAAGGTGCGCGCCGTCGGCAAGGAGCGCGAGGAGATGAAACGCATGGCTGATATATTCCGTGGCCGGATCATCGACGTGACCGAGAAGAGCTACACCATTGAATTGACCGGCGACCAGTCCAAGAACGACGCGTTTCTGGAAGCGATTGACCGCAGCGCGATCCTGGAAACCGTGCGCACCGGCTCCAGCGGCATTGGCCGCGGCGAGAGGATTCTCAGGGTCTGATTTTCAGCTGTCCGTGCGCGCGTTTCGACAGGCTCAACGCGAACGGATAAGGAGTGGCGATGTGTGTTTACCGTTCGCCCTGAGCCTGTCGAAGGGCATTTTCGCCAGAACCACCAACCGATATCTACGGAGAGAGTTATGAAAGTTTATTACGACAAAGACTGCGACCTGAGCCTGATCAAGGGCAAAACCGTCGCCATCATCGGTTACGGCAGCCAGGGCCACGCCCACGCACAGAACCTGAATGACAGCGGCGTCAAGGTCGTGGTCGGCCTGCGCAAGGGCGGCGCCTCCTGGCCCAAGGTCGAGAAGGCCGGCCTGAAGGTTGCTGAAGTGGCCGACGCCGTGAAGGCCGCCGATGTCGTGATGATCCTGCTGCCTGATGAACAGATCGGCTCGGTCTATGCCAATGACGTGGCGCCCAACATCAAGCAGGGCGCCTCGCTGGTGTTTGCCCACGGCTTCAACGTGCATTACGGCGCCGTGATCCCGCGCGCCGACCTCGATGTCTGGATGGTCGCGCCCAAAGCCCCTGGCCACACGGTTCGCAACACCTATTCCCAGGGTGGCGGCGTGCCGCACCTGGTGGCCGTGCACCAGGACAAGAGCGGCAAGGCCCGTGACCTGGCCCTGAGCTATGCAATGGCCAACGGTGGCGGCAAGGCCGGCATCATTGAAACCAACTTCCGTGAAGAAACCGAAACCGACCTGTTCGGCGAGCAGGCCGTTCTGTGCGGCGGCACCGTCGAGCTGATCAAGGCGGGCTTCGAGACGCTGGTGGAAGCCGGCTACGCGCCTGAAATGGCCTACTTCGAGTGCCTGCACGAGCTGAAGCTGATCGTCGACCTGATTTATGAAGGCGGCATCGCCAACATGAATTATTCGATTTCCAACAACGCCGAGTACGGCGAATATGTGACCGGCCCGAACATCGTGACCTCGGCCACGAAGGAAGCCATGCGCAAGTGCCTGAAGGACATCCAGACCGGCGAATACGCCAAGAGCTTCCTGCTGGAAAACCGCGCTGGCGCGCCGACCTTGCTGAGCCGTCGCCGTCTCAATTCCGAGCACCAGATCGAAGTCGTGGGGGAGAAGCTCCGCGCCATGATGCCCTGGATTGCCAAGAACAAGCTGGTTGACCAGACCCGCAACTGATGAAGCAGCCGGGCTTTACCCAGCCCGGTCAGCCTCAGCTTTCAAGCCGCACAAAATACCTGTGCGGCTTTTTTATTGGGGCAGGCCCTGTTTGGTATCCTCTCACCATGAATCAACGACTCTTCCCACTGCACACCGGTTGCACCCGCTGTCTCACAACCTGGAGCACCTTCCATGCATGATGGTCATGAGCCCGACATCGAGGCGGAAGACACCGTGCCGCGCAAGCGGCGCAAGGGCATTTACATCCTGCCCAACCTGTTCACGCTGGCTGGCTTGTTCGGAGGTTTTTACGCCATCGTGATGGCCATGAACGGCCGTTTCGACCAAGCGGCGATTGGCGTGTTTTCCGCCATGGTGCTCGACAGCCTCGACGGGCGGGTGGCGCGCATGACCAACACCCAAAGTGCGTTTGGCGAGCAGATGGATTCATTGGCCGACATGGTGTCCTTTGGCGCGGCGCCGGCATTGATTGCCTACATATGGGCCTTGACCGGCCTGGGCCGCTGGGGCTGGATTGCCGCCTTTGTTTATTGTGCCTGCGCCGCGCTCCGGCTGGCGCGTTTCAACGTCAACACCGGCGTGGTCGACAAGCGCTTCTTCCAGGGCTTGCCCTCGCCGGCGGCCGCGGCGCTGGTGGCCGGGTTCATCTGGCTGATGACCGAGGCGGGCGTGCGCGGCGAAGAGGTGCGCTGGTTCATGTTTGCGCTGACGCTTTATGCGGGCCTGACCATGGTGACCAACGTGCCTTTCTACAGTTTCAAGGACCTCAGCATCAAGCGCAGCGTCCCGTTTGCCGTGATCGTGCTGATTGCCCTGGGCATCGCCGTGATCAACATCGACCCGCCCACGGTGATGTTCGGCCTGTTCGTGATTTACGGCTTCTCCGGTTATGTGTTGTACGGCTGGCGCAAGGCCAAGGGCTTGCAGACCAGCGTGATCTCGACCTCCACGGATGAGCCGGACGAGCGTGGACTTCACAAGTAGGCGAGTCCCGGAATTCTGTGATACATTGCAAGCCATGAACCAAATTTCGCTAGCACTACTGCTATCTGCCAACGGGCGGAGACGGTAGCGCGCACGCGTACACCCAATTCAACGGCCCGTTTGCACCAGCAACGGGCCGTTTTTCTTTGGGTTGCTGGGTTTGAAATTTCACAGTGGATGACACGAACATGTTGAAGACACCTTCGAGCAAATACCGGTCCTTTCCTCCCGTCCGCCTGGCTGATCGCAGCTGGCCGGACACGGTGCTGCGCCAGGCGCCGATCTGGTGCAGCGTGGACCTGCGTGACGGGAACCAGGCCCTGATCGAACCCATGGACATCGCGCGCAAGCTCAGGATGTTCGACACACTGGTGAACATCGGCTTCAAGGAAATTGAAGTAGGTTTTCCGTCCGCTTCCCAGGTCGAGTTTGACTTTCTGCGCAAGCTCATCGATGAAAACCTGATCCCGGACGATGTGACCATCCAGGTGCTGACCCAGGCGCGCGAGCCGCTGATCCGCCGGACCTTCGAAGCGCTGCAGGGCGCGCCCCGGGCCATTGTCCACCTCTACAACGCCACCTCGCCGGTGATGCGCCGCGTGGTGCTCGACATGGACGAAGACGGGATCGTCAAGCTGGCCACCGACAACGCCCGCTTGTTCACCGAGCTGGCCGCTGCGCAGCCGGCCACGCGCTGGACCTTCCAGTATTCGCCCGAGATGTGGTCGGGGACCGAACTCGAATTCTCCAAGCGCGTGGTCGATGCCGTCACCGCGGTCTGGCAGCCCACGCCCGAGCGCAAGTGCATCATCAACCTGCCGTCGACGGTCGAGCATTCCACACCGAATATCTTTGCGGACATGATGGAGTGGATGCACCGCCATCTCGCGCGGCGCGATGCCATTGTTCTGTCGGTGCATCCGCACAACGACCGTGGCACGGGCACGGCTGCGGGCGAATTCGCCCTGATGGCCGGCGCCGACCGCATCGAAGGCTGCCTGTTCGGCAATGGCGAGCGCACAGGCAACGTGGACCTGGTCAACATCGCGCTCAACCTCTACACCCAGGGCGTGTCGCCGGGGCTGGATTTTTCGGAAATCGACGAAATCCGCCGCACCGTCGAGCATTGCAACCAGTTGCCCGTGCACCCGCGTCATCCCTATGCGGGTGACCTGGTCTACACCTCGTTCTCGGGCTCGCACCAGGATGCGATCAAGAAAGCCTTCGCTGAACGCAAGGACGGCGATGTCTGGGATATGCCTTACCTGCCGATTGATCCCAAGGACCTGGGCCGCAGTTACGAAGCCGTGATCCGTGTGAACAGCCAGTCCGGCAAGGGTGGCATCGCCTACCTGCTCGAAAGCGAGTTCGGCCTCGAATTGCCGCGCCGCCTGCAGATCGAATTCAGCCAGGTGGTGCAGGGCGTGATGGACGCGACCGGCAAGGAACTGACGGCGCAAGACCTGTTTGCGCTGTTTGAAAAGGAATACGGCGTGCAGAGCGTTCCGGCGCCGCAGCATCTGGTGATCGAGGAAATCGCCAAAGCGGGCGCCAAGGCTTTCAACATCCAGGCCAGGGTGCAGGTTCACGGCAAGAGCCATCAGGTCGAGGGCGCAGGCACCGGGCCGATTGACGCTTTTGTGGCCGGCCTCAATGCGGCCACCGGCCACGCGGTGCGGGTGCTGGACTACCATGAACATGCCATCGGGTCCGGCGCTGCAGCCCAGGCGGTGGCCTACCTGGAGCTCCGTGTCAACGACCAGACCCTGTTTGGCGTCGGCATCGACGGGAACATTGTCTCCGCGTCGCTCAAGGCAATTGTCTCGGGGCTGCAGCGCGCCCGGACCATGCAGCCGGTCGCAGCTAACATAGCGGACTGATCCCCTTTTCACGATGAATGACAGCGAGCAGCGCAGCAGGAGCCAGCCATGACCGACAAACTGATTATTTTTGACACCACCTTGCGTGACGGCGAGCAGTCGCCGGGCGCCTCCATGACACGCGATGAAAAACTGCGCATCGCCCGCCAGCTGGAGCGCCTGAAGGTCGATGTCATCGAGGCCGGGTTTGCGGCCAGCTCGAATGGCGACTTCGAAGCCGTGCAGGCGATTGCCAATGCGATCAAGGACTCCACCATCTGTTCACTGTCGCGCGCCAATGACCGCGACATCTCCCGGGCGGCCGAAGCGCTCAAGGGCGCCAACAGCGCGCGCATTCACACCTTCATTGCGACCAGCGCGCTGCACATGGAAAAGAAGCTGCGCATGAGTCCGGAGCAGGTGCTGGAGCAGGCCAAACTGTCGGTGCGCTTCGCGCGCAACCTTGTGGCCGATGTGGAGTTCAGCCCCGAGGACGGTTACCGCAGCGACGTGGACTTTTTGTGCCGTGTGCTGGAGGCGGTGATCGCCGAGGGCGCGACCACCATCAACGTGCCCGACACCGTAGGCTACGCGGTGCCCGAGCTCTACGGCAATTTCATCAAAACCCTGCGTGAACGTGTGCCCAACAGCGACAAGGCGATCTGGTCGGTGCATTGCCACAACGACCTGGGCATGGCGGTGGCCAATTCCCTGGCCGGCGTCAAAATCGGCGGCGCGCGCCAGGTCGAATGCACCATCAATGGCCTGGGTGAACGGGCAGGCAACTGCTCGCTCGAGGAAATTGTCATGGCCGTTAAAACACGCCGCGACTATTTCAACCTCGACATGAACATCGACCCCCTGCACATCGTCGCTGCCAGCCGCATGGTCAGCCAGACCACCGGCTTTGTGGTGCAACCCAACAAGGCCGTGGTCGGCGCCAACGCCTTTGCCCATGCCTCGGGCATCCACCAGGACGGCATGCTCAAGGCGCGCGAGACCTACGAGATCATGCGGGCCGAGGATGTGGGATGGAGCTCCAACAAGATGGTGCTGGGCAAGCTCAGCGGACGCAACGCGTTCAAGCAGCGCCTGCAGGACCTCGGCATCGAGATGCAGAGCGAAGCCGACACCAACGCCGCGTTCGCCCGCTTCAAGGAACTGGCGGATGGCAAGAGCGAAATTTTCGACGAAGACATCCTGGCGCTGGTCAGCGATGAAAGCGTCACACATGAAAAAGAGCAGTACGGCTTTGTTTCCCTTTCCCAGCACAGCGAAACGGGAGAGCGCCCGCAGGCCAGTGTGGTGTTCACGGTGGATGGCAAGGAGGTCAGGGGGGAGTCGGATGGCAACGGCCCGGTCGACGCTTCGCTCAAGGCGATCGAGACGCATGTGAAAAGCGGCGCCGAGATGGTCTTGTACTCGGTCAACGCGATCAGCGGCTCCACGGAAAGTCAGGGTGAAGTGACGGTGCGCCTGCAAAACAGCGGCCGGGTTGTCAACGGCGTGGGTGCGGATCCGGATATCGTGGTCGCCTCAGCCAAGGCATATTTGAGCGCTTTGAGCAAACTGCAAAACAAGGCTGACCGGGTGGCGGCCCAAGGCTGAGATCCCAATCCGAAAATAAATTCTTTTAAATCAACAACTTAGTAAGTTTTTGTTGGTTGGCGGCAGGGTGGGCAGCTCACTATCGCTTCAGTTCATCGTTGCGTTTAGGAAAGTTTCGCAAACGATTGATATTGCGTAACTTTTTCTATTTCGATACACTCCAGCATCGCACTAATCGCAACTGGAGGCGACCCCATGACCCACACGCTGAACCTGATCTTCAAACGAAGCTTACAAGTCGTCGGGTTTCTTACGTTTTCGGTCGCCCTGATTTTTCCGGTTGCTGCCGATGCCGCGCCTGCCAAACGCCAAGTGATTAAAAAATCGCAGAGCAGCAACACGGTCTCCAAAAAGCTTGTCTCCAGCCGCAAGAGCGCGCGTTTTGTCGGCAAGTCGCCGCGCAAGCCCGTCATCGTGGCAACGCCGGCCCGGCCTTCGTTTGGCCAGATCGCCGGCCTGCACAGCGCCCAGGATCCGCTGGACCTGAAGTCCAGCGTCGCGCTGGTGATCGACCAGGACACCCATGAAGTGCTGTTCAGCAAGAACGACCATGCGGTATTGCCCATTGCCTCCCTGACCAAGCTCATGACGGGCATGATCATCAGCAGTGCCCGCCTGCCCATGGACGAGAGCATCACCATCACGCAAGACGACGTGGACACTGAAAAGGGCAGCCGTTCACGCTTGCGTGTCGGCGCCAGCCTGACCCGCGGCGAACTGTTGCACCTGGCCCTGATGTCCAGCGAAAACCGGGCTGCGCATGCGCTGGGCCGGACTTACCCGGGCGGCATGGATGCGTTTGTCAATCTGATGAATGCCAAGGCCAAGCTGCTGGGCATGACCGGCACGCGTTATGTCGAGCCTACCGGGCTGTCCAGCAAGAATCAGTCGAGCGCCCAGGACCTGGCGACGCTGGTGAACGCGGCACACGCCGACCCGGTGCTGCGCGAGCTGTCCACCTCGACCGGCTACCAGGTGGCGGTGGGGCGCCAGACCCTGCAGTACAACAACACCAACCGGCTGGTCAAAAACCCCGACTGGGAAATCGGCCTGCAGAAAACCGGCTACATCTCCGAAGCCGGCCAGTGCCTGGTGATGCAGACGAAGATTGCAGGGCGAAAGCTGATCATGGTGTTTCTGGACTCCGCCGGCAAGCTGAGCCGCCTGGGGGATGCCGAGCGCGTTCGCCGCTGGGTCGAATCGCAACCAGTCACTGCGCCCAAGATCAGCGCCGCTGCCAGGCCTTCCAACGGCTGAAGCGCAGCAAGGGCGCGCCTGCGCCGCATCGTCCGTTTCAAATTTGCTATCTTATTGATAGCTTCTGAAGTCCACTGGACAAGGGCTGAAGCCCTGTTTATTTGAAATTCCCGGACTTGTAGCCGAGTGCCGCCGAAATCTCGTGCGCGGTTGCTTCGAGTTTGGGCAGCCAGCTTTCGTCCAGCCTGTCCGCCGGGGCCGAAATGGACAAGCCGGCCACCAGCTTGCTCTGGTCGTCGTAAATGCCGGCGGCCATGCAGCGCACCCCCAGCTCCAGCTCCTCGTTGTCCCGGGCAATGCCGTACTGGCGTGCTTTGGACAGCTCGCGCTCCAGCGTGGCCAACTGGGTGATGCTGTTTCTGGTCTGGCCGGGCAGGCCGGTTCGCGTGGCATAGGTGCGCAGGCGCTGGGGATCGTCAAAGGCAAGAAAAAGCTTTCCCACCGAGGTCAGGTGCAAGGGCGCCCGGCCGCCAATGGCCCGCACCACCTGCATCCCGGAGCGCTCGCTGTAGGCCCGCTCCACGTAGATGATTTCGTCGCCCTGGCGCATGCTCAGGTTGACCGGTTGCTGGGTCAGTCGGTGCAGTTCGCGCATCGGGGTCAGCGCCGCATCGCGGACGCTCAAACGCGCTTTGACCAGGTTGCCGAGTTCGAGCAGGCGCATGCCCAGCCGGTAGCTGCCTGCGACCGGCCGGTCCACAAAACGGCCGGTGGCGAGGTCGTTGAGGATGCGGTGGGCCGTGGAGGGGTGCAGGCCTGATTTTTCGCTGATTTCCTTGAGCGAGACGGCTTCTTCCCGCTTCGCCAGGATTTCCAGCAAGGTGAACATGCGCTCAATCACCTGGACGGTGGGCTTGGCGGGCGCGGCGGAGGTATCGGTTTTTTTCATAGGTATGACCGGCAAATTTTACCCTGTGAAATGCACTGGCGCTGCAGGCGCCTGTTATACGTGGTGCGACAGCTCAGTCAGCGGTCGGCGTGCCAGCAGTCACCCAGACGCCGTCGACCAGGATCTGGTGAGGCAAAAACCGGGCCTTGTAATTCATTTTGGGACTCTGGGCGATCCAGTAACCGAGGTACACATGCGGCAGGCCCAGTTGCCTGGCTTGTTCAATCTGCCAGAGCACGCTGTAGTTGCCGTAACTGGCCTGGGCATCCGGTTCGTAAAACGTGTAAACCGCCGAGACCCCGTCTTCCAGCACATCGAGGATGGAGACCATCTTCAGTGCGCCAGCCTCGCCGTTGGGCAGGGTCTCGCGGAACTCCACCAGGCGCGAATTGACGCGGCTTTGCAGCAGGAACTGGGTGTACTGATCCACGCTGTCATGGTCCATGCCGCCGCCTGAATGGCGGCCGTTCTGGTAGCGCAGGTAGAGCTGGTAGTGCTCAGGCATGAAACAAAGCTTGAGCACCCGGGCTTGCAGCGACTGGTGGCGCTTCCAGGCCCGGCGCTGGCTGCGGCCCGGCTCAAAGGTGCTCACCGGCACACGCAGTGGCACGCAAGCCTGGCAGCCATCGCAATAGGGCCGGTAGGTGAACATGCCGCTGCGGCGAAATCCGCTGGTGACCAGTTCGGAGTAGGCCGCATTGTGGATCAGATGGCTGGGGGTCGCGACTTGTGAGCGTGCCTGTCTGTCGGGCAGGTAGCTGCAGGGGTAAGGCGCTGTCGCGTAAAACTGCAGCGTCTGGAGGGGCAAGTCTTTGAGGTGCGTCACGTCGTCAGGTCATCCTGCGTTCTGGGCTTCAATAACTCGTTCCAGTATAGGGCGTCAAATTTCCAGGTGGGCGGCGTTTGCGTGGTGTGGGCAGCAACATGGGCGACAAATTCCGCGCGTGGCATCTCCGCCGCGCCCATCGAGGCCAGGTGTCGCGTGTTTTGCTGGCAGTCAATCATGGCCATGCCCTGGGCCCGGCAAAAACCCACCAGTGCCGCCAGTGCTATTTTCGACGCATCGGTCTGGTGTGCAAACATCGATTCACCGAAAACCATGCGGCCCAGGTTCACACAATAAAGCCCACCGGCCAGCTGGCCGTTGATCCAGGTCTCAATGCTGTGTGCGTGCCCCGCCTCGTGCAGAGCGGTGTAGGCCTTGACCATGTCCGGCACGATCCAGGTTCCGGCCTGCCCGTCGCGCGGCGTCGTGGCGCAGGCATGGATCACTTCCAGAAAGGCTGTGTCGAAGCGGATTTCATGGCCGGCCGCGCCGGTAAACCGCAGCAGGGTTTTGCGCAGCGAGCGGTGCAGCCGGAAGTCCTGTGTGCGCAACACCATGCGGGGATCGGGGCTCCACCACAGGATCGGTTGGTCCAGCCCGAACCAGGGAAAAATCCCCTGGGCATAGGCCTGCCGCAGGGTAGGTACCTGTAGGGTGCGGCCGGCTGCCAGCAACCCCGGCGCCGGATCACTGTTGCTCCACGCGGTCTCGACCCCTGGAAAGGGGTCGTCTGCGTCCAGCCAGGGCAGAGGACGAGGGGGTGAGCGCATGGCGTGGCTGAGTCGCTACAAGCTTGAGTTGGGTAAATGTTCTGCTGCGCACTGCGCGCGGCAGGCCGGTTTGCAAATGGTAACGCCAAAGAAAAAGCCCGGACGTGATGCACGTCCGGGCCTGGAATTTTGGCTCCTCAACCTGGGCTCGAACCAGGGACCTACGGATTAACAGTCCGTTGCTAGTCGGGGAAAAATTATGTTATTAATCAACAGGTTACGCCCATCTGGCTTCATCGCATACGAATTCAGATGCCTGCATTTTCCAGCGTGTTCCTGCAAGTTCCTGCCTATTTTGGGTACATTTTTGGCACACTAGAAATGGCCGAGCACAACAAAGTTTTCGCAACTCACGAAACCCGTGCACTTCCCTGACGCGGCGGCTTGAACCGTTGGCCGTGTCGTACAGGACCGCATAAAATCTGGTCACGGTTAAAGAAAAGACCTGACCGTCTTTTTCGCGGTGAGTTTGTAGGCCCTCTCGCGGTTCGCCGCCCGATTTCGTCACGGGCAATAACTGGGGCTTCCGCCTTTGGCGGTTATCAATAGCTGACTACATCCCTGTCAGACAAGAACCGAGGCTTGTGTATCTGCATGCAACGTAACTACGTTGCCTGTACAACCTTGGAACCCCGATGCCGTCAACACCGATTTTTGTTGAGACAGACCACGAGACTGCGGAAGATGCGGGCACTACCGCCGCATTTTTCCAAACAAGCACGACAGAATTACAGCGCATTGCTGAACTTGACGGAAGTGCCAAAGATGTCGCGGCCTACCTAGTGCTTTGTGGCGGCGTAAACGAGCGCCGGAACCTGCGATTTACAACACATGGTGCATTGAGTGTCAGCAAGCGTACAGGGATTGGCTACCGCGACGCTGCAAATTCGATTGCTTGGCTGGCGGAGCATGAGTTCATTTACGTCCCGCCCGGCCTCGCCGACGAGGACCCTCCACAAAGACTTTCCCGCAAAAATCAGGTTCAGTGGGTGATAACCGACGAAGCTCCTGATGTTGGAATCAGCAAGCAATTCCTGGAAGGCGTCAGGAAAGGGGTTAAAACGCCCTTGGTAGCGTTTTTCGAGAAGGTCCGAGGGGGCGATGACATCTCAACTGTTGAGGCTGGAGTCGACGCGTTGGTCCTGTTTGCGGTGTTGATGCGGGAACTCGACTTTGGAGCGTGGGGCGGAGTCAATCCGCTGGCATGGTCGAACACGTTTGTACCGGTGGCTGACGACGAGGACGGCTCTCTTCCGCCCGCTGAATTGGCCATTGAAGGCACAGACCAAGTTCTTATGACTATCCAGGAGGGCGAGTCCGACTACGCACGCTGCGCCGTAATGAACGAAGCGTTGAAATACGTCAAGGATGACTCCAGGAGGCGGTCTCGGTTCTGGCACGCCTTGCATCAACTTCGGCAAGCGCAGCTTCTGTACCGCGCGTTGGTCCTATGGAAAGGTGACCCCCTCGGCACGGATCGACCTCGTCATGCAGAGCCCCAAGCCACGCTGTATATCAACGATGGGTGGGCGCGACAGATTGACGAACAGATTCAGGATGAGGTAAACCGCGCGGCGTGGCGGCTCGTTCTGGACTACAAAGAGTCCGAGTTCGACAAAGAGGGGCAGATAAACGAGGCGCTGGCTGAAAGATATCGCTTCATCGTCAAAAGCGGGACTCAGGGCCAATACGTCGTACTTGGTCAACTTCGCGTACGGTTCTGGCCCGCAAGTGGTCCGATGGTCGCTGGGCGCGAGGTGGACAGAGGCAGAACCAGGGCTTGGGCAAGAAGCGCCAAAAACTTGAAACTGCGCTGAACACCGCACCAGCATTGGCTCAATTTTTGAAAGCCGCTCCCAGCAAGGCCGCCGACGCGATTTGTTGACATCAAGTATTCCAGTGCTCAAGTGCTCAAGAAATCAAGGACGGTGAAGGCCATCACAGATGGTCCTGATATTTTGCTCCGCCTAAAACCAAGGCAATCTTGGAGACAACCTGAGTTAAGCGCGCCCCGTC
>Ga0307516_10004866_pt1 | contig 16365 bp, 15 predicted proteins | sample 19_EM_MG_FD_203310 | JGI IMG/M metagenome (GOLD analysis project Ga0307516, IMG submission 203310) | Populus trichocarpa ectomycorrhiza microbial communities from riparian zone in the Pacific Northwest, United States - 19_EM | ecosystem: Host-associated > Plants > Roots > Unclassified | place...
GGGAAGGAATAGCATGCAATGTATTTGCAGTTGACATCTGAGAACCTTGTCTGGTGTTGCTTTTGCAAAGATCTTCGGAGGCTGCCTTATTTGCAATTGATGTCAAGTGGATAAGGTCTGTTATGGGTGTTTAGCGCAGTGGTAGCGCGTATGCTTTGCAAGTGTCAACGTCTCATAGATGTGGTTATCATGTGTATAAGGTCCAGGGTTCAATCCCCTGAACGTCCATTTTTACCATATACATTGGATGCTGAAATGTTTATCTGTCTTTGCCTTCCCGCGGCCCTCTTGCAAAAGGCGGTTTTATCATACCGTACGACTGGCTTCGAGTCTAGAACCACACTTCAAAGTCTCTTGTCGCCCAGATTGCTGTGGGGTCAGTTAGGAAAGCGATCGATTGGCCATGCGGCAGCTCGTATTATAGATAAAATTGTAGTATTCAGTCCAGGTACACACGAAACCTCATTTCTATCTATCGTATGCTGAATTGGGCGTCTTCGCCACACCTTTTTGAGAGACGGGGCGTCCTGCTCAGGCGATTTCATGAAGTGAGGTCATTGGAGAGGCGGTTTCGAGAAGACTGACCCTGGGTCCCTGGCAAGACTTTACGATCTCCGCTGTTCAGGCATTGCGATGGTTGGACATGTAAATATGCCCCTCGCAAGTCGAGGGAAGTGTCCGTAAATGTCCCAAAAGGTCTGATCACGAAGTTCACAGAGTGACGAAGGGAGAATTTTAGCACCACGGACCTTGACCAGGGGTCACCGAGATCCTCAGGCTTCGGTTGCAGGGGAAGGGACGTTTGGTAGTACAGGAATGGCATTGGTAACTTGGATATTCACGAGATCCACTGGGCACACCTCTTCTTATACCGAGTAGCTGTTGCGATGCTGTTGTGCTACCAAACAAGTAGAGCCAACAAGACCTTTAACGAAATATCGAAAGCCTGCTACTAGCTATACTTGTACTTGCATCACCCCTGTATTGCGCTTACCATCACCGTCGATGTCGCGGAATAAGGTGGCTGTGCTATTTGTCGACGGCATGTCATTCTCGAATCCCCCTCATCTTGACGTGTATGGCTGCACCACTGAGCGCTATGTTTGGATACTCGTGAAGAAAGATGGTTGTTAGAGCAGACGCGAAAACGGAGTCATCAGTGATTACGGTTCTGGCTGTGCGACCACATTCGTTTGGAATCGTTCCTCGGGCCGCTTTTCGATGTGTGCTGGCCCACGTAAGTCCTATGAATCCTCACATCCGCGCTTTTCTCCCTAACTGACAGCTTTGATAATTATTCGGGCGGCCATGTATGAGTCGGCACAAACTTGGCTCTGCCCAATTCAAATCTTGCTTAGATTAGGGAACGCACCTGGAGGTTTTTTGCTGTTGGGACAGCGATGAAGTATGAGTTGGGGCGATTTACTGCGTGGGACCATGGTTTTGAATGACCGAGGGGGAGCCCTAAGATTCTTCAGACGTCCGAAGACTGCGGCCCAGCCGCAAAAGCCAAGGAGAACGCGTCTATACGTGTACCTCGAGGGTGACTATAAAATACAAGTATTTAGCGTCCATGGTAGATAAGATGTACGGCTACACGACAGACATAAAAGGGGGGGGAAGTCATCATTCATTCTAATCAAATCCTACGGCGCCGGCGAGGTAATCAGGAAAGCCGGTCATCGTTGTCAGTATCGGCATGACTGGCAGATTAATTTGTCGCCAGCATGATCTAAAGAAACGCCTTGAGGTAAAAAGATCAAATTAAATAGGTAGTGTGGCATACCCGGGCGAATTCTATGGGAGATACGTTTGAGAGGAGCGACAAAGGGAAGGGAATCGACATACCATCGTAGCTGAGCCGCCCATCCCCATCGACATCCGCGGCCCGAAATAGCGCATCTAACTCTGGTTCTGACAAGTCCTCGCCTAAACATCGTTATATATCGGAATGAATCAATCTGGGCTACGAAGAAGAGGGCAATTCCTCACCCAAATCCGTCATGACATGCCTCAGCTCTGCAGCACTGATGTACCCGTTCCCGTCTTTATCAAAGAGCTTAAATGCCTCCTTTATCTCCTCCTCGCTATCTGTGCCATGCATCTTCCGTGCCATCATGGTCAGAAATTCGGAAAAGTCGATGGTGCCGCTGCCGTCTGCATCGACTTCGTTGATCATGTCTCGTAGCTCCGATTGGGTGGGGTTCTGGCCGAGTGAGCGCATCACGGTGCCAAGTTCTTTGCTTGTGATCATTCCATCGCCGTCTAAGAGATGGGCGCCAAAAGTTGCTATAGAGAAGTGAAGGTGGAGGGTGATGATGTCACCTTTATCGAATAAGGAGAAGGCTTCCTTGAGCTCTAAAGAGATGATTCAGTCTTGAGAATCTAGGATACAATGAATGAGCGCACCGGAGATTTGCCCTGAGGAGATCGTGTCAAAAGCGGTTCGCGGATACTGCGGAGAAGATCTCGCACCTTTAGACTAGGGAGAGTGGAGACCGTCGATATTGACGATTTAGATTCTGGGACACATCCAAACTCACCAACTGGTCGGTCATTTATGCGATCGGACTTGGATTGCGCAAGAAGACGGAAACGACAGCCGATGACATCGGGAGAAAGGGAGTCCCAGGCGGAGTTGAAAAGTCGATATCAATGGCTTGGATACTTTTACACCTCTTCTGATTCGAAGTAGCTGTTGTGTTGTTGACCGACCAGAGCCGACAAACACTTGACGACACTGCCCTTGTACTTGTATTCCCCTTATTCTTCTCTGATGTCCAACCAATCCAGAAGACCGAATCCACTGGGCAAGGTAGACGCTCGGGTATACGACGCCGGACGGCGGATAGACAGGACCTGCTGACATGCCATGCTGGCAAACATAGCGCGTCACATCAATGTCGTGGTCAGCATGCTCACATCGTCGCACGATCCCCCTCGTCGCTGCGTTCCGATGGTACTTTTTGGGCACGTTGTGTCGTCGTCGTAGTTGCCCTTCATATCCCCCTGCTTACACTCCTATACTAGGCAGCACCATCATGTATATTAGAGCACAACCACATACATAAAAATATTTTTGTTCACAGATAGAGTCGGCGGGCACAACCTCTGAATGAGCGTGTCGAGGGCGCAGGAGTCATGTGAGGCGTGCAGGGGCCGCGCTGTGGCGGTTCAACGTTGATCAATGATCAGACCACTGACGGTACCTAGTATGCAAGCATGTGCGATGCATTTCGGCCGCAACATTCCTGTTTTGGTTCCACCGATATTTTGCATTCTAGGTGCATTTTAATACCGTCTTGTTTGCTCTGGACTATAGTCTACATGTATCGTCGTACTTCATTCGGTTGCCCCTCGAGCCCACTGAGGCCAAACGAAATTCATTCATTATTTGTTTTCGTCGTCGTCCGTCACATCGCGTCGAGGCTATCCCAAAACGGTGGAGGGGGATTGTGTATAAGAAACTTTCTCAGTTGAATGCGAGATTCAAAGTGGGATTTTGGTTTTATTTTTCGGTGGGATCTTTGACCATCATTGGTGCGTTCGCCATTAACTTTTTACCGCCACCTTCTAACACGTTTCTCTTGGGTTTCTCTTTTTTGTAATAATACATCTTTTGTCAGTAAGATTTCTTCTATTTTAATGCGCGTTCGCCGTTAATTTACCGCCGCCCTCCCGACACATTTATTTTTTTGTAACATCCCACTGAACCGTTACGAAGATGGTGTCCTTGAAGCTTCAAGCATGCAAATCTTGGAAGCAGACTGCGACTCAGAAGCAACAGGCAAGGTTTCTGCCGACGAGGGCGGCACTTTTCTAGTTGAATTTAAGTCGATGAAAGCAAGTGAGCCTCTTTCCGCTCATTAGAAGCGAAAGGGACGACGCCCATCGGCCACATGAGGATTTCTCCAAATGCTGGGGTGCTTTGTTTTGTGAAGGAGGCCGGAGCGCACAAGTTGCGCACTGTTCGATTCAGATTCTGATCCATGTATTGTGCAACTTGGTGACTATGAAATACAAAGCAGGAATACCGTCCACAGTAGATAAGATATACGGCTACACAACAGACATAAGGGGGGAAAGAGTGTCATTCTCATCAGGAAAACCGGTCATCGCAAACACATCGTCTGCTAATATCGGCGGGACCAGATTACTTTGCCAACATCATCTAAAGCAAGCCTTGAGGTAAAGAGGTCAAAGTAAATAGATAGTATGGCATACCTGGACGAATTCTGTGGGAGATACGTTGAGGAACGACCAAGGAAAGGTAATCGACATACCATAGTAGCTTATCTGCCCATCTCCATCGAGATCCGCCTCCCGAATCATCTCATCCACCTCCAAGTCTGACACCTTCTCACCTAAACATCATTATATTCCAGAATGAATCAATCTAGACCCATGGACGAGGAAGAGGATAGTTCCTTACCAAGCTTCGTCATGACATACCTCAGCTCGGCAGGACTGATGTACCCGTTCCCGTCTCTATCAAAGACCTTAAAGGCCTCCTTAATCTGCTCCTCGCTATCTGTGTCACGCATCTTCCGTGCCATCATGGTCAGATATTCCGAAAAGTCAATGACGCCGTTGCCGTCCACATCCACTTCGTTAATCATGTCTTGTAGCTCTGCTTGCGTGGGGTTCTGGCCGAGTGAGCGCATCACGACACCAAGCTTTTTGGTTGTGATCGTCCCATCGCCGTCTAAGAGATGGGCGTAAAAGTGACTAGTATAAAGATTGCGAAGATGGAGAGTGGTGAAGTCACCTGTATCGAATAAGGAGAAGGCTTCCTTGAACTCTATAGAGATGATCCAGCCACCAGAAATGAGGGTACGATGAATGAGCGCACCGGAAATTTGCTCTGAAGAGACAGGAGTGGGGTGAAAGGCGGTTCGCGGGTGCTGCAGAGAAGATCTCTCACCTTCAGACTAGGGAGAATCGAGCCCATCAATATTGACGTTTTAGATTCTGGAACACTTCCCAACTCACCAAGCGGTCGGCCATTTATGCCACTGGAGACTTAGACTGCGCAGGAATGCTGACACACCCGACAAGGCATCGGGAAAATGGGCGGCGGAGCAGTGCCTGGGAAGGTCCCCGCCGCTGTCGAAGTTACCTAACCCGGCCTTCCGGCAACTGCCGATTCCACGGCGCAAGACTCATGCACATTGCAAAAACGTAATGTGCTTCCAGATTCGTGACTATGAAATATGTAAGTTAGTTATTGGCTGGGCAGGAATACCGTCCATAGTAGATAAGATGTGTGGTTACACGACAGACATATATAAGAGGGGGCAAACATTCTCATTCATTCCAATCCAATCCTATCCTAGGGCTATGGAATCAGAAAAGCCGGTCATCGCAAACACATCGGTTGCCAATATCGGCGGGATCAGATTACTTTGCCAGCATCATCTAAAGCGAGGCCTCGAGGTGAAAAGGTCAAATCAAATAGATAGTATGGCATACCTGGACGAATTCTGTGGGGGAGACGTTGAGAGGGGCACCCAAAGGAAGGGAATCGACATACCATGGTAGTTGATCTGCCCATCTCCATCGAGATCTGCCTCCCGAATCATTTCCTCCACCTCTGAATCCGACAGCGTCTCGCCTAAAACATCGGAATAAATGGATCTGGACTTGTGGACGAGGACAGTTCCCTACCAAGGCTCGTCATGGTATACTTCAGCTCGGCAGGACTGATGTACCCGTCCCCGTCTCTATCATAGACCTTAAAGGCCTCCCTCATCTCCTCCTCACTATCTGTTTCAAACATTTTCCGTGCCATCATGGTAAGAAATTCGGGAAAGTCGAGGACGCCGTCGCCGTCCGCATCGACTTCGTTGATCATGTCTTGTAGCTCGGCTTCGGTGGGGTTCTGGCCGAGTGAGCGCATCACGACGCCAAGCTTTTTGGTTGTGATGGTTCCAGCGCCGTCTACGAGATGGGCGGCAAATTCAAAAGCGACTAGTATTAAAATTGCGAAGATGGAGGGTGGTAAAGTCACCTGTATCAAACAAGGCAAAAGCTTCCTTGAACTCTACAGAGATGATTTGGTCTTCAGAATTTAGGGTACGATGAATGAGCGCACCGGAGATTTGCCCTGAGGGGATGAGGAGTGGCGTCCAGAACGGTTAGAGGAGGCTGGAGAGAAGATCTCGCACCTTCAGTCTAGGGGGAGTCGAGCCCATCAATAATGAGGCTTTAGATTCAGGAACACTTCCGAAGTCCCGAACTCACCAAGTACTGGTCGGCCATTTATGCGATTAGAGAGTTGGATTGCGCAGGAAGACGGTGAAACTGGCACATCCGATACTAATACCCAAGAGTTGTCATTGCCACACCACTGCCACACAGGCGGTGGACGAATCTGAAACATCCCAGATAACATAATAGGATAGGGTAGAGAACATGGCCTCTGTGACTATACCTGTGCAGTGTGTTATTGACAGTTAGTATTGTGGCTGAATGCGGTATCCCACAACTTACAGGGGGCCACGTGTGACGTAACGCAAGTTTGGCTGTCTATATTCTTTCCTCCAGACTCGACAATAACAAAAAGGAAAGCCCGCATTTCACTAAGCCCGAAGACGAAGGCACTACCCGGGTTCGAACCGGGGTTACGAGAAGAAGTGTCTTAACATTGTAATCCGGAAAATCAAAATCTCGAGTGATAACCACTACACTATAGCGCCTGCGATTCCATCTCAAACATAAAGAGGACTGATGTGTGAGATCTTCGATGCAAGCCCCATCCTGTGGGTGGAACTATGCGACACAAATGGATTATTATTTATTTCAGATACTATGATTGGAGATGCCTAACGTCCGTTGAGCTAAGTGAGGATATAAGTGTTCCAGTATTCCTCATCATCGCCACCTCTCCAAACTCCTCGCCTCAACCTTGCCCAACGCATCCCTCAACACCCGATTGATCCCCTCCTGTGTCTCGCCTTTGACCATGGTGCCCCCGGATCGATATATCTCTATCATGACCAACCTTCAACAAACCACATCCAAGAAAAGAAACGAACGACGCTAACGTACCCACCAACCGCTCGCCAATCCACATCCTCATCCTCAAATTACCCATCCCCTCTGGACCGCGGCCACCTTTGTCAGCGCCGCGCTGACTTTGACTTTGGTTTTGACTTCCAGCTCCCGGGGCCGGTTGCGAATGCTTATCCCCCGCTCCCAGCCCCGCCGCGATCTGGTCACAGGTGCCGAGCATCGTGACAGCGTACTCTCGGGCCGTGTGCAGATAATGCGATGCCGAAAGCGCCAATACGAGTGCTCGGAGGTGGTTGTCCCCGCTTCGCGTGGCGAGACCAAGGGCTTGTTGGAGGTGCAATCTTTTTTATGCAAGCCAAGTCAGAGAGGGAGGAAGAGTTGAGGAGAGAAAAAAACACACTTGGAACCCCAGATCTCATCGCACAAACATGCAGCGATAACCTCACCAACAGTGGTCAACGATCCTCCCATCCCGCGACACTCTTCGACGACTTCTTTGCCCATCATCCTCAGCTCTCTCAACTCCCGCTCATCTTCCCCTTCCGGATCTCCTCTCAACACATGTTCGACTTCCTCCTCCTCCACATCACTCATTTCCACATCTCCATCTCCAGCTGCGAACGCCCCTCCATCCCCCGCTGCCCTCCTCTTCTCCGCCATCTTTATCCTCAAAACCCCAATGCGAACCCACACCTCCCCAGCACGCGCAGCGACCCTCGTCCACTCATCTCGCTCATACACATCTTCCTTCTCGTCCTCCTTGACTTTTCCTCGCCCACACGCACCTCCCGCGGCTAACCACCCCGCAACTTCATAGCACTGCCTCGCCCGATCCGCCCTTCCGAGCGCATGCGCGAGCTGTGCGTTCATGAGGGTGATGCGTGCGGCGTAAGAGGGGAAGAGAGCGTGTGTGCGGAGGTGGGAGGTGAGTTCGTTTAGTGTCTGTTCGGAGGTTTAATTCAGCTGAGTAAGTAGTGGAGAAGGAGGAGACATACCGATTCGGCTTCGTTGAATTCTGAGCGCATGATGCAGACCTGGGTAGTGGAAAAAAGAGGTGAGTACAAATCTTGCACAAATGTTGAGAGTGGAACAAGAACGCACGGTGACGACCTCGGTTAATAAATCTGCTTTCATCAGCACGATCCTCCTCTTCACATTAGCCACATCCTCGAGCGTCGCTTCCCTCGGGACTGCAACAAAGATCTATGCATCAGACCAGATCTATAAAAAGGAACGGAAGAATTCACTCACGAACGACCTCTTGACCCTGTATAACCCCCCAGTGCACACCTTCCTCCCCCCGCGTCTCACTGGCAGCCTTGTCATCGTTCAGACGGGGCGACAGACCGGAAGCGGGACTCGAGGACTCCCCCGTTCCGGACCCGATTTCGGCCGAGACGACCGTCAGGCCCTCCTTGGCAAACACCTTCTTCTTCGGTTTCCTCCCCACACCGTCACGTTTCGCGGCAGCGCTCACGAGGCAGGTAAGGACGTACAGCACCCTAGGGTGTGTCCCTGCGATATAGAGAGGGTGGGGTTGTGTCATTGAGGTTGTTTGTCCGAAAGGAATCTGTCATACTTAAAAATGGTGTGTGAAGAAGAGGAGGAGAGAACGAACTTGGATGACCCCGCCGTGTGTAAATTTTTGGTCTTTTAACGCGCCACCGTCTACAAGAGCGTGGAGAGCCTGGACCTTGTCCCATGCGGCGGTGGCGTCGCCGAGGTGTGTGTGAGCAAGGGCAGACAGGAGAAGCAAGTGGATATGGAGAGACGGGGGTATTGTTGGTAGGGTCGACCCTGCACCACGTTGGTGTCCCGAAGATGGAGTGGCGGGAGTCGGGGGAGGAGAAGGGAGGGAGAGAGAAGAGCTGTACGATGCAAACGCCTCTTCGGCGGCTGCGAGCGCCTCGGGGACTTTGGTCCAGACCCCTTGTCGAATCAAAATCTGCAGGCGGAGCACGAGCGCAAGCAAGGACACCAGGCCGTGTCCTTCTGCGAGTTGGTGGAGGTCTTGGATGGCGCCGAGACACTTTGTTAGAGCGGGGCTGACAGTATGGGAAGCAGGGAAAGAAATATCTACGTCGGCGGAGAGGCTGCGTATGAGGGCGAGGTGGGCCGAGAAGACGACGTTGGGGGGGTGTTTGGGGGGTACGGCGGAGAGGACGAGCCGGCGGAGGGAGTGTTGTGCAAATCGGGCGTTGTTCTGGTGGAATTGGGAGAGACGCGCAGAGAGGATCGTCAAGTGGGGAGCGTAGAGTCTTAGGGCGGGATTCTGTGAATACAATTGATATCGGTTGAGGTAAACTAGCCGGAAAGAAGAAAGACCTTGTTTGCAAAGAGAAGAGCCTTTGTCAGCGCCTTTTCGACCTCTCCTTCGACACTCATAATCCCGACAGCGAGTCTGCTCATCCCAAGCTCTGCCAGACCAGTCCATGCACGGCATTCGTCCACTGGATTGAGCCCCTGGAGTTCGAGGCAACGGCGAAGAGCGTTTTGGGCAAGTGCGATGCTCTGGTGGTGCCGCTTATGTGTCGGGGGGTGGAGGACGAGGGATGGGATGGAGAGAAGGAGATTTTGGGGCGAGATGGTGGAGAGTAGCGGGGGAGGTTCTGTCCGAGGACGCTTCACGGAGGACGTGGTCATTGGGAGAGTTTTCCACGTGATGTGACCCGACGCGTATGCTCTTTAACACCACCACCACCAGCGCTCTCCAGAGACGACTCGCTCGTCGTGTTGAACAATGGGTGGTCGCTTATCCGCAGTAGACCTTGATGAGAAGGCAAGGTCGGATGCCATCGACCGCCAAATTGAGGTGGACCACAGGAAAGACAAGCGACGAATATTCTCGTTCTCGGTTCGTTATCCCTCCAACCTCCACCTCACATCTTCCAGGCCTAGAAGACCCAGGAAAAACGACGATAATCAAACAGATGAAGATCGTCCATCAAGGCGGCTTCACCGACGAAGAACTCGCCCAATATCGACCCGCCGTATACAAGGACGTCCTCGACTCTGCCCAAGCTATCTGCGCAAAGTAGGCATGGAGTGCGTCGAGTACAACATATGTGCAGACAAGATCCTTGACTACAGGCTCGACGGCTCCCCAGGCACATCCATGTCCAACCCTGACTTCTCCCAGATATCGCCAAAGCGATACATCGGATGTGGCAGGACCCCATCATTCCCAAAATCATGGATCAGCACTTGAACGGTTTCATCTCATGGACAGCGTCGCCTAGTATGTTCTTCCTCCCGCCTTCTCTTTCCTTCATAAACGTCTTTCATCCAGCTTCTTTGGCGAAGTCATGCGCATTGGTACCCCTGGTTATCTTCCCACAGAGATGGATGTTCTACGAGCGAGGAAAAAGAGCGTTGGCATCATGGAGACCCGGTTCAGCATCGGCACCCTCTCGTCCGTCTCTTGCCCTCCTCTCTCTCCCCTTCTCACCCCACCATCTGCAGAATACATATGTTTGATGTCGGTGTTCAGCGGTCCGAACGCAGGAAATGGATTCGAGGATGTCACCTCGATCCTCTTCTGTACCGCTTTGAGCGAGTACGATCAGGTCCTCTTGGAGGAAAAGAGCCAGGTACGCTCATCTCATCTCCTCTCCCTTTCCTTCTGACGACGACAAAGATACACAGAACCGCTTGATAGAGTCACTCGTCCTTTTTGAGTCCATCACCAACTCCCGACGGTTCCTACGGACGTTCATCATCCTCTTCTTGACCAAGATCGATGTTTTCAAGCACAAACTACCCAAGGTGACAAATAACTCTTCCGCTTTGCCTCAACGTAATAATTCCGTTATAGGTCCCGCTGGAAAAATACTTTCCTGAATATACAGGTGGCGCCGACATCAACAAGGCCGCTAAATACATTCTCTGGCAGTTCATGCAGGCGAACCGGGCTCGGTTAACGGTGTATCCGCAGTACGTCTTGTGTTGTCTACCCCGTCCTGCCACGGGCTAATGCCAATCTGGCATAGCTTGACCCAGGCCACCGACACAAGGAACATCCGACTCATCTTTACCGCGGTAAAGGAGACCATACTTCAGAACGCCCTCAAAGATTCCGGGAAGATCCTATAGCCCGTACCGTTCCATTTGTCGTTTTTTCTCTTTTGGTCAGTGCTGCCTTTCCATCGTCAAGGCTCATCTCTTACCTAACTTTTCAACGTTCCAGCTCTCCATATGTGTACGATTGTACAACTCTAGTGCCCGTCTGCTGCACAGGTGTCCATCAATGCACGGATACCTTAGCCCTTTCAACCATGCTTCCGCGGTGTACTTCTGGCCGCCTTCTACTCAACTGTACTTATCCTCTCAACCAGGTCCATCTCGATATCTCCTACAGCTTCGGTCATGGCGGCTTCAAGTTTGTCATATTTTGAATCCTGAATCGGATCGGGATGTTGATCTGTTTACGTTCTTCCGCTTTCAGTGAGAGCACCGAATCGACTGGAGTAGAAGGGGGTGGACGTCGGGTAGACGAACGGGTAGTACATGCCATGAGGGGTACCATGATACGTCGCACCCCTTCAGATTGTTGTCGTCGTCGACCGTCGCGAAGGGGACGCCTGATCAACGTTGAACTGCCATGCTTGCCCGATGCCCGTTTGTGTACCGAGGACCTATATATCTCTCACACGACCCCCACGCCCTCGACACGCTCAATCAGACGTTGTGCCTGGCCGCGACGATCCTATCTATGAACAAAAAAAATGATGGGCTCCAGTACTCAGAATGGTGCTGTCTAGTATATATTTGAACTGTTCAATGAAACACCCGCATATAAGCAGGGGGGTATTATTCGCAAGGCGCGCAGATGAGTGACGTGAGCAGGAGACTACTATTGTCTCAGAGGTAGAGTAGGTCATATGTACGTAGTCATGTGCAGTAGTTACGGCTTGCATCCCAAGACTCCCCCTCAAGCCGGAAAAAGTCCAAGACCTTCGACGTGGCGATGGTGTTTTTCGGGCGGTAAAGCCTTCGTGACTCGTGAATCGTGAGTACGTCTGCTGTTTGTTCAACTGTTTGTTGAGGATCTTGGCATTCCTCAATGTAAAGGTAACCTTGCAAGTTGCTGGATCTGCTCTCGGATCCAGTGGTGTCGAATTTCGATGTGCTTCGAGCGTTTATGAAACTGTGAGTTGTTAGCCATCGCGATTGAATCGTTGTTGTCACCTAACAACAGGGTAGGTCCTTTTTGCGAAAAGCCCAACTCGTCATATAATGCTTGAAGCCATTTCGCATCTCGGGCAGCTTCAGATAAGGCGATACTATCCATCCGAATTTGCGTACGCTGTGTCGGCATAGCCATAGAAGGTATTCTCACCTTGAAATTGAAGGTAAGTCCTTCCACTGCCATAACTTGTAATTCCGTAATTCTTCGTGCCTGCTAGGTATCGAAGGACTCGTTTTGCCGCGGAATAATGGGCCATGCTCGGATTGGCGGTGAAAGCGCTCAACCGATTAACGGCATAGGTAATATCGGGACGAGTGGCGGTAGAGAGATATTGAAGGGAACCGATTAGACATGCAAAAGCATTACTTCGGCTGCCTTGCTCACCCTCGGGATTTCTAAGTTGGTTCGAGAAGGGTTTTCGGATCAAGAGGCATCAGCAAATCCTGATTTTGATGGTAGCAACCTGTAGCAAATCGTAGCAAATACACTCAAATTTGTAGAGGTAGCTAGTGCTGTAGCCTGCTGTAGCATCACATAGCGCTGTAGCACATGATCAGACTTATATCGCTCGATTTACCGCGAGATGGCGCGGTGGGAAACGATCACCTGAGACCCGCCGGCGCGTGATCGCCGGCCCCTTAGGCCGATCGGGGAGAATCCCCGGCAACCGGCCGTGGGCTTTGTCGCGCACAGGTCGACCATCAAGACGAGGCGTCGAAAAACCTTCACCTGCCAGGGTCGGCTCGTGTCGTTGTGCAAGAACACGGCTCCCCCACACCGCTGCCCTGATCAAGAAGCATTGCATGAGATTGATGGACAGCCAGGAACGACGAGTTGGTTGGTGACTGCATGCATCCACGACATGACTCGCCCACTTGCCACTGTAGTAGCTATTACTTAGCCTGAGTCTACTTATGTATCATTAGCACATTGAAACTTTTTTTAAAACAAAAGCAGCTTCCCATATTAAAATTGGAATCCCTCTTCTCTGTTATGGAACAGCCTCTTATCTAATCTTTTACATCTTATCATTGTTTGGTCTTGTGGACATTATTATAAGGTTCAAGGGTGGACACATATTGGACACATGGTAAATACACCGATCTCATTTCATTTGATACACAATGCTGCATACACATGTCTTTTATTTAACTTACTGTGCATTGCTGCACAATGCCTCATGGTTACTACATGTTGCTGTGCAACGCCAAGCCTATAACACATGTAGAACATTCCAGAACTACTTACATAAGGATTCCATGGAATGCCTCACCAATAACACATGTTCTCTATTTAATATATATAGTCTATCAAGTAGCATACTTGTTCTTTAGTCTTATTCTCTTAGGATTCCCACTTGACTGTGGTGATATCTAAAGTCAATATAAACTGGTGCTTTTCTCCATATCCTCTCTCTCTCTCTAAGCTTATCTATGTGTGAGCCCACAATGCTTGATTTTTGGCATAGTCTTTGGATTATGCTTTGAGAAGATAGTTAAGTGGTTGCCCTAATATTCTCCAGGTGTATAACCCCTACTACCTGAATAACTACTCCTTGGTGATCTTACAGAACTTGATTTACTGTAAATCTGTTGAATTTACAGGATTTACCAGGCTGAAAATGGCCGGATTGACTGTCCACTTGGTAAATTCTGGTGGCCATCAAGCTGATGACATGAGGCTGAATTTACACCATCAAGGTCAGATCAGATCAACAGCCAACTCACAGCACCCCAATTCTCTGGCATGGGGCTGCTTGTCCACATCCGAGGGACTTCCAGGTAGATTCCTGGATCATTAAAAGATAAGTCTATATTTTACAAGTAATTTACTGCAGCTAGCTGTACCGTAGTAGATTAAAATATAAGGTGGAATTGGGCCAACGGCAACTGGGTGCTGCTGTAGGTGCTTCTGGACCCTGCAGGGCATCCATCAGCACCTGGACGGCTTCTTTTGGCATCTGCTGGCTGCTGCTGGTGACATTCGCAACTGCCAGCATGTGCCTCCTCCGGCCCTTGATCTCGGGACACCAGTTTTATGGGTTTATGATGCCCCGTGGTAAAATCTCTCAAATAACTGTACTTATACTATAGAATTGTAGTGAACTATAGCAAGGTAGATCACTATGACTAGAGAGTAGTATCATTGTACCACTTCATAGTTTGTTAAGCTGACTTGGTCTGGATTCTGAATTCAAATCATGCTATATTATTTCCGCCAATATATACAAATTACTACGTAGTATTACACCTACCATCACTGCACCTCTCTGCACGTGCTGATTGCCATCATCTCACTCCGAGTCATCAATGATGTCAGCACATCCCACATAGCTCTGAAGCTGCCCTCCCACTATGGATTTGTCCTTTCACAGCCTTGTTGAATTGGCCTGCAGAGAGGAGGCTGTTGGTGCAGCTAATGGGCAGGTGAGTGGGAGATAATCAATCAATGCTGTGGGGGAAAAACATACCAGGTGGGGAAGGTGAGTGTGTGGATAGCACATCAAGAGTGAGGTGTTGTTGACAATGCCCCAGGAACAGCGTGGGTTATGGGATTGTAAAATGGCATCTGGAGAGATATAGAGGGAGAATCAGTCAGTAATAAAAGAAAGTGTGGATAGAGGACTCACTAGGTCAGTGTCAGGCTCATTGAATGCCAGATGGAGTTGGTGGAGGATATGGAGATGTTGCAGGTGGTAGCGGCTGTTGAGAGGGGTCAGCAGAGATAAGGGGCAAGTTGACTAGGTACTTACTGGTGGACAACTGAGGGGCACCACCCATGGGAAGGGCCATCGAGGCATGGCAGTGAGGTGGAACATGGGGTGATGGGTGGAAGGGTGTTGCAAAGTTGACCATTGAACTCACAAAGTTCGAACTCAGAATAGGTCATGTAATATCTGGCCATTGCCAGTTGCAGAAATTCTTGAATGTGACATGTTGGACATTCAAGTTCAAACTCAACTTCCTCCCACATCAAATGCCTGCCCATTGACCATCAACACTCATGCCAAGCAAGTCGACTCCAGCTGCAGCCACAAGTATCATCATCTAGGCCACAAGGACATTGGAGAATAACTCCAACATGGCAGCAAAGGGAAGGACCACAAAAAGTATGTCTTTGTTCATTTCATACATCCATTCTTTTCTCTCACCACTCTAGAAACAGTTCCACTTGGAATAACCTGCTCTGCCCTGACTGCCGGCTTCCTCCACCTCAGGAACTAGTCCAGCGGACTAACTGGATTTGTTGGTCCCTTGTGAGCAAGCACCTTGTCCCATCCTCCATCATACACACTAACCACGACCAACAGCATCTCCTGAATTCATGTTATCTTGAAATATGACAGTCAAGTAAGCACCTTATACCATCATCTGTCATCTACACTAACCACAAAAACAGCATAGCCAGGTGTAGCCCGCAACTTCAGTCGGTGCATGGTAATGGCACAAATGACGATGGGTGTAGTGAGTAGAGCAAGACAAGCATTGGATGTGGCAGTGGATATGTACAAACTGAATTGATAGCCATGAATATCTCGATTAGTTGTATATTATTAGATGTGAATATAATACTCCTTTGCACTATTTCGAGAAATCACTTTAGGCATGTTTGAGCACCCAACTGTTAGAGCAACCACTTAACTATCTTCTCAAAGCATAATCCAAAGACTATGCCAAAAATCAAGCATTGTGGGCTCACACATAGATAAGCTTAGAGAGAGAGAGAGGATATGGAGAAAAGCACCAGTTTATATTGACTTTAGATATCACCACAGTCAAGTGGGAATCCTAAGAGAATAAGACTAAAGAACAAGTATGCTACTTGATAGACTATATATATTAAATAGAGAACATGTGTTATTGGTGAGGCATTCCATGGAATCCTTATGTAAGTAGTTCTGGAATGTTCTACATGTGTTATAGGCTTGGCGTTGCACAGCAACATGTAGTAACCATGAGGCATTGTGCAGCAATGCACAGTAAGTTAAATAAAAGACATGTGTATGCAGCATTGTGTATCAAATGAAATGAGATCGGTGTATTTACCATGTGTCCAATATGTGTCCACCCTTGAACCTTATAATAATGTCCACAAGACCAAACAATGATAAGATGTAAAAGATTAGATAAGAGGCTGTTCCATAACACCAACATAATATTCTA